>Ga0208695_1000574_pt1 | contig 38441 bp, 33 predicted proteins | sample AD_UKC111_MetaG_FD_184449 | JGI IMG/M metagenome (GOLD analysis project Ga0208695, IMG submission 184449) | Active sludge microbial communities of municipal wastewater-treating anaerobic digesters from Hong Kong - AD_UKC111_MetaG (SPAdes)... | ecosystem: Engineered > Bioreactor > Anaerobic >...
CGCCCCGAAAGGCTGTGGATGTGTTTCCACAAATAATCACACACATAAAAATACAGGGTTTCCCGGCATCTCCGCCGCCAAAAAGCACATTTTCGGCAGATGGCAAATCACCTGAAAGCCCTGTATTAAGGCATTTTTAATATCTGGTTTTTACTGTAAGATATTGCAAAGCATATTTGCATCTGTGCCTCGCTTAATACCCCTGGTCATAAATAAGCCATGGACTGTTTTTATCATCCCGGATCAGTATCATGCTCCAGTTTTCATAGACTCCTTCATTCCAAGGCCCTGTATCTTTGTCAGGATAATCTATATTGAAGCTCACCTTGAAAACTATAATGTTTTCCGGTTCAACATATTTCCCGCCGGGCTTGTAGCTTTTTCGCATGCTGTCCTGGGAATCATAGTCAATGCTTAAAAGTGTGCGTTTTTCCGTACCGAAGAGCCGGACATTGCCGCTTTTTACCCGCTCCATAGTTAGATGCTCCTGCGGGTACATTGTAGCAAGTATAGCTTCAGCATCCTTTGCTGCAACAGCGCGATAGTATTCTTCCACAACCGCACGGGCTGCGGCCACTTCTTCTTCCGTAAACTCCGGCATGATGACCTCTTGCGATTTATTTCCCATAATAGCATTCCATTTATCAACAGCCATTAGGGCTTCTTTGATTAATTTTTCTGTTTCAAGATCAACATCCTTGTTTCCAGCCAACAACCTCTTTACAATATCTTCGCAAAGGGTCACGGCAATGTTGCCACGCAGCCCTTTATCCCCGCTTTCAAGTATGTCAATAAGATAAGGTAAAGCTTCCTTGCCTGTCTCCAAGATCTTTTCATATTCTTCCTTATGCATGTCGATATAGGCATACGGATTCGATGCTTCCTTTGGCGAGGATATTATAACAGCAAGGTTTTCTTCTACGAGTTTTGCAATCCCTTCTGTACCGGAGATATTAATGGCATCAAGCAGTGCGCCGTATTCAGGATTAGTTGTTCTTAATGAATCAACGGAACTAGACGCGGCTATCCTTTGTACGTGTTTCTTAAAAGTATCATACCAGTCCTGAGGATCCTTGCTTGCATATTGGATGTTATCCTCGCCTAAAATATCCCAGCACAGGTTTTGCATAATATAGCCTTTAAGTCCTGTTTGACCGCCTTTTTCAAATTCAGCAAACAGATAAGGCAAAGCTTGGGTTTCTAAGGCAAGAATGGCCTCATATTCTGTTTGATGAGCATTGATGTAGTCCTGAGGATTAGAAGAATTTTTAGGCGAGGACATAATTGCAGCAAGATTTTCCTCTATTAGGCTTGCAATCTTGTCGGGGCTGTTTTCATCTCCTGCCTGTTTTATCAAGAAAGTCAACGTATTACTGATCTGGTCTATATGCGTCTTATCAGCCCATAAAATAAAGTAACGGTACTGAGAACCGTCTATTTTAATAGCTTTCGGGTATTTTATGATCAATCCCGCCTGATTTTTCATTTCTTCCGGCTGGTCGGCCGAAGGCAAAATGAGTCTTGCCTCCTGTCCGTCGATTGTGCGATTGATGATTTCCGGCTCGGAGCCGTAAGGCTGCAGCTTGTGGAATGCATCATTTTTCGCTACTTCATCGATTGACATATTCTCGCCGTTAATTGCTCCGACTTGGAAAAAGCCATCCTTGCCCTCATATCTTTCAATATAGTTTGGATTTAATTTCCAAGAAGACGGATATTTAAAGGAGATTTTATAGTCCTTAGATATGTATGCTGCACTTTCAGACGGATTTGCGGCAAAAGCAAACCCTGCAACGCAAACAGCCGCAACCGCAGCCACTATGACCCAAAACGCAGGTTTCTTAAAATTAAGAACATTCCTTATCCTTGCCTTTGCATGGTTCTCGCCGAAGGCCAGGGGATTCGCCGCCAAAAGCCCTTTTCTTTTCACCGACAGCGACAGGAGGGAATTTGAATAGCCGCCCTTTGCGCCGTCGCCCAGCCTGCGCAGCACGCTTTCATCGCAGGACATCTCCATGTCCCGGCTCATGAGCGCAAAACACAACCACATGAGTGGATTGAACCAGTGAAGGATGAGCGCAAGAAAAGCAATCGGCTTTATGAGATAATCCTTCCTGCGGATATGGGTGTGCTCATGTTCCAGTATGTAGGACAGGTTGGCATCTCCAATGTTTGCAGGCACATAGATTTTCGGGCGGATAAAGCCGCATACGAAGGCTGTGCCGATGGCATCAGTTTCAAAGACATTGCCATCCACGCGGGTCGCGGTCTGAAGCTTTCTTTTGATTTTTACATAAGAAATGATGCTGTAAATAAACAGTGCAATAACGCCAAAGACCCAGATAAGGCTAAAAACAGCCAGCCAAACCTGCATGGGGTTCGCGCTTGCCACCGGAATGGCTGAAGGCAGAGAAGCATTCGCCGCGCTGTCAATGCTGCCAATGCCGGACTGGATCACAGGCGTCTGCATCAACCCTATATTCTGCGGTACAAACTCAGATACTCCGCTTCCTTGCTTCGCATTCAGGTTAATCAGATTGAAAAAGCTAAAAGCCGAATCAAAAGAAAATGGGCATACAAGACGGAAAAGCACCGGTATCCAAAGAATATAGGAAAAAACCTTCGGCGCTTTTTTAAGCAGCAAGCGGACAAGAATAACGCCAATAGCCACATATGATGCGGTGATGCTCATGTTCACAACATTTAAAAATAATTCTTGCAGAAAGCTCATTTTACCGCCTCCTCTATAATCCGCTTCAACTCCTCGGCCTCCTGCTCGGAAAGTTTGCGGCCGCTTAAGAAGGCGGTCAGAAATTTCGGCAGCGACCCGTCAAATGTTTTATCCAGCACGGCTCTGCTTTCATATCTCTGAACATCATCGCGCTTAACCAATGCAGAAACGGTCGCGTCTCTGTTTTCCAGAATACCGCGCTCGCAAAGCTTTTTTAACACGGTGTAGGTGGTTGACTTTTTCCAGCCGAGTTTATCCGCACATAGCTTTACAAGCTCAGTGGAATTGATCGGTTCATTGTCCCAGATTATACTGACAAATTTATATTCCGCATCAAACAGCTTATATTTTTCCATATAGTTGCCTCCTTAGGTTTATTTTAATAGACCTAATTAAAGTCTATCGCGTTCGACCCGACATGTCAATAGCAAAATATGAATTAAATTGCATTTTTGCAGATCATATTGATTTTGTTAAAGCACAAAAAGATTCAAGTTATAGACATGTTCCCGCGAACACATCAAACCATTTCAAATCCCGTCTTTTCCGTCTACACAACCCCGCACTCCGGAAACTGGCTCAAAAGGCTGTGGATGTGTTTCCGCGAACAATCGAACACATAAAAATACAGGGCTTCCCGGCATCCCTGCAGCCAAAAAGCACATTTTCGGCAGGCGGCAAATCACCGGAAACCCTTGTATTTAATCCGTTTTTCAGGCGCTTACTTGTTTTTTACATTCTGCATCAAGACGACGCACTCAACGTGCCTTGAGCGCATGAAAAAGATAAACCTCTAAATCCTTAGATATCTAACAAACCTTTACGTTGCTGCTTCACACCATTAGCGAGATTCAATGCTGTGACCGCCTACGCTAGTTGGCGGTCACAAATTTAATATAGAAGGCGCTATTAAAATAGTGATGAGGCAGGAAAATTGGCGAAATATAGAGAAAGCCATCCCTTTAAAAAATACAAGGAAATGGCTTCTTCATCTTCGAGACACGGGAGTCAAGAGTTTAACGGCCTTTCTCCCAATGCTCCACAAGAACGTTACGTTTTATGCAACTTAAAATAATCTTAGGTTTTCCCAGATTTGGAACAGTTTTTTACATTTTTTCAAAGGGTTTTACCCTTCTCATAACCTTTGATATAGGCGCCTCGCTGACGAAAGGGGGAATAATGGGGTCATCATCTGGGGTAATTGCGAAAGCAAGCCAATTATCTTCACCGATTTCCCAGCAATTTTTAATTTCAATAGTCTTCTTTAATATTGAATAATTGTAAAGAAGTTCCGGTTGCTTGGTATTTGGATTAATGTATGCGGGAACGAGATAGTATTTCCATTCTGCGTTTATAACCTTTATAACATTTTCAAAACCTGTAAGATTTTTATTATTTTCTGCTTCCATAGTACGAAATCTCGATGGAATAGAAATGTACTTTGCTTTACCTGATGGCAATAAAACATTAGTATTTGCAGTAAATATTGCTTTATAGTGATGTGGAAAGTTCTTGTTGATTCCTTTGATTAATCCGACTCTAATAATATCTTTTTCATCAGCTTTTCCAACCAAAGAAATCCATTCTTTGAATATTGCAATACCAGCGTTTATATCTGTAAAAACCGGTGCTAAAATAGGTGGCCGATAATCTAAACTGAGAGCAAACATCATACCTTTCCATTTTGCCTTATCCCACAAAGGAATATTGATTACTGATATAATATCTATGTCTTTGTGACTAATAGCTTCTGGATTAAAAACTTCTGAATCAGGTAATCCACGTTTTATTTTGTAGGACTCTCCTTTTTCAGAGTCGGCTTTCTCAGTCACAGCTTTTATTTCTAACGAGCTACTTCTTTTAAGTGGATATTCTTTTTCGTCAGAAGAAATCCAATTATTAATTGAAATAGCATCTTTCCCAAATAAATCAGCAACTACAAAAATGCTACCCGTAAAATCTAATGCCCTATGAAGAACTAGGTCATCTTTTGACATGCTTTCAAGCTGTTCCTTTGCATCTTTAAACACAACTATATATGGAATAATCTCGGCAAGAAAACGAAGAATAAACCCTTTTGTAATACTCTGAGCTTCTCTAAAGTCTGATTGTGGAAAATCAGAACACGATATCGTGAACTGTGGCTTACCATCTACATCTTCTTTCTGATAACAAATTTTAAATTCTGCCGTTGGAACATATTTTACCTTAATATTAACCTTTGGAGTGAAACTCATCATTTTGTCTATAGTACCTGTTGCGAGAAAACTCTCAATTGCAGCTAAAATACTTTCAGATAATTCAATACATGGGAATTTTAAATCAGATTCTACGATAATATAACAACCAAGAATTTTTGATTTAAGGTATTCAACATTATTTAATCCTAATATCGGAGCATCAGGTATTTGTTCTTTTGCAGGCTGGTTATACCATAAAGACATAAAGTTATCAATGGCACTTTCATCATGGTTATATACTTTTTGAATTTCCTCATCTAAATGGCCCAAAGCATATTTCAACGCAATAGCAGCCATGTGAAGTCCGTTTCTGTCTAACACGTCAGGCATCAATGTTAATTTCTGCAAGTCATCAAGAGGCGTTCTGAAAAACAACATACCTAATATTGCATCGTATAATTCTATATTATTAATTTTTTGCAGCTTTTCAGCATCGTAACCAATTGATGACAAAAGTCCTTTCACAATATTATCAAGTTTAAACCATTCCATTGTTTGTGGGATTCTTCCCATCTTAAGTTCCAACATTTTTATACTCTCTGAGCAACCGACCAAGATAGGATTTAAATTCCCATATTTCATATAATCAGTCAGGCTAATGAAAAAGGCATTAAGATAAAAGCCGCGTGCTGCCCATAATAAAGCTGCTTTTTCGCAAGCATACCCAATTAAGAACAGTGCCGCTAATAACTCTTTTTTACTCTCTTCTTTATAAAGTTTAAGTAACGCACGCCCAAGATAACGTATAGCGCTGTATGGCTTATTATCAATAAGCTGTTTACCCCTGTTCAAAAGCATTTGAGCTGCAACCGATTCCTGCTTCCGATTGCTCGACACTGATACCAAGGTTTCAAACAACGTATCAAAGTTAGATGATTCTTTAATTGTTGGTGCAATACCCATAATCATTTTTGAAATTGTATCAAGGCTAAAGTCTAGAACACCATCACACTCGTTAATAATTTCCGTAAGTTCATCTAACAACTCTTTTTGATCATACCCAAGTATTAATTTTACAAAAACAAAATTTGCTTTAGCTTCTATGGCTGCGTTAGGCCGATTTTTATCGTCAATAAATCTTTTGTATTCGGATATTAACGTCTCTGTATGAAGTTTGAAGTTTTTTTCTTCAGGATTCCCAGAAGTAATAGTAAATAAATTCATCCAAAGATTTGTTAAACGCTCAAGGTCAAATACGTTTATTCCACCGACAACAAGCTTTTCATATTCGCAGTATTTATTATAGAACTCATCAAATTCTTGATACCACCAGTACAGAGTCCAAGCCCATTGATAGGAACATTCTTTTTTCTGGACAATGGTACCGTATTTGCTAGCTAGAGTTGAGGCCCTCATAAAACGTCCCATAGTTTCATCAAACGGCAATTCTAATTCTCTGCTTAATATGGCAGATTCTATTGCACTTTCTACTAATCCAACATCTTTAATTCCATCAGCAATACTTTGTTTTATTTCAGTCTCTAGCTTATCCAGATTCTGTTTGCGTTCATAATCTAAAGGTCCAATACTTTTCTCATTTATAAATGAATCTGATAATGCGAATGATTCAACGGCAATTTGCTCATGATGGTTATTAAAAAGCTTATCTAACAACCACGACCTGTCCAATATTTTAATACTAACACCATGTAAAGTTGATAATTCATCTTCTATTGATGCTCTTTTTTTATCAGGAATGTATTGGTTGCTTATAAAGAAAATCTTTTTATAATCTCTGTTTGTTGAGATAATATTCTCAACATCCGTTTTAACTTTAGATCTCCAATCCTTTTTTGCACTAATAGCAAACGCCCATCTTTCAGAGGCTGTTTCTCTTCCGATTCCACTATACCATGTTAAAGCAAGATCGTCTGAAACAGGATATGTTTCTGAATCTACTTTACTATCACCACCGCCGGTTGGCCCAGTCTGCGGTAATAAATTAGGGCATATTTCATATTCAGCCATACGCTTACAAAATAACTGAAATTCCTTTTCTTGGCTTCTATTTGTGATGCTGTTTAAGTAATAATCAAAAAATTCTCTATTAAGCTTGGCTTTTCTTACAACTGTTGAATCTGAAAATTCGTCTGGCCTTGTTGATTTTAAGAACTCATACGGAGACATAGGTTTATCCATGTATATCTCACCTCTGCTTGAGTCTTTCTTCAAGTCTATTGGTTACCATTAAATCTAACGTTAATATTAGAAACTTTAAAAACACAGAAACAGGCTTCAAATTAGCTTCGGTTGCTGTCTAACCTTTTTCATCTTTAAAAATCCAACTTCCCATTATAAAATAATTTCGTCTATAATCACATTATAAACGATACAAAAATACCAAAGGATTACATCTTGTTTTTGCCCTTTTTACGAGCATCAACAGGCTTGCCCGCATCTTCGGAATTGCCCATGCCCAGCCTAACCGAACCGCCCCTGCAACCCGTCCTTGCTCACATAGGTGTTGCACCCTACGCTGGGATATTCCCTATTTTTCTGCTGCTTCTTTTGCTGTGATATAATCCATTCTTTATACCTCGCAGAAATATTTTCCATATAATATTGTATACAAAGAAACGAATGAAAACAATGAATTTTGTGAATATATTTCTGTGAAGAACTATTTAAGCAAATAATATACATGAATAAAACAACCACCATTCTGCTTTTACAATTTGGTGGTAATTACTACGTTCTTCTTTTTGTGCTATATGCATCTATTTAGTCCAATATCTTTTTTATACACTCAAGGGTTACTCAAAATCAACAAAATAAAGAAAATGCCACAAACACTTGAATTATCAACCTTTCACCCGCTCAATCCTCGCGACGGTTTCTGTATACCTTGATGGTATGGAATAGATAAATTGCTCAGTAAAATACACCAAAAAAGATGGTAAGTGTCTCCAAAAAATAACTTACAGTCATCCCAACTTATCATCAAAACAACTATGAGATACCAACACATCTCGGCTCTCTGTAAGAATTCCGCTTTTTTAAAAACTATAGATGGTAAATTGGGTACTTGTTACTGCTGGTATCATGGCACTTAGCTCAAATAATACAATACATATCGTCTTGAATATCGACTATCATTAGGTTCTGGACGGTAAATAGACTCGTAATACTCCCGTTTTTCATCAATACAAATACACAGTAATTTGCGATAACAACGACAAATCTCGGTTAAGAAGTCTTGGCGCACCCGAAGTCTAAAGCCAAGTGACAATTTCTCCCGTGTGTAACACTCATCTTGGTAGCCTTCCTGCCATGCCTCATACTTGGCAACAACTTCACCATTTCTGAGAAGATTCAACCCTTCAAACGACAGATTGAATTCCTTTATGATGAAAGAGGTCAGAGTACACACATTTAAGTACCCCAAAAAAGTTAAAGGATTCTCGTGCTCAGCGATAATCGGGATACATTCGTCTGACTTTTCCAAGACTCTGTGTCCTCTACCAGATAGTTCTATCTGAGTCTGTTTAATTGTGACAGACATTGAGGAATTTGGGAGGATTCTCTCGGTCCATAATTCAAGTTCATCTAACCTATAGGATCCACCGTACACCTGTTGAGGGATCAGAAATCCTTGCAGGGAGATCTCTTGTCTATATGGAACATTGTACGTTTCTTCCTGAGCCATTCTCCGCTTCTCAAATATTGTTATCCATTCTCCATCATCACCCTGGATTCTTGTATCTCCAATTTCCAGAGATTTGAACGCGTCCAGCTCGCTGAACCAGGCCTCTTTGTCATGGACATTAAGTGGCTCGATGTCTAGAGGGCGCGGCATTAAACCACGGAAAACATATTCCGGATCGGCAGGCTGGATTGTCTGCCAGAGCCAGTTAATCTGTTCTTTGCTCATCTTCAGCTTTATAGCCACTTCGTCCAGTATGCCCCAAAGAGTCTCTGTAACAAGTTCCTGAAATTCGGTTGTAATCCAGACAACAGGCCAGCCCTGCGGATGTACATGGCCGTACCAGTCATCTTTTACACGGTCTCTCTCATCATCTATCGACCATTTTTGGGCAATCAGTCGTTCTTCAATGGCAGCCACAAGACTCCCCGGAGGTACTTGAAGAATTTTCTCCATCAACTCTACCTGCTTGGAAAAATCAAACAGGGTGTTTCGTTTTAGAAAATTCTTGAATTCAGGAGTAGAACAAGACGGAAGTATATATGACGAATAATATATGGCATCTGAGTAATTCCTATCGATACGCTGGACAGAACTGTTAACGGAAGCTTCAAGAGGAGAAGCTTCGTCCACACGGCGAAGAATACGCAGAACTGTTTGACGGCAGAAAAAGTCCTCCCTCTCAAGAATTTGGGCGAACACCTGCTGGTGCGGCACCAAGAGCTGGGGACAATGGGTAGCAAGACAGTAAAATACCGTCAGCAAACGACGCAGAATCCTTCCGGAAGCTGATACCATCCTGGTAATAAGCACAGGTATTGCCTCATCGGGTCTGGCAATCGCCAACTTCGTCACTGCCCTGATCAATCTCTCGCCGTGATCAATCTCAGAAGTCGACAACTCGTCCACAACAAAATTAAGAATGAGCTGGTTGGCATCGGCGGACGGTTCCTTGTACTCTTTCAGCCATGCATAGTTATCATTCTTAGGCAATTGCGCAAACATGCTTTCACAATGCGTCAGGAAGTCATTGAATACATCCTCAAGCATTTGAGGTTCATCCAGCACATCCAGTCCAGAAGCCGCAATAGGCGGTGTATCATAGCCACCACCGGAACCGCATGTTGATTCATAGCATTCCTTTAGGACAAACTTCTTCGCAGTTTGTCTGTCCCTTGCCGCTGCTGCCGCCAGATATTTTCTGTTATCTCGCCAACGGGACCAGCTTCCATAGCAAGCGTATGCTATCCCGAAGCACGATATGGCGTTAGCATGATCTCCGAATTCCACAAAACGTTCAGCTAATTGTTCAATTACAGTTGCATCCTGCCAGCGACCTTCAGACTCAGCATATTCCTTGATCGATATGAGGTCTTCTAATGTCTTGGCAGTCGTTATGTGATGTCTTAAAGAGGTATTTACTAGATCCCGTTCGTAAAAATGCTCATTCTGGTTCTTCAGCTTGTCAAGCGTCTTCAGAAACTCAGTAAATGATACCCGGCATTTCTCAGCTATGCCTTCAATGGTTATGCTTTCACCATCCAGTTTGAACTCTGATGGCGGCTTAGCCCATGAGTCAGCATTGTCGTTCTTAACATTAGTGCTACCAGGGATGCCGAGCTCTTTCTTCAGGTCTTCGGGCCAGTGCCTAGGTGTGATCTCCGTTAGTATGAAGCGTCGGAAGCGGTTTTCGAATTCATTGTAGATTTCTACTGAACAGGATTCGTGCACCAAATCGACGATGTGCTGCCTGGTTTCCATAATTTGATTACAATGCCTACCATCTTCGCTAAAGTGATTGGCAAAGAGCTCCGTGAGACACCAGAGGTACTCGGGGTCGCCCTCTTCCATACTAAGAATGTATTCCTCAAGGCAATCCTGCATCTTCCATCTTGCTATAGACCGTGAGAAATGAGTTAGCAAATCAAACGCGGCCTGCCGATTGACTTTTAAAACGGCCGCGAAAGCTTTCTGGGGAAACCACTTGGTCTCCCTGCCATCCGTAAGATGTGGCATCCAGTCCACCATTGACAGCACGCGAGCACACCGTTCAAGTGCCAACTTAGGCTGACGCTGATTGACGAGATTAAGGATGTCGATCAAGTGTAAAAGGGTGATATCCTTGTGATACCCATATATTTGCGATGAGCGTATGCCATAGCGGAGCCACTTTTCGGCATCATCACGCATACCACACTTAGCCATAATCGCTGAAAGCCAAATGAAATGATCCGAACGGGAACCACCTTTAAGCAGGGTTGACTTCTCATAGGTTTCGGCACAACTTCTCAAAATTGGAGCGAGCCTGGTGCCCACTTGCGGAATTCTCGCAAGGGCTTCCCAAATCCGAAGCTCAAAACCATAATCTTGACGGGATTCCCCTATTCCGAAATGTGTGTTCCATAGTATAGAGTCACGAAGGGAATCCAAGCCCATGACCCATTCACTCAGACGCTCTGGAAAGTACTTCTGTACCTGCTCAGTAAGAAGGCCGATAGACAACTGCAGTACTTCTCTAATTAGCTCAATCGACTCGAAAATTCTTTCGCCTTCTCCTTGTTCAGCCTGGACAAGTATGTTGATACTCTGCCGCGCTTCTTCATACCAATCATGATCAGTACCTCGCAACGACTGCCCGATACAGTGACTGGCTACGAGCAAATGTCTAAGAGCCGCGTTCCAAAGTGTTCGAGCTATGCCGACCGTAGCAAAGAGGTTTGCATAGGCTTCCTCGTTACCCTCATAAGCAACAACAATGAAAGTGTATACATACTGCCTAAGCATCGGGTTGCTCGGTGAAACGTAATCAGGTGCTGCCGCCTTTGGGGCTTCGATAGTGCCAGCAATGGCAGTCACCTCGGAAGCTGGCATACCTGCCTTGGCAGCGTAGAAAGCAAGCTCGACATTGCCAGAAGGCTGCTCCTGTTCCCAGTACTCAGACACGGCAGTCCGCAGGTCATCGATTAGGTTGTAGCGAGCAAGAGCACGGATTATCAGATACCGCACCAATCTGCTTGGGAATATTCTTTTCACACGCTTGAGCCGCTTCCACTTGTCTGAAAATCCGAATTTAACAAGCGTATCGACGTAGGCATCCAAGTGAGGGCTATAGCCCGGGGCATATAAGTCCTGTTGTTCCAGAATCCCGGGGGAGAAGTTGAATTGCGCAAGCCATCGCAGCGAACGTGCCTGATTCTCCCTGTAAAGGCCTAAGCAGCGTGCTATACCTACGACTTGCAACCGTTCGTCATCGGCACTGTCAAAATGAATACCCCGAAATTCTTTTGTGAAAACATCAAAAAGCCGACGTCCAAGCTCAAATTTCCCTGCTTCGGCCAGCCTATACATAACCGCAAGCGAGGTGCGACTCTCAACCAGCCAGTGATTTGCCTCCGGCGAATACGCAAAGGTGATTACGTCTTGTTCGCGGCCCAGAGCGAGAAGAGCATCTGCAAGCAGGGCTCGATTGAGATTGTACTCAAGGCGCTCACCGGTTCTAAATTTCAATGACCCGAGGCGACTGAGTTGAACGATATCTTGCCGACTGAATGCTGCTTCTACGGCCCAATGGATCGCATCCAGAATTTCTGCGGATGGACGGCAATGCAGCAAAGCGCTGCACACAGGTGTTTTGCCTCCCCCATACCAACTCGCTCAAACTCGTCCCAGAGAAGCCCATAGTAATTGCGAATATCCCCACCTGAGGCCGGAGTTAGAGAAGCAATGGCCTCCGCTAACGACTCGCTTGAGATGAGGATTTCAGCCGCATACCGCAAATATAAAGGTAGGCCTTCGCATCTCTTGTAGATCTCAACAATGTCAGCATGTGACAGGCCTGAAATACCCCGCTTATTTTCCAGGTAATCTCTCGTCTCGGCTTCCGAGAATAGCGACATCTTGATATGGCTATCAGGGCACTCTCTAGCTCGTTTAAGGAAATATGGCCACTTATGTAACTCTTGTGTACCAACAACTATGGTAACCCCCTCAGGAACATCCGAGGGCAAAGCCGATATCACCGTTTCTCTGATTTCCGGTTGAAGTCGTTCAGCGTGGTCCAATCCATCAAGGAGAATAATAAATCGGCGGCCATGATCTACAAAGAACTTGGCCAGTGTTGCCAGGCATTCGAGGAAGTTACGTTCGCTATAATCAAAACGTCTTTTGAGGACATCCGGGTATCTCCGGTGGAACTCACTCAGAAGGTTGGCACGAAGGCTTTCAGCCTGGACACGCATTCTTTGGGCGTTATCATTGACTCCGACGAAACAGTAGTATCTAAACACTTCATACGTAGAACTGCTAAGCGCATCGAAGTACATAGTCAGCGATGTGGATTTCCCACTGCCAGGAAGTCCGGTAACAATCAAATATCCACCGTTAACGTGTGGCAACACTTTGTCAAGTTGCTCTGAAAGAGACTTCTGTTCTACGAAGTGGTCTTGGTTGACAGGAAATACCTGGGGAATAAGTAACTTGCTCTGGACTCGCTCTAATAGACTGTCAATAGATTGGGAAGTAATTGCTTCACGTGAGAAAATTGCATTGTTCTTTATGGCATCTTTAAGATCTAAAAAAATGGCATCATCAGACAACCCCAATTCCTTGTCGAGGAGAACGGTTCGGATATATTGCTCCAACTCCGCCAGAGTTGGCTGACGCAGTACAAACTGGAAGTCTGCCAAGAATTCCGCAAATGAATCTGCATTAAGGCCTGAAGCCGATGCCAGATCCGATCTCAATTTTTTAGCATTACCACGTTTGCGGTCTTCGATTACCTCTTGTTTAAATGTCCCATCCGGATTCACAATATCAAAGAGAGTGCTATCCAAACCCCTGTTTGAACATAAACATACAGTAAGCCTACGATCAGGGAACCGCTGTTTTAAAAATTGCCAGCTCGCAGCAAATTTCTTAATGCTTACTGGACTATCTGGATTAAGGAAGTCAACCATTTCGTAGTTTTCGAGCGAGTTAACAGCATACTTCACTTGATGGGCAAAGATATCAGATCCCTGAAAGAGGACGATGTCATCAAGGTTGCCAGATTCTTCATATTCCAGATACATCTCGAAGTGCTTACGCTCAATATAGGCTTCCAAGGCCAGCCGCAGAGCAGTAAGGTCTTGGTATTCATCTCCTTTTCGTCGAGAGCTACCTCGTTTACCTATTTCGGACATTGTATTCCTCCTGCCTTCGCAATACTCTTCTAATCTTGTTTTTATTCCATATAAACTTTTCGGCCTTCCTGATTATGAGTTAATACTCTAAACCTTTGCGACTTGCCAAATTTCATTAACCGCTACTATAACTTCATCCCAGCGAATATCTTCTGCATAGCTGTATTTCTTGCGATAATTCTCCCATAACTTTTGCATGAAAATATCTTTTGAAACTTCATTTATAATAGTTTGGCCCTCTGCCAGAACACCATATGTGCCACGGTTTATTGAGGTTGACACAAGAGCTTTCGCAAGCAGTTCCTTATCCAAGATTTCTGAATGCATTTTTTGCAATATGTATATATCGTAGAAATTCCTCATGCGAGTGTTGGTTGTGCCGCGGGAAATAATCGTTTCCAATTTTTCTGCAAGCACTGTTTCAAGGTTATAAGCAAAAATATCGATCTGGCGTTCTTCGAACATGAGGTTAAATCTATATAATGTTTCTCTGGGTGTTATTTTATCTCCTACCGTTATATCAATCTTTAAAGGGGTACGAATCCCGTCAAACAGGGCTTCTAAGGACACTCGCAAGCCATTGTAATCTGCTTCGTCACGAATTGACTCAATACCCTTAATCCTCATCTGTGTACCATCATCAATCGACACTGCCAGGATATTTTCAAAAACTTCTTTAATAGTTTCTTCTGAAAGAGGATAGCCTTTGATAGTTGCATCCATATCCATAGTTGAACGGGTATCAAGCCCCACCATGGCAGCAACAAGCATTCCCCCTTTTAACACAAAGTTGGAACGATATTTTGATAAGGAGATTCGTTCCAACAGTCTTTCAAACATATAGTTTCGCATCAAAATCTGAGCATTAATGTTCTTCTTTTTTGCCAAATTGCGAATCAATGCTTTTAGCTGCGTTGATGATTTCATAGCAGCACCTCCAGGTATTTTCGCAAAACATTAGTGATCCTGAATTTATCTGCATAACGCATAAGCTGTGGAAGGTTCTTATCTTTGCGTGTTGTATATCTTTTTAAAGCGTCAGTTAAAATTTCAATATCCATTTGACTCCGGCTTCTGATAATATCGCAAATTGTTCGCTCCATATCATAAGTTCTGACTACACGATTATAAGGTGTTGCTGCTGTTGTAGAACCCAGTTCATACAACTCCGGTTTTATAGAATATACTTTAGCTCCGCTATTTCGCAGACTCTTTGTATTCATTCCCGTCTTTACGGTTACTGAATATACAAGCGGATCTCTATCTGTAAGATTGTGAAAATACAGTGCTGTTTCATGAGAAAAAATTGCTTGCTTGAACCTCATCTGAAAACGGTACATTTCATCATCGTAGCAGTCGCGAGCAATATAAATTCCACGCTCTAAACGCTCTAATACTCCTTTCCTTACAAATTCAGAAAGATAGGTTCTTGGAATACCTGCCTCAGTTACAAACCTTGTAGAAATGACGCCATTATGCTTTTTAATTAAATTATGAAGTTTAGCAGAATAATCCATTTTATTTTCCTCTCTTTACGAAACTGCTAATATCAAACTTCGTTTTAGCATTTTTGCAAATCGCTTCTTTAATTTATATAAACAGTAATCAACTTTTATTATTGCATAAATGCCTATTTTAATAATCACTTAACTATCGCTTTTCCAATTTAAAACAAACAAGGTTTTGTCCTTCGATAAACTCAAAAACTTATTTTTTTCCAAAGTTTCAGCAGTTTCTTCATTATAAGTATGGATTTTATCTATAGCAATAAATATTTGCTTCTTATGAGCTACATATATTTTTATAATATTTTCTATTGCCTCATTTTGTATATTTTTTAGCAGAGGCAAGTCATGTATGACTATAGGTAAGCAGGTTAGATCTAATAATGCCAAGTCAAAAGTAATTAAATTGGCATAGGCCGTGCCTGTACCTGTATCGCCAAAAGTGGCAAAAATATAGTTCTCCCCATCAATACTCAGGGTAGGTGCTCTGCGGTTATCCGGATAAATAAGCTTATTTATTTCATTCATTCTGTTGTTAATCTGACTGCAGATATCAGCAACAATGCTGCTCCTTATTTCTGCCAAATCACTTTTAGCTGATGCTAGAGCATCTTCAAGTGATTTTCTTTTTGTATAAAAGCTGTTTTCATCGTTCAATTGCTGTATTTGCGCAGAAAGATCAATAACTTTCTCATAGGTATATTTTGGTGCATTTTTTATATTTAACTTTTCTTCAATTTTTCTGTCTACTTTTTCTATATCGCTTAAAATACATTTAATCTGTTTGGTCAGCTCCAATTCAGATTTTTTTAATTCTTCCTTTAAAATTCCTGTTAAAGAATTATGAAACCTATCGATTTCTTTGATCTTTTCCAAATTTATGCTTGGGAAAAATTCAGCTAACCTAGCAAGTTCCGGATCGATATTTAATTTTTCTTGATTTATATTATGTTTTGTCCTTTTCAATCTGTTTTCATATATATTATACTGCCTAACAAGCTGGCTTTTCTCAGATTTTAGCTCTAATATGTCCTTTGTCAGCAAAGCGTCAATATCGACTGATACACCGATGATATCCTTCTTCACCTTTTCCAATTGAGCAGTCAGCTCAGCAATTTTCTTTTCATTCTGATTAAAAATAGCCTTTGTTACCTTTGGAATAAATTCGTTTTTAATAGCTTTCATCAAAACATTCTTTTCTTCTGTTAATTTATCAATTTGCAGCTCATATTCCTTAATGCTCTGGTATTTGTCAAAAAGCTTTATTAATGCCAGTATAGATTCTTTTTTTGGTTCTTTATCAAAATATTGCAGCGGCTTTTTCTCATTTAAGTTTTCTTTTCCATATACTCTGGTATACCGGCCAACTATATTTCTAAAAGATATATCTTTTAGTGTAATCTGATATTTTTCCTTTAGCATGGCTGTATATTCATCAGTCTTTATAGTTTTAACAGGATTATAATTGCCATCGCAAATTGTTGTGTATTTGTAATCTTTAGTACCCCTTGAAAAAAATAGCTCTTCTTCACCAAAAACAAATGAAAATTTAAACTCATGGTGTCCGAGATTTTCTACGGCATCTTTATTTGCTTTTATATAGCTATCTCCGCCAAAGACAAAATCAATAATCATCAGTATCGAGGATTTACCAATGGAATTTGAGGCCACTTCATCACCAATTACTGCATTCAAGCCAGCCTTAAATGTAAGTATTGGTTCTCTAAACTTATCACATATTATCTGTCTTAACATATTTAATCACCCGATTACCTTTCAAATATTCTATAGCGCCAAGTACAAATGCGACATCAAGCGTTAATATAAATTCGTTTATATCTTCGAATTGATTTTGAGTATCCTCCCATAATTCCGTCGGACTTTTCGCACATTGCTTAAGCATCTCAAGTACAATAGGAATTTTGCCTATAATACTTTTTTTATAAGGTGTAATTTTGTTTGGAACAATCATGAGAACACCTCGCAGTCTTGAATAAAAAAAGATACAATGATTTCACATGCCCTTAAAGAGTATTTCCCCGTTTTATTATGTATCCAAGCAACAATGCTATGGTAAATATCTTCTTGGCTCTGTGTAGTCTGCCTGCACTTATAATAAAAGCCCTTTATCTGCATTGCCAAAGTATTGAATTTTTCCGGGCATTCCTTATCAATTTCCACAAAAATGTTTTGAATAAACTTGAAGTATTCCGTAACATCATTAATAATTTGCTTTTTCAGCAGCAAAGGAAGAGTATTGTCTGATTTTTGCTCCACCTTTAAAGCGGTATACTCCAGCTTAGCCAGTTCACCGCTCTCCAAATTTAATTTTTGCAATACAACTCTTATTTCATCTTCAATATTAAAATAAGAATATGTATTCATAATCTTGCTTTTTTGTATGAGAGATTCCTTTATTTTATACAGCATGCGATACTCTTCAATAGTGCGTGGCTTGTCAAATTTCTCATGGCAATCAGGACAAAGCGGTATAACATTATCCAAGCTGTTTACATCGATGCTAAGCCGCTTTTCATTTTTTAAAAGTTCAACTTCCTTTGGAGTAGGGTTTAGAGGGTATATATGAGCTATTTCATACTTTTTATGAATCTGGCCGTTTTTTTCATAGTACAAAGGCTTTGTGCAAATCGGACAAATTCCCTCGACTTGCGTGTACAATAACAGCTGTTCATTAGCTGAATAAGTTTTTCTAGAATTGCTCACAAAACTCACCCCTCTTTACGAACTTGCTAATATTATATATCATTTTAGCAAATTCGTAAAGAAACTGCTTTTATTTTTTACTCAGCTCCTGCTCCATCTCTAAACCTGACTTGAATTTTATGATAATCTTGTCCTTTGACATGACCTTGATGCTTTGTATAAGCTGCCTGACAAGCTGGTTATCAAATTCCGATAATTTACAGTTTGCGGTGTTCAGAAACTTCTTCATATCCTCGACCCTTTGGTGAAAGCAGTCTTGCCTGGTTTCCTGCTCGGTATACTGCGTTTTTATTTTCTGGAGTTCTTTCAGCTCGGCGGAGATTTTGGCATAGTGCTCGTCAAAGTCTGTATTATCTGCCCCACATCTTGCATTTTCCTCTACGAAGCCTATCATCTCTTTTTTTAATTCCGCGATCCGTTCCTCAATTTTTGCTATGTCCATCTGTTTCGCCCGGTTGCTCATTACCAGCTGAATATTGGACTGGAGCGTGTTCACAAAATCGTCCTTATCCTGTATGAGCGAATTGAAAGCATCCATTATGGCCCTATGTAAAACATCTTCATCAATGGTCGGGGACTTTTGGCAGTGTTTTTTCCCGTACTCCAGCCTGTTTAAGCACCGCCACACAATCCTTTTCTCGCTGTAGGCTGTCCAGGAAACCCGTCTGTAAGGCTTGCCGCACTCCCCACATGTCAACAATTCGGTGAGAGCATATATTGAACTGTATTTCCCGCTGTCGGTTTTGGCTCTTTTTTCAGCAGTCTTTTTAATATTAGCCCGGCGTGCTTTTTCTTCCTGTATCCGGTGAAACAAGTCTTTGGAAATTATGGCCGGATGGCTGTCCTCCACATAATATTGCGGAACAATTCCATTGTTTTTAACTCTTTTCTTTGTGAGATAGTCTACAGTGTAGCTTTTTTGCAGCAAGGCATCTCCCATGTACTTCTCATTGGAGAGCATGTTGTTGATGGTGGTAGTAGACCATTGGTTTTTTCCGGTAACGGTTTTAATGCCGTTTTCCTCCAGGTACTTTTTGATTTGGGTAATGCTTAGACCCTCTAAATACAGCCTGAAAATCAGCCTTACTATTTCTGCTTCCTCCGGCACTATCACCAATTCACCGGCCTCATTCTTTGTATAACCTAAAAATTTATTATGATTGACCATAACCTGTCCTTTTTCAAACCGGCGGACCACACCCCATCTTGTGTTGGTGCTTAAGGAGCGGCTTTCTTCCTGGGCGAGGCTTCCGAGGATGGTGATGAGAAATTCTCCGGTGCTGTCCAGGGTGTTGACATTTTCTTTTTCGAAGAACACGCCGATGTTTTTTTATTTCAGTTTCCGTATGTATTGAATGCAGTCAAGGGTGTTTCGTGCAAAACGGCTGATGGATTTTGTCAGCACCAGGTCAATCTTGCCTGCCATGCAGTCTTCAATCAGTTTATTGAACCCTGTTCTGTTTTTTGTACTGGTGCCGGATATGCCCTCATCAGCATAGATGCCTGCAAACTTCCAGCCTGGGTTTTTCATAATCTCCATCGTGTAATAATCCACCTGCGCCTGGTAGCTGGACTGCTGTTCCTCCAGCTCCGTGCTGACCCGGCAATAGGCAGCTACTCTCAGCTTTTTTATCTTTGCTTTTTCCTTAAAATCATAAATCGGATTTGCAGGAATTACCGATACTGTTCTTTGTCCCATCGCCATGGGCTTTTCCTCCTTTTCCCCGTAATTTATATGATGTGCTCAGCGTCACTCCGTTGATCAGTTCAAACCGGAGCTGCCCGGTGATTTCCACCGTAATGCTTTTGATGGTTGCTTTGAATAAAGCCTCGTCAAATGCTTTAATGGGCTTGCGACTCTCAAGCACCGCTTTCAATTTCCTGGTTTTATAATCAAAATCATCCACCTGGGAGATTCGATATTGTTCTACAGCTCTTTTGAACAACAGCTGTGCCATTTCTGACGGTTTCAGGCCGTTTTGGCCTAGTACGCTGGATATTTGCAATTTTATCCTTCTTAATTCTGCACTTTCTGCCACAGCATTAACTGCCGGACGCTTTTCTATCATTTCAGGGTTCTCCATCACCCGGTTGATAATCTGTATAAAGCCTGCTTCAAGCTGCTTGTCATCAACCACGCCGCTTTTGCAGCAGACCCTGTTGTCAACGATATACCGTTTGCATTTCCAGTTGCATTTCTTGTTCCTGTCATGATGTTCGGTGTACCTTTTGAAAACACTCCCGCATTCCCCGCATATCAACCTGCCGCTGAAGGGGTAAGTGCTGGCGATGCCGTTAGCATAGTAATTGACATTCCTGCCAAGCCGGGTGTTCTTTTCTTCCCTGAGCTTATGTGCAGCATTAAATACTTCCTCCGGGATAATGGCAGGATAGAAGTCGTTTCCGGTGTATTTCCAGTTGCTCAAAATTTTTCCGATGGAGCCGTGATTCCAGGAGGGCTTTCCGTTGGCGTTGGAAACCTTCATTTCCGTCAGGTCCTTTGCCATCTGCTTCAAGGATATACCCGATATAAAATCATCGAACATTTTTCTGACCAGGTCTGCCTTTTCCGGTTCGATGGTTACAGCTCCGTCTATGATTTTATAGCCAAAGGGCGTATGTCTTTGCGCCATTTAGCCCACTTCCTCTCCGATGATTTCCGGAAGCTCCAGTCCGTTGATCAGGCGGAAGGCGATTTCAAGCTTGGATTTTACAATGATCCTTTCTACCATCAGCGAAAATATGCTTTCATCAAAGCTCTCCATTAAGTCATCCTGCTTTTTGAGGAAAGCAATCAGTTCCTCCGTTCTGGCAGCCTCGTCGCTAAATCCGTTATATTCAAACAGCTTGTTCCGCTGCTTTTTGGCTTCATAAAGCTGCTTGGTAATCAGATTGCTTTGCTCTATAAAAAGAACAGAGTCAAGATATCCTTTCGACCTCAGTCTACTTAATACATGACTCTGTTCCGTAAGTTCCGTTATTTTCTTGTTGATTTCCCTGACCTGGGATTCATGTTCCCTGCCGCAGTGAAGCTTTTTCAAATCCTCGGCTAGGGGGATTAATATTTTGTCATGATTGCTTTTCAGCTTATTATACAGATTGATGAACGCAGCTTTGATGTGATTGTCCTTGACAGCTGTCATGCTGCATTCCATCCGGTTTCTGATATGCCTGGTGCAGCACCACTGCACTGTTTCATAAGGTTTGCCCTTAAATATGATTTGCCTTTTAAAATTACTCCCGCATTCACCGCATTGGATTTTGCTGCTGAACGGGTACCGCTGGTTATATTTTCGGGGGTCGGTATCCACCATGGCTTTTTCGTTTTTGCACTGCTCCATGATCTCCCTGACCCGTTCAGCCTGCTCTTTGGAAATAATAGGTTCATGGTCGTTGGCGATGTAGTAGCACTGTTTTTGTCCCCGGTTCCGCTTTCGTTGAAAGGGCAATGTGTCGGTGGTAAAGGTCTTCTGAAGGAGCATGTCGCCATAGTATTTTTCATTGGTCAGGATTTCCTTCACCACATTTTCTCCCCAGGCTTCTGCCCCTTTTCTTGTTGGAACTCCTTCTTCCGTGAGCTCTTTTGCGATGACGTACGTTCCTTTCCCGTTCAGGTAGTCAGTATAAATCCTTTTTACAATAGCGGCTTCTTCTTCATTGATGATGATTCTTCCGTCCTTGTCTTTCTTATAGCCGTAGGGAAGGTAAGAAGGCTTCCATTCGCCTTTCATAAACCTTTTTTGTATCGCCCACCGGTTGTTCTTGGAGGTGGAAATGGATTCCTCCTGGGCAATGGAGCTTAAAACCGTCATCAGCAGCTCGCTTTCAGCGGACAGAGTGTTGATGTTCTCTTTTTCAAAATAAACGGCAATCCCGAGCGCTTTCAGCTTTCTCACTGTCTCTATGCAGTCGGCAGTGTTTCTTGCAAACCTGGATATGGACTTGGTAATGACCATGTCCACCTTTTTGGCTTCACAATCAGCAATGAGCCTTAGAAACTCATCCCGCTTGTCCTTGGCAGTGCCGCTGATGCCTTCGTCCGCATAAATTCCGGCAAAAGTCCAGGCATCGTTGCTTTCTATCAGCCGGGTGTAGTACTCCACCTGTGCTGAAAAGGATTGCAGCTGCCCGGTGTGGTCCGAGCTGACCCGGCAGTATGCGCACACCCGCAGTTTCAGAGCTTCAGCTTCTGCTTCCATGCGATGGATGGGCTTGATGACTCTTACTTTTGGCATACGCTTCCTCCTTTCACTTTTCAGTACATGATGCTTTATCAGCAACACACAGTACCACACAAATCCAGCCATATCAAGTGTTTTTACACATATACCTCCGCCAGGGATGGAGTGAATGAATTCCGATTTAATCTGTCAATTTCTTTCAATTCAGAAAGAGTAATAAGGCCTTTTTCAAGCATGCTATTCAGCAGCGAAAGCACCATTTTGTACTTGATTTCATTGGTTATTTGAGTTTGCGACATGGTTTTATCCCCCTTTACATTTTGCTTTAATACCACAAGGATGCAGCGGATTTGAGTTCCGCTGCATAGTTTCTGATATCAAAGCGGTTAATCTTGTTATCAATCTTCATCCTGTGCTCTATTTGCCACTGCTTCCCAAGCACCGGGGTAACAGCTCAAACTGCCTGTGGTCAGCAGGCATCACAGGAATTCCACCTCCCCGAGAACCTCCGGGCTGCACTCTGGGACTCAACCTCAACTATGCAGGAGTATCATTGTAGGCTGTTCAGGTCCTGGCGAAACAATCCACCACAGATTGTTTTATGGTCAAACATTTATCGCTCATAGCCTTTGATGCCATCGGTTTGACGGGCAAAATGCCCGCAGGCTGTCTTGGCGTGTTTACCAATGTCGCTTTCCGTTTCAGCGGCTGAACAGCTAACGTATTTGAGCTGTTGGATATGGGGCCGGTTATAAGACTCGCAAGCGAGCCTTTGCCGGTAATTTTTCAAAGAGCAATAAGGGATAAAAAATACCCCTTCACTTTTTAAGCCGAAAAAATGAAGGGGTGGACGAAACAAATTTTTATTTTTCAATGATTTTTTTAAGTTTGCTGATAATGCTGTTTTTGCGAGACTGCAAAGTTGTTCTTGGCAGCTTCATAGAATCTGCCAGCTCTCTTTCGCTTTTGCCATTAAAGAACAGTTCGTTAATAATTATCCGCTCATGCTCTGTCAATTGTGCAAGCGCCAGCATTAATTTCTCAAGCATGATTTTTTCAATAATAACGTCTTCAACAAGAAGTTGCTGATCACACATTTTCTGCTCAATAGGATAGTCCAGCTCGACTAGCTGGTCATAAGAAAGATTGTTCTTTATGCTGATTTCCTCTATGTACCTTTCACGTCTTCTCATCTTGTAATAGGCAGTATATATTTCCTTGCTTACAGTAACAATTTCATTTTTCACTCTTATTTTGTATTCTTTCATCTTTCCTTCCCTCCGTTTTGCTTTGTTTGCGGGCCTTAGCAAAACAGAGGAAATCAAGGATACCGGATGTAGTACCAAAACAAACGCTTCACGGATGTCCCCTTTCCGGCAGCAAAAAAGGGCCGCACGGTTTTCCGCACGACCCTTTTTTTGCTGCCTATGTGCAATTTAGGACGGGTTTCGGGGCATAAAAAAACCCTCGACTCATGGCTGTATAAGCCTGAATCGAGGGCTTTAAAGTATGCAGTTACCCATCATAATTATCGTAACACCCTTGCAGTTCGTATTCAGTACTTGTTATGTAGGTATTTTGTCTTTTATCAGTTCGTATTTAGTTCACATTCCGTTTGCCATATATCCCTTAAAGCAGGTATCACATATCCCCATATGGCAAGGCCCATTAAATTAATAGCTTCCTTTTTTCTTTTATAAAAGGTTGTCCTCTCACAATTGAGAGATTCGATAATTTCCTTTTCCGAATACCTATATTTTACAATGTACTGCTTGTAAAGGATATTGAAATACAAGTCGCCATAATCAGGATAATTCTTTATTTTTAACAATGCCTTGTCCACAATTTCAATAAGCCACTTGCTTTTCAATAATGAGCACAGCTTTTCTTCAAGGTCTTTCTTATTGATATTTGGGTCATAATCATCCAGGTAATACAAGGCTTCAGCCAGACGATTGCCTCCCATGGCATAATACTCTGCCTCAATCTCGCATACCCTGTCTTCAATACACCAAACCACATCCCGGTATATTTTCAGCAACAATTTTGTTTTATGATATACCCGCTCTTCATCAATGTGCATGGAAGCTAATCCTCGTTTCAACACAGCTAACGCCATTTTTTCAGAACTCATCTGTTTTCACCTCTTTTCAAAATTATTGACATATTTTTTGTTCTCTTGTATTATAATATGCGAACAATATTTGTGTCAATAAATTTGTTCTCTCTACGAATAATATGTGAACAATATGACCAAAATATTACCGGAGGTGTTTTATCAAATGCAGTTTGGCGAAAAAATTAGATTGTTGCGCAAAAGGGCTGGCATTTCTCAGAAAGATTTTGCAGAGCAGCTCGGGATTACAAGGCGGGCTTTGGTTTATTATGAAAACGGACAGCGTTTTCCAAGGGAAGCAGAGCTAATTGATAAAATCGCCAGTTTTTTTAACGTATCTTCAGATTTCCTGACAGACGACAGCGAAAGCATTGCAATGACCAAGGAAGAAATATTTCTTGAAGCTAAAGCAGAAGATAAGTTGAGGGGAAAAAGCGAAGCAAAAAAATTCATTGAAACTACAAAATGTTTATTTGCCGGCGGAGAATTATCAGAAGAAGATAAAGATGCGCTTTTTGAGGTATTAACCGAAATATACTTTGACTCAAAGAAAAAAGCCAAAAAGTACGGTGTCCGTAAAAATAAAGGCAGCAAGAATCCACCAACTGATTAGCCGCGGGGTGAAAAGTATGGAATTTATTTTGAGAGAAGCCGAGAGGTTGATCCAAAAGCATAAAACACGAAACCCTTTTGAGATTGCCGATTGTCTTAATATTAATGTTCTCTACAGGCCGCTCGGCAGGCTTAAAGGGATTTATATATACACAAGGCGAAGCCGATATATCTGCATTAACAACAATTTGGACAGTCCTGCCAGAAGATTGGTATGCGCTCACGAAATCGGACATGACCGCTTCCACAGGCATTTGGCCATAATGAATCCCCAGGCCCAGGAGCTTATCAGCTATGATATGTCTTCAAAGCCGGAAAGGGAAGCAAATGTTTTCGCTGCAGAAATCCTCTTGCCTGATGATGAGGTTATTAAACTGATAAATGACGCAGATATGAATTTTTTCAGGGCCGCAAGGGAACTTTATGTGCCACCGGAATTAATGGATTTCAAATTTCAGATATTGAAAAATAGAGGCTACAGGCTTGAAGCTCCATTAAATGCTACCGGAGATTTCCTGAAAAAATAACACCCCGAAACATCACATGTTTAAAGATGTACGGGGTGTTTTTGTTTTTGTTTATACTATTCCAGTCTTACATCCTTGTTTCTAATTTTAAGACAATAAACAATCATTTCATTGCCAATCCTTTATTTATTGCTTTCTGAATGATCTTATGGTAGCAAACGCCCATTGGATTATTCTCTTTGTAATTAGAATTTTTTGGTATATTTTCCTGCTGCTTAGCCTTTATTATTGCAGATAGGGCAAATCCCTTGGTTTGAGCTAAATCCTGCGAACAGCATCCGCAACTGCACGCATTATTGTTTTTTATCATGGTAGAATCCCCCACTACTTTACTTTTTTGATTTTCAAGCATGTCTTTAGCAGATCATTCCTAAAGTCAATGTCAAATTCCCTGTAATGCTGGCTTTCTCCCCATTGCCGCATTGATTCATGTTCCGGGTGCTTAGGGTCATTCCATGCTTCAAGAAATTCTTTATAACCGCCAAGGCCACCTACATCTTCCGCCGGACAAGCTCCTTCGCCTTCAAGAATTATAGGGTAACCAAACTCATAATCTTCTATGGTTTTTTCCAGTTCAATTTTATGTCTCCAGTAGTCGCCAAAGTCGTAAATGTACTCTAGGGTCTTATATTTTTCCAGATAGTTATCAATTTTGACCGTCTGAGGCTGTCTAACGGTTGTTTCAATTATCCTGGCTATAATGCCATGAGGGTCTTCCTTTTTTTTTGGCTTTTTGTTTTTGTACTTGGCAGAGTAAAATTTAAATTCCTCATAGGATTCTTCGTCATTTGTAATTCTGAGTTTCTCCTGCGGAAACTCAAATTCATAAAGATGATAATCCCGCCAACCCATTGAAAATTGTATTGTGTCATGCAGGCGTCTGAAGGTAACATCCGCCGGGATAACTACCCTTCTCCATATTAGTGGTTCGGAATCAATTAATTCGATTTTTATCTGATAGGCTTTCATAAGCTTCACCTGAATTCCTTTCCCGTTATTTTTTTAATCACTTTGCAGAACTGCTTCCATTCTTCTGGAAACTTATTGTCGCCATATTTTCTGACGGTTCTCCCGTCAGTAATTATTTCAACGCTCCATTGAGTCCCGTCACAGACTCCGGGTTCTACGTATTTTGCTTTCCAGTTCAGCAGATTGATCTCTTTTAAACTCTTAATGAATTCTTCTGCTGTCTTAGTTCGGATGGATCTTGTACTGGTTTCTTCAGAACCGCCCTCTTTGAACAGCCACATAGTTTTAAGATTTGTCAAATCAATAGTTACATGATAATACCCGCCGAAGTAACCACCCACTGATGCTTTAAGCCCTCTGATCTGGCCGTATGCTATGTCAAGCACCTGTTCCCGGTTCCACTCATTATTACAATCCTTGCAGTGGTATTCCGGACCGCCTTCTATAATGCAACAACCGCCCAATTTTACTTTTCCGGCTTCCGCTTCCTGAAAAAGCTTAAAACTTGGCATGCCATATACAATTTTAACCGAATTCTTAGACCCGCATTTAGGGCATTTTTTATAATTAACAGCCATTTTTCCGCACCTCTTTGCAATATAGCAGGCATTATTATTCCGCTATTTCTTTGCCTTATCTATTTCTGAGGTCATACCTGATTTTTATTGTCGAACTATAACCGCTGGGAGTATTATGCAAAACTTCATCGCCAGGCATCATTTTCTCATACATAATCCTGCATATCTGCGGCATCCTGTTTTTAAAACCCATCTGCTTATGAATATCCCCTGAAACCAAATCAATATAGTCCTCGCCTCGCAATTTTGCTTCCTGCAACAATTTTTCTATATACTGCCTTACATCATCGGCTATTTTCCCTTGTGAACCCGTAGCTTCAACAGCCACCTTGACACTATCTTTTGCTCTTTGTACACGTGCTCTACGCCCCGTATTGTTTCTGTAACTATCGTTTCCAAATCTGGCAAGCCACTTAACCCGCTCTAATTCTTCATCAGATAAAGGTTGTCCCAGCAAACCCTGTCTATTCCAAAGGCCGCTGCTTGCAATCTCCGACATAGGGCTATGCAAACCAAGCCAATTGCTGCTCGGGCCAAATGATGGATGCCTGTTAAGTGATGCAATAATACCTTCTTCTGACCTCAATCGCTCAGCTTCTTTATCAACCGGAAAACAGACAAAGGTGATGTTATCTCTTAAATATCGGCTAATTTTTGCCTCAAGTTCAGTTTCAAGCCCTTCATTTATTAAGTGTCCATAGTTTCTTTCATTTTCAGAATTATGCATATCAATTTCCCACACTTGTAAATATGGATCCGAAGTCATTTTCAAAAAAGCACGACCGATGTTTTTACGGAAAATACTGCCATCAGCATCCTCTTTCACAAAATGGTCTCTTAACCTTTTCAACAAACGATCTTGACCCCGGTGGGTACCTATGCGAACTATTCTATCCATGCCATGGTAGCTTTCGCCCTTTTCAAACATGATGTATATACCATTTTGATAAGGAATCCGGTTTATCATCGTCCAATCCAAGCGCGGCAGGTCATTGAAAAGCATATGAAGAACTATCGTTTTATCTGATTCGCTTTCAAGCCTAATCAGTCTCTCTAACTCCGGAATCCATTCTCCTTGCCGCTTGCCTTTTAGAGGAAGCCAAAAATGAACTAAATGGGGCAGCAGATTTTCATGATAAACTTCGCCGGCCAAAATAATAAACTCATCGCGTTCCAAGTCGGAAACTTTTTGTAAGTCATTTAATACCTTTTCGCTCCATGTCTGCCGCTCCTGGGCACTTTTCTCTTTCAATGTTTCGTTGTAAGGTTCAATTATCATATCCTCCAGCACTAAGCCATATTTTGCGGAAAGAATAAATATTTTATCTGCAATAAGCTTTGCAAAAGCATAGGCCAGCCGAAACCGCGGGCTTTCTGAATATAAGTCTCTTGCTGGGCATTTATATGCTTTTTTCCTGCTTGTGCATGAAATCAAAGCAATTCTCAATTTTTCTTCCCTCCTGATATCACTAAATCCATTTACTTCTTATATTTCTTCAGATAATCCCTCAGAGCCTTTTCAAAACGCACCATCCGTTCAGTTAGTTCTGAAATGATGAAATTCCAATTCTCCCTGTCGTAAGGGTTGCAGTCAATGCCAGAGCATATCCTGCTTGCCCTTTTATCATCCAAACGTTCCCAGGTTAATGCTTCTCCAAAAGCTGTCTCTATTGCTTCCTTGCTTTGGTGCAAATAGTCGAACAGCTTTTTATTCTCAGCTTTATCCCCCGTATCTATGTAAAGCTCCACTCTTGCATATGCCTTTGAAATAGCGAATGTAAAAGGTACTCCCGATATGCCCGAACCTGCATTTATCCAGTTTTCTTTTTTCGGACTGATATTCTTAAACAACTCGCTTTTCTTGGTCATCTCTTTAAGCAAAGCTGTCCAGAATTCCAAGCGTAACGCATCGGAACTTTTTAATCTATTCTCAATCATGATATCATCCTGGGCTTTTTCAGCCATTTTAATCACATAATCCTCGGTATCCTTCATTGGTATAATCTGTTCGATATCAAGGAATAACTCGTCGTCTTTTTTATAAGGGGTTACCCGAAAACACTGAATGCGGATATTATAGTTCATAAGCCATAAAACAGTGGAAGTAACTTCTTTCCTGAATTTCGCAGCAACCAGGATAATTCGTTGACCGGTGCCTTTGTTCAGCGATATTTCATCGTATTCCTTTCCATAAAATTCACAAAGCTTTTCTTCCGCTGTTTCTCCGCTTCCACACCTGGTAAGATAGTCCTGAAATATAACTCTGATTTCTTCCTTGGATAAGCTGGAACAGTAAGATGCATATTTCAAGGCCTGCCAGGTTACATCCCGACCGGAATCGTCCAGCTTGTTTTCAATGATCACCAGGTTGCCGTCTTTATCCAGAGCTAATAGGTCCAGCCGTTCCCTGGTATCGGCAAAGCCGTCAAATTCTTTTTGGATAATAAGCAAATCTTCTCCAAATACTGCAGGTTCATTTGCCAGCCACTCCTGCAGATGTTCCCTTTCCTTAAACCCGAGTTCTGAAAAGGTTTTCTCTTCTATCTTTGAAAGCCGGTTATTTTTCTTATCGATAAGGTACATTATCGCTTTAATACCCCCTGAAAACAAAATAAAGTGCACCTTTATTTAACAGGTACACCTAAATTATACCATAATTTTCATACAATTAGAGTTATTATAAATATATCCCTTACCTCAACTCCCGGCGACGGAACCGGCCTGAATTGTGATTTCAAAGAAAGGTTAACCCCGTATTTAGGCTAAGATTCGGGGTTTAAGCAAAATTCTTGACAGACCCTAATCCACTGTTAACACAATTTTGCCGCCAAAGTTACTTAACGTAAATAAATCCGAGTCATGCAGCCATTCGAGTGAAACAGTGTATTCAAACGGAAAAGCCTGGGGTACCGAAGAAAGCTCTGCAATTTCATAGTAGGCTCTTTCCCTTAAGTGAAGGATGGCCAATAACAACACCTGTATGGTTTTCACATCGGTAACCGGGTACTTTTTTATGCGATATACCCCAACTTTCTCATTTTCAATAGCTCCAATTTGCTTCAAGGTTTGCAATATCTTATCACTGGAATGAAACAGCGTAGTCCGTTCTCCCCACATTTCAAACAGCTTTTCCTTAAGCCAGGATGCCGCAAATGTATCCTGGATGTTAGTGAGCTTGCCTATTAAAGCACACACATCAGAGAATACAGGATATGCAACCAGCATCATGCTCCAATGCAATGCCAGTTTATTCGACTTCTCATCCTTATAAGCTTCTAAAGCTTGCTGTTTTAAAGTTGAAAGTTCCTCAGGAGTCCTCACCCATATATTCATGAGGATTTCCCGTGTTTTTCTCAGAACAGTCGGGCTCTTTATTTCAAAGGACAAGTATTCGTTCAATTCGTCTTTAATTTGCGTTTCGTTCTTTCCCTCCAGTACGAGTTCTACAGTTTTATTGAGCCATTCCAATCTAATGGAACGGGACAGTCCAATTATTTTTGCCATCTAAATTACCGCCTTTACTTTAATGAATGGGACAATTACCTCGTCAATGGAGATGCCTCCGTGTGTCATTACTTCTTCATTCTTATTATCAAAAGAAACACCTGACTCGCAGACGTAGTATTTATAGTCTTTATCCAAGTAATATCCCGGATAAGTCACGACTTTGTCTCCAAAAGAATCCTTTTCTTCCGCAAAATCTTTCAGTACAAACATCCTCTTGGATCTGGTTTCCACCTCGACTCCAGCATTGCGGATAGCTCCTGCTCCGATGCAGGGAGTGTTGCCATGATCGGATGTTATATAAAACCTGAAGGCTTTTGAGAAAATTATCAGAGCGATGAAGGAAGCCGGCATAGGCTATGGTGCTGTTAACCATCCGATAGACAGAGATCCTGTATGCGGATATACCGGAATTATTGGCAATACATGTCCTTACTGCGGTCGTGAAGAAGGAGAAATCAAATTTGAAAGGATAAGGCGGATTACCGGATACCTGGTAGGTACTCTTGACAGATTCAATGATGCCAAAAGGGAAGAGGAACGTGACAGGGTAAAACATATGTCTTTCAAAAGTCAAAACATGAGGTGAATTAATATGGATACCTACATAAAAATAGCAGGAATTATTAAAGAATCCATAGTGGACGGACCGGGAATACGAATGGTGGTCTTTGCCCAGGGGTGTAAACACAACTGCCCTGGCTGCCACAACCCGGAAACTCATTCTTTTGATGGAGGTACATTAGTAACAGTTGATTCAATAATCGAGCAAGCTAAAAGAAATCCTCTGCTGGACGGTATTACATTTAGCGGAGGTGAACCTTTTGAACAGGCCCAGGCATTTGCCGTTCTTGCCCGAGAATCAAAAAAGCTTCACCTTAATGTAATGACTTACACCGGCTATACATATGAATATATCATTAGCAATTCATCCAGACATAAGGGCTGGGAGGAATTGCTGAATGAAACCGATATACTTGTGGATGGCAGGTTTGAATTAAATAAACGAAATCTTCTCCTCAAATTCCGTGGTTCTGAAAATCAAAGGATTATAGATGTTAAAAGGTCAAAATCTGAAAATAGAATTGTTATTATGGATTAAACTATAGGATATGGGTTAACATTTAAACATTAAAAACCGACTCCCTATTAGGGGCATTAGATACTGTTCGAGATATTGCCGAAGTGTTTTGATTCTTTCATCAAGTAAGCAAGGAAGATTTTATAACGTAACAGATAATTAGCCCTAACAGTGGAATTGTTATTTAGATATTTTATATAATTCACATTTTAATTATTGATATGTTCCCGCGAACGGTGCTTTCTCAAAAATGACCGAAAAAACGATTGATATGTTTCCTCGAACAGATACTACAAAAAATCACCCATAGACATCAATTCCATCAACTCGTCCCACGTTGAGACGGTAGTATTGATGTCAAGACTGTAAGCCTAGATTTTACTGGGTTTGCGGGATTACATCTAAGTTATCTACTCGACCTAAGGAGGTAAAATGAGTACATGGTAACATGTCGATGGTATATTTTTATGCGAAAAATAAGCCTGAAATTAGATAGGGTTGAGTTGATAGTTTAGATAACGGGCATTTTTCATAGGGTTGAGGAGACAGGATGGATATATCATCCAATACGTGTTATCGGTATTTTTAGTTTCTATATGTGGCTTTCCATAAAAAAATAAAAAACCTCTTACGAAATGGGATTATCGCTCTACATGGAAAATCAATACCGCAATTTATCAATAGATAGGTATATCCTGCAAATAATATTGCGATCACAATAAAAAATATTGAAATTGCGTAATCAAAAGTATATGCTATAACTAAGGGACGATGGAGGTGAAATACGTGCCGGTAAGCTACAAAAAGCTGTGGAAACTGTTGATTGATAAAGACATGAAGAAAAAAGACCTATGTAAAGCAGCAGGCATAAGTTCATCGTCTATAGTTAAGCTCAGCAAAAATGAGAATGTGACTACCGGAGTACTGGTTAAGATATGCAAAGCACTTAACTGTGATATCGGAGATATCATGGAAGTCGTTGATGAGACGGACAAACAGCGCAACGGTAATTAAATTGAAAGAGAGTGGGGTTTGCTTGATTCTAATATCTAAACCACAAATCCACCATTAGGGCTACGAAATATTAATTATTTCTCCCCGCTTATTATTTATCATCTTTGGTAATACAGCTTGGCAGCAATTAAACATCCCTTTAATATTAATATTAAACATCCAATCCCAATCATCCTCAGATATATCAGTAAATAGTTTTTGTTGTGCAACTCCGGCATTATTTACTAGAACATCAATATCGCCGAAACGATTATATATTATATTCATCATACTATCGACCTGAATTCTGTTACTTACATCCCCCTGTACTTTAATAACACTATATCCTTCATCACGCAGATGAAGATACAATTTTTCTGCCTCTTCTTCACTTTTGAAATAATTAATTGCAACATTATAATCATTAGCGGCAAAGAGCTTTGCTATTTCCCTTCCAATTCCTCTTGAAGCTCCTGTAATTAAAACAGTTTTATTCATAGATAATCCTTTTCCCCTCCCGTACTATAACACTGCAAATTATGCTCTGTTTTACCATTAGGCATATCTTATCCAAAGATACTAAACTATCAAGTGCCATTGACTATAATACAATTATAGCATATAATTATAGAAAAAAACTATGGCAAGGTGATGCTATGACACTCCAACAACTAAAATATATTATTAAAATCGTCGAATGTGGTTCAATTACCGAAGCCGCCAAACAACTATTTATTACACAGCCTAGTCTTTCAGCGGCTGTTAAAGAACTTGAAAAAGAACTTGGGATAGAAATATTTTACCGCACAGCAAGAGGGATTTCTTTGTCAGATGATGGCGCTGAATTCCTCTCTTATGCACGTCAGATCATAGAACAAACGGAACTTTTGGAACAGCGATATATGGGGAAGAAACCTTCGAAAAAACTTTGCTCAATATCTACCCAACATTATGCTTTTGCTGTCAACGCATTTGTTGAATTGCTTTTGGATTTGGATATTGATGAATATGAATTTACCCTTCGTGAGACAAGAACGTACGAAATTATTGAAGATGTGAAAAATCTGCGAAGTGAGCTCGGAATTATATATTTAAGTAATTTTAATGAGAAAGTCCTTAATAAAATACTGAAGGAGAACCACTTGGTATTTAATCTTCTTTTTGAAGCTGATCCTCACGTTTTTATCAGCTCGAAGCATCCTCTTGCCAAGAATAAAACAGTTACTCTGGAAGACTTAAATAATTATCCGTTTCTTGCTTTCGAACAAGGAACCTATAATTCTTTTTATTTTTCAGAAGAACTCCTTAGTACTATTCCCAGAAAGAAAACAATTTATGTCAGCGACCGTGCCACTCTTTTCAACTTACTGATAGGGTTAAACGGATACACCATCTGCTCAGGTGTTTTGAGCAGGGATCTCAACGGGAATAATATTATTTCCGTGCCACTTATAACAGATGAACGAATGCGTATTGGCTGGATTGCAAACGAAAAGACTCATCTCAGTCCATTGGCCATTGAGTATATTTCAAAATTAAAAAAGTGGATTTGCGAATATGGATATAGTATAGAGTCAATATAAATGCCTCTGCTTCCAATTAAGCAGAGGCATCATTCATGCAACAAGCAACGTATTTATTGCTTCATATATTCTATGAGCAATGTATGGATTGTTCATTGTGTATAGGTGTATTCCATCGACTCCCTGTGCTATCAAATCAATTATCTGGTCAACAGCATAGGCAATTCCAGCATCTCTTAAGGCTTCCGGATTGTTCTCATATCTATTCATAATAGCGAGGAATTTTTTAGGGAGGTTTACTCTGCAAAGGGCAACTATTCTTTCAATCTGCTTCTTGTTCACAACGGGCATAATACCCGCCTCAATAGGAATGTTGATACCTGCAATAGCAGCCCGTTCCATGAATGAATAGAAATAATTATTATCAAAGAACAACTGTGTTATCAGTTGATTTGCGCCTGCATCCACTTTGCGTTTTAGATTGCGGATATCATCAATTATTGAAGGACTTTCAAAATGGCCTTCCGGATAACAAGCTGCTATTATATTAAAATCTCCATGTTCTTTTATAAATGAAATCAAGTCGCTAGCAAATTTAAAATCATTCTTCGGACTAAAACTAGGATTAACATCCCCTCTCAGTGCGAGAATATTTTCAATTCCAGCAGTTCTTAAGTCTTCCAGCATTTTTAGCACTTCACCTTTTGTATGGTTTATGGAAGGAAGATGGGCAACACTTTCGATACCATAATTATTTTTAATGGCAGAGGCTATTTTAAATGTATCGGTGTTGCTCTCGCTTCCTCCTGCACTATATGTCACGCTAATAAAATCTGGGTTAAGGCCTTTCAACTTTTCAATCGTATCATAAATTATACTGACAGAGTCTATTCTTCTAGGAGGAAATACTTCAAATGAAAAAACCTTTTTCATTTGAAATAATTCACATATTTTCATACTGACAAACTCCTTCTAATTTCTTTTGCTGCAATAACCAAATTTTCAAGACTGGCAACAGTTTCTGTTTTTCCCCTTGTTTTAAGCCCGCAGTCAGGATTAACCCACAGCTTCTCCTTAGGTATTTTTTCAAGCATTTTAATCAGTGCTTTCTTAATTTCCTGAATGCCAGGAATTCTTGGTGAATGGATATCATAAACACCAGGTCCTACTTGCGTCTTAAATCCACATTCACTTAGTGTGTCAACGATACTCAAATCTGAACGTGCTGCTTCAAAAGTAATTACATCTGCGTCCATATTCTCGATATCCTTTATAATATCCGCGAATTCACTGTAACACATATGAGTGTGTATTTGTGTTTCAGGTTTTACGCCGCTATGAACAAGCCTGAAAGCAGGGATTGCCCAATCAAGATATTCGCTGTGCCAATCGCTTTTTCTCAGAGGCAGTTTTTCCCTAAGAGCAGCTTCGTCAATTTGAATAATTTTTATCCCGTTTGCTTCAAGCTCAAGAACTTCATCCTTAATAGCAAGAGCAATCTGGAATGCACAATCCTTCAGTGAAATGTCTTCCCGGGGAAAGGACCAGTTTAAAATTGTTACCGGACCGGTTAGCATCCCTTTTACGCATTTTGATGTAAGTGACTGTGCATACAAAGAATAATCAACAGTTATTGGTTTCGAGCGGGAAATATCGCCCCATATTATGGGAGGTTTCACACATCTTGTACCATAAGACTGTACCCACCCCTTTTCCGTAATCAAAAAACCATCAAGGTTTTCACCAAAATACTCAACCATGTCGTTTCGCTCAAATTCCCCATGAACCAGCACGTCAAGACCTATTTTTTCTTGCAGGGCAATCCATTCAGCAATTTTTTCCTTGATAAATGCTACATATTGTTCAAATGTAATCTTCCCTTTTTTATAATTGGAACGGTTCTCTTTCACTTCTGCTGTCTGCGGAAGCGAACCAATTGTAGTTGTGGGAAGTAGTGGTAAATTGAATACTGCTTTTTGGATTTTTTCGCGTTCCCCAGAATCAGGATACCGGATAAAATCATCTTTTGATAGACCGAAAACAGCTGACTGAACAGCTGTATTTTCACAATTCCTTGGTAAATTAAAAAGCTTTTGATTATCAACATATTCCACAGTTGAAGCAGGATCGCTGCATGATAGTATTTTTTTCAGTTCTGACAATTCCATTAACTTTTCCTCAGCAAAAGCAAGATATTTTTTATAATCCTGAGAAAGGCTGCTCTCATTTTTTAGAGTATATGGGACATGAATAAGAGAACAGGATGTACTTAATACAATCTCCTTGCAGTATTCACCCAATTCTCTGATCAAGTTCACAGTATTAGAATAGTTGTTTCGCCAAATGTTCTTTCCATTGACAACGCCTGCAAAAAGCGTTTTATCCTCCGGAAATCCGAATCTCCTCACAAGTTCCAACGTCTTTTTCCCTTCGACAAAATCAAGACCGATTCCGTCAAACGGCATAGCAACAACTCTATTATAACAATCTCTTATATCACCAAAATAAGTTTGCAAGAGCACCTTCGTATTTTTCTTTTCTGAAAGAATTCTCTCGTAAATTTTGCTAAAAAGAACTATATCCTCTTCAGATAAATCCATACAAAGGGCTGGCTCGTCAAACTGAACCCACCTGGCACCCAAAACACTAAATTTATTTAGAATATCTGAATATGAACGAACAACATCAGTTATGGAATCCTCAACCGTTCTTTTACCTGCAAATTTAACAAGCTTTAAAAAGGTGAAAGCTCCAATAATAGCACTCTTTGTTTCAATTCCGCAATTTTTTGCTTCCACATACTCATCAAATGGCTTTGTCCCTACAAGTAAAAATTCGGTATCGTCATCAATTTCAGGCACTATATAATGGTAATTTGTATTAAACCATTTTTTCATGGGCAAAGCCTTTACATCACCCTTATCTCCCTGATAGCCTCTCGCCATAGCAAAATACTCGTCTAAGGCATCCAATTTGAGTTGCCTGTATCGATTTGGGACGATATTCAATAAAACGGCAGTATCCAATAGATTATCATAAAATGAGAAATCATTTGAAGTTATAAAATCAATTCCGTTGTTTTTTTGAACTTTCCAATTTTCTTCTCTCAACTTAGAGGCTATAGCCTGCAGTTCTTCTTTCGTCAGTTCTTTTTTTAAATATTTCTCTACCGCAAATTTTAACTCTCTTAAAGTTCCAATTCTTGGGTAACCTATAACAGATGTTTTCATAACTCTCTTCCTTTCATCTTAGTCTACTTAAAAAATACTATCACAAAAATCGTAGTCATAAGTAATATCTAATATTTATTCTTAGTCATAGTTTACAACTATGGATGCACATTAATTTCTAACCCAGACTTGAACTCCACCACTAACCTGTCATCATATACCGTTGCTTTTTCAACTAGTTTTCTAACCAGTTTATCATCGAACTCCGTAATATCACCGGTTTGCGTGTTAAGAAAGTCCGTCATCTCAGCTATCCGATCCCGCTTATCTTGACGGAGAGCGTTTCTTGAAAGTGTTTCTTGCCTTAAGTCCCGTAAGCGGTAAATCTCGTTGACAATATTATCGTATGCTTCCTTTGAATTTGCCTTTTGGATCAACTCGGTTTGGAGTTCTTCCAGCCTTTTATCAATATCTGCTGTACTCTCATCCAAATCCTCGCTTAATACGGTTTCAATATTTTTCTTCAGTATGGCCAGAAAAGAGTTTTTTCCACTGACCGCTACATTGATGGCTTCTACAATTTTCTCTTTAAGCGTATCTTCAAGTATAGTGGAAGCGGTACAAAATAAACCGGTGTTTTCCAATCTGCTGACGCATCTCCATACGATTGATTTCTTTCCTCGGTTATTCCAATGAACCCTTCGAAATATTTCATGACACCGTTTGAAACTGCGATTTTTCGCGCGTGACCCCCCGCCCGTTTCCGGGATGAAAAGCGGTAGAGATTTAGACCCCCCTACCCTATAAACTGCAGAAAATCTCAAAAGCTAAGCAGTTCTTTAAATTTCGTGAGATTTTTTGCATCTATTTTAAGCCGTTTTTCGGCATTGTTTTCAAACGAGGTATTTGTCCCTGTTAAAAAAGAAGTGAGTGTTTTTATTTACTTGTCAGTCAAACGAACAATTTGACAATTGACCGTCATTCTGTCCAATAAAGTCTGGCAAAGATGCTTGTCTTCGGCTGCATCTATCCATGCCGACAGTTCACGATTGGTTATAAAAATAATGCTTCTGGTTTCATTAAGAAAGGTAACTGCCCGGTAGAAAACCTGCAGTTCTGCCCTGGTTGGTTCCACATAAAAGACATCATCAATAATAATTAAGT
>Ga0208695_1000577_pt1 | contig 38245 bp, 29 predicted proteins | sample AD_UKC111_MetaG_FD_184449 | JGI IMG/M metagenome (GOLD analysis project Ga0208695, IMG submission 184449) | Active sludge microbial communities of municipal wastewater-treating anaerobic digesters from Hong Kong - AD_UKC111_MetaG (SPAdes)... | ecosystem: Engineered > Bioreactor > Anaerobic >...
CCCAGAACCACTTCATATCGGGGAACAGGCTGAGTAGCCAGCCCACAAGGAAGGGTCCAACCACGTATGATATTCGCGCGATTGTTGTCGTCCAGCCGGTACAGGCGCCGCGGCGCTCGGTGGGGAAGATCTCGGGGATATAAACCACGATCCAGGTGTACGTGAAGGCGGTAAAAAATCCAACCAGCACCGTCGCCACCGGCAGCATGAATCCCTGACTGAAAGCCAGGGTCACCAGCGAAACGGCCAGGCCAAGGTAACCGATAACAAGTGTGGGCTTGCGGCCAAGCTTATCCATGATCGTGCCGCTGAGGATGCCAGCCGCGATCGCAGCCAGCAGCGCGAATAACAGTAATGTGTTCCATTGCGCCAGGGTATACCCCTTGATTGTCATGAAATACGTACCCAGCCAGTAATAGAAGAACTGATAGATGAGCCAGCACAGCCAGATGGACGCTGAGATGATAATGTAGCGGATATCGGTTTTGTTGATGACGCCGATACCGAAAAGATGGTTCTTGCGCGTCCCGTCCTTGCGTTCCTGGCGGATAATCTCGTAGCGATGGGATTCCTTCATGAACACCCACATAATGAGCAGCGGGATCATGAACAGGCTCATGGCACCGTACATCCACTTCCAGCTTAGTTGTAGTTTATCGATGATTAGGGTGGGAAGGAGGGCCTGTAGCGGGATCAAACCGATGATGTAAACCAGAGAAACATATTTTACGCGCTTCTCGCTCGGGCTTTCTTCACTGATCGGGATTGACCACATGTTTGAAACCGTGGCGAAGATGGCCAGAGTGTAGAAGATCATGAACCAGTAAATAGTTTTACTGAAGAGAAGAATACCGGTGGCTGACAGACCAAACAGCAATACTAGAAAGAGGATCGACCATTTTCTTCCGATACGGTCAATCAATCCATTCAGCAGGAAGATGAAAAAGGTCGCGATGAAAAACACACCTTCCAGGTATGAAAACTCGGTACCGGAGAGATTGTATTCTTTTAAAATGTAGGGCAGGGCGGTTGTCTTTATGGTCGAGAGATACTGGTCCATCAACGCTACCAGCCCCATGAAAATGATCAGGTAGATCAAATAGCCGCGGCTGCGATGTTCACCGACCGGCTTCGCGGCGGTCTGTTTCACAGTTTTATTCATTTATTATTTCCTTCCGGGTAGGGTTATGTTGAAGTGACGGTATCCTGTGCGGCTGTAATGGTATCCGACAATTCTGTCTGATTATATTGCATTCTCTTGATTTTTTATACTGACATCAATCATTGATTCCAATCAATTAAATTGATGAATCCAAACACATGCGATGGGGTTAAAAAAAGAGTATCATTTTGTTACGGTTGAGGCCGTAAAACCTCTGCAAATCGGAGATAACGTATGGAACAGACAATGCCCAATTCTCTGGAAGCCAAACGAGCACGACACGCCTGGTATTTTTACGATTTTGGCAACTCGGCTTACGCGGCAGTCGTCCTTTTGGCGATTTACTCATCGTATTTTTCGAATGTTGTCGTTGGCGAAGTACACGGTCCGACCCTGTGGAACTACGCGGTCGGCATTGCCGCCATCATTGTAGCTGTCACATCTCCAGTGATGGGCACGATCGCTGACTTCTCCCGTTCCAAGAAGAAGTTCCTATTTTTCTTTACCGCCTTATCGATCGTATTTACTGGCTTACTCTTCTTTGTCAAAGAAGGCGATGTCTTCATCGGTATGTTATTTTTCATCCTGGCTGAGATCGGTTACCGTGCTGCCCAGGTTTTTTACGATGCCTTGCTGGTGGATGTCTCAACCCCCGAGACCATCGGCGACGTATCGGGTAAGGGTTGGGCGCTGGGTATGTTGGGCGGGATCGTCTGTTTGTTGATTGTTCTCGTGCCCATTCAGTTGACCAACAGCAACCCGCTCATGATACGCATTGCGTTCATCATCACAGCCCTCTTCTACCTTGCTTCCTCCATCCCCACGTTCCTGCGGGTACGTCAACTGAGCGAACCCGAAAAACTTCCTGCTGGCGAGACGACCATCAGTCACGCTTTTAAATCGTTGGGAGCCACCTTCCGTGATGTCAAGAAATACAAGGAATTCATGAAATACGCCGTCTCCTTTTTGATTTATAACGACGGCATCATGATGCTGATGGACAACGCGGCTCTCATTGGCGGTATTCTCTACGGTATGAAGACCGCGCAGTTGATCATCCTCATCATCATTTTACAGATCACCGGCGCGGCTGGAGCTTATTTATTCGGGAAGATCTCGAACAAGCAAAGCAGCAAGGAATCGCTGCTTTACTCGCTGGTCATCCTGATTCTTTCCATCGTGGCTCTTTACTTCTTCAAGTCAATGGTGGCTTTTTATGTGATCGGCGGTATCGCCGGATTCTCCTTGTCGGGCGTGCAGGCGGTCAGCCGCACCATGGTCAGCCAGTTAACGCCGCACAGCAAGACGGCTGAATTCTACGGCTTCCTCTCCGTGGCCGGGCGCACTTCCACGTTCATCGGCCCTGTGGTCTACGGTTCAATTTACGCCGCCATGACAAGCTACGCGCTGAAACACGGCGCCGTTGACGACGCAGCCGCGAAAATGGTTGGTGTTTACTGGGCATTGGGTTCGGTGATCGCCTTTCTGGTGATCGGTCTTCTCCTGCTGCAGATTGTCCGCCGCGTGACCCACAAAGATCCATTGAAGTTCGAAGATTGATTCTGTCATTTACCAGCAACCTTGTAGGGGCGTATGGCCATACGCCCCTACATGTTGTGTTATAATAGAATATATATTCTATATCGGAGGGAATCATGGAAACTTATGACGCGATCCTCGCTCGGCACACTATCCGCGATTTTGACGCCAAACCGCTTCCTGATGGACTGCTCGAACGCCTGGTGAGCGCGGGTTTTGCCGCGCCGTCAAACAACCACATGCGAGATTGGCATTTCGTGGTGCTCAGTGATCTAGAAAAACGTCGTACCCTGCTCGAGAAGGTGATCCATCCCACCGACCGCAAGGGCAGCATTGCCATCGTCAACCGCTGGGGATTGACCGACGAGAAACAGCGCAATGTCTACATCGACGCGATCCCGAAACAATTTTCCATGCTGATGAACGCGCCGATGCTGCTGTTGCCCTTCTGGCAGCAGTCCACTCCGCTGCTCAAACCCCGTTCACTTTCTGATTTGAACCCGTTGGCCTCGATCTGGTGCGTGGTGGAGAACATCTTGGTAGCGGCGGCCAGTGAAGGGATCTTCGGGGTCACGCGCATCCCGTTCGCCGATGAGAGCAAGATCGTCAAGCAGGAACTCAACGTGCCAACCAATTACGAGTTCCCCTGCTGGATCGCGCTTGGATACCCGGCTGAAGGTGCCAAACGCTTGCCGCCGATCGATATCGAGATCCCCGCACGAATTCATACGGATCAGTGGTAGGCAAAGTACCACGCTCATAGATTTTCCGATAACAAGGCATTTCGATATCGGGCGTAGTGTTGCGTTTCTTCACTCCTACTTATGTCCTCGGGATTTAGGGAAAGCTACGATGAGGGTTGATCTTTAACGAGGCTGGATGTGGGTAGTTTTTCGGAATGGCGAATTAATTTGTATTAGAATTACCCCATGCTCAAAAAAATCACTGATCAATTCACTCAAGGGTCATTGGGGACCACCATCGCAATCAATTTGAGCCAGGCGTTTCCCTCCAAAATTGGTTACCCGGTTGCAAGCGCCATCGCTACGGCGGTTTCTGCGCGCTGGTGGAATCCCGTGGTCAAAGCCGTGCGACTCAATCAGGCAGTGATCCACGATTTCAAACTCAGCAGGCAGGAACTTAACCAGGTCGTTCGCCAGGTTTTTATCAGCCAGTCGCGTTCGCTTTATAACTTCTACCATTACCTTGATCGTTTCGACCGCATCAAAGATCTGGTGAGCGTCTCTCCGCGAATGCAGGCTATGATGGAAAGCTGCAACAAGGGCGGACGAGGTACTTTAATGCTTCTACCCCACCTGTGCGGCTTTGACGTGAGCGGTCTGATGTTGGCCTCACTCGGATTTAAGTACCTTACCCTGTCGTATCCCAACCCGCCGAAGGGGTACGAGATGCAGAACAAGATCCGCAATGACCGCGGCGAAGAGGTGGTGCCGATGTCGTTCGAATCCATCCAGGCCGCGCGCGAACGCCTGCAATCCGGCGGAACAGTGCTCACCGGCATCGACCGTCCCCACCCCGGCTCTGGATACCACCCGATGTTCTTTGGCAGACCCGCCGAGCTGCCGGTAGCTTACATCAAGCTGGCGCTCAAGACCAACGCGCGCGTGTACGTGATTGGCGTTAATTCTTTACCTGATTTCAAATATGAGATCGACGCCTCGGAGGAGATTCCGCTGCAGCATATTGATGATCCCAGGGAAGAACTGGAGAGCAACGCCGCCCGTGTGTTGAAAGTGGCTGAGGGATACATCCGCGAAAACGCGGCATCCTGGGCTATGTTTTATCCGGTTTGGCCAGAATTGGAAGCAAAGGTATCTTGAGCCTGCGTAATAGACTCCCTTTTTTATTTTTGATTTTTTTATTAACCGGATGCGTCACCGCGAATCCGGTGCAGCCTGCCGTAAGCCCTGACGAGGTAATGACCACGTCCGTTGGTGCATCCACTCAGGCTGCAACAGCAACACCAGCAGGTTGTGCTGAGGTGAGTGGGAAAACCTCGCAGGTGAAGATCGATTCGGAGGCGCTGGGAGGTAAGTTCACTTTCACCATTTACCTGCCACCCTGTTACGATGCTCACCGCGAGGGCGGGTATCCCATCCTCTACCTGTTGCACGGCCAAAACATGGACGATACCACCTGGCCAGCCCTGGGTATCACTGATGCCGCCGACGCGAAGATCGCTGCCGGAGCGATGCCTTTCATTATGGTGTTCCCATACGAAGTACGCAATTTTGATCCCTTGAGCGAGTCAAAGTTTGGCGATGCCTTCATCAGCAATCTTGTCCCCTATGTAGAAAGCCATTACGCCGTCTGTGCTGAACAGAGCTGCCACGCCATCGGCGGTATGTCGCGCGGCGGCGGTTGGGCCATGCATATCGCGCTCACTCACTTCGACATGTTCGGATCCATCGGAGCACACAGTATGGGCTACTTCTCTGGCGACCTCTACCGTGTTCAGAACCTGCTGCAAAAACATTCCGCCGATGAGTTTCCGCGCATCTACATCGACCGCGGCGAGGACGATTATCTGAAAGAAAGCATCGATCAGTACGAAGCCAACCTCACGGCCACTGGTGTGGCGCACGAATACCACGTCAACCCCGGCAGCCATGATCAGGACTACTGGCGCTCACAGGTGGGGAATTATCTGGATTGGTATATTACGGGATTTACGGGCCAATAATTTTCTTAGTGTACTAGTAAAAATATTGAATAATTTGACTAGTACACTACCAGATTTATTGGATTTAACGTGGGGAAAACACGGAGAAAGCCAGTTTCCTTGCTTAAGACCTGCCATCCAAAACAAAAATCACCTGGTTCTGCCTGATATAATTGAAACGTAACAAATTCCCAGAAAAAGGACTCTCATGACCTCCTCTGATCTGACCCCATTTTTTGAGCCGAAAGGTGTGGCCGTCATTGGTGCATCCTCCAACCCGCACAAACTGAGCAACGGCATTATCCGCAATTTGACGAGTTACGGTTACCAGGGGGGAATCTACCCGGTCAACCCCGGCTCGGACGAAATCCTCGGCAAAAAGTGTTACCCCACCATCGCAGACGTGCCCGACCCCGTGGACCTGGCTGTGCTGGTGATCCCGGCGGGCGCGACACTGCAGACGCTCAAGGAATGCGGAGAGCGCGGCATCAAGGGCGCCATCATCATCACCGGCGGCTTCAAAGAAGTGGGCGCTGCCGGCGCGGACCTGGAACAGCAGTGCCTGGCCATGGCACGCAGTTACGGCATGCGCCTCATCGGACCCAACTGCGTGGGCGCCATGAACCTGCATAACGGGCTCAACACCACTTTCATCAAGGGCATGCCAGACGAGGGTGGCATCGGTTTCCTTTCGCAATCGGGAGCCATCTGCGGCGGCGTGGTCGAGTTCGTCCACGGCAAAAAAGTGGGCTTTTCGCATTTCCTCAGCCTCGGCAATGAAGTGGACGTGACCGAGACCGACATCATCGAATATCTTGGCGCGGACCCGCGCACGCACGTCATCGCCGCCTATGTGGAGCAGATCCGCGATGGCCGGCGATTTTTGGAAGTGGCCAGGCGCGTCTCGCAGGTCAAGCCCATCGTGCTCATCAAAGCCGGGCGCTCCAGCGCTGGCGCGCGGGCGGTCTCATCGCACACTGGCTCGCTGGCTGGGTCGCACGCCGCCTACCAGGCTGCCTTCAAGCAGGCCGGGGTCATCGAGGTGCAGAACTTTTCCGAGCTGTTCGACGTGGCCCAGGCGCTCGATACCCAGCCGCTGCCGGCCGGCAATCGCGCCGTGATCATGACCAACGCCGGCGGTCCTGCCGCGCTGGCCTCGGACAGTCTTTCCTTCAATAAAATTTCGCTGGGCGACCTCTCGGAGCAGACTCGCACCGCCCTGCGCGAGAAGCTCAACCCGGCCGCGCAGGTGGCCAACCCCATCGATATGCTCGGCGCGGCCGAACCGCCCGATTATGAACTGGCGGTGAAGACCGCGCTAGCCGATCCGCAGGTGGATATTGTGCTGCCCATCCTGGTGCCGCAGGCGCTGGTGGACCCGGCCGGGGTGGCGCAGGCCATCGTCGATGCATCCAAAGGCGCGTCCAAACCCGTGCTGGCCTGCATCATGGGTGACGAGACGGTTGACTCTGCCCGCCTCATCCTGCAGGGCAACGGCATCCCCATGTACGTCTACCCTGAAACCATGGGACGGGTGCTGAACGCCATGCTGCAATACAAAGCCTTGCGCGCCAATTTTAAGAGCGAAACCTTGCATATTAAAGGTATAGATAGAGAGAGAGCTACGCTTTTGATGGCTGCCGCGGCCGGGCAGAATGTGCTCGGCGAAGCCGCCACCCGTCCGCTGCTCGAGGCCTACGGCATTCCCGTCGTCCACGGCGGCGAGGCCAAGACCGCCAAAGAAGCGGCAGCCGTTGCCAAAACGGCCGGCTTCCCGGTGGTGATGAAGATCGTCTCGCCTGACGTCCTGCACAAATCCGACGTGGGCGGCATCCGCCTCAACCTCAAATCTGAGGGCGAGGTGGAAACCGAGTTCGATAAACTGATGGCGGATATCAAGGCACGAGTGCCGGGAGCGAAGATCGAGGGTGTGCTCATCGAACAAATGGCGCCGAAGGGTCAGGAAGTGATCGTGGGCATGAAACGCGACGCCGGTTTCGGCCCGCTGGTGATGTTCGGGCTGGGCGGCATTTACGTGGAGCTGTTCAAGGACGTCGCCTTCCGCGTGGCGCCGGTCAGCCGCGAAGACGCGCTGGCCATGATCCACGAGACGGCGGCGGGTAAACTGCTCACCGGCTTCCGCGGTGCGGCCAAGGCCGACCTCGAGGCCGTGGTGGACGTGATCTGCCGCGTGGGTCAGATGGCGCTCGACTTCCCCGCCATCCAGGAGGCGGAGGTCAACCCGCTGCTGGTATTCGAAGAGGGCAGGGGCTCCATGGCGCTCGATGGAAGGGTGCTGTTCTAGCCGCGATTAAACTTAATTTGCTTGATTTTATCGGGGAATTATAAATTACAAATAAAAGAGATTGACAGACTCAATCTCTTTTCTAGTTTCCTTTCTATGCAGCTGTGCCGTCTTCGCATAGTAATTCCACTATGGGTATCTGCTAAATGATTGCTTGGATAGTTCATTAAGTGATTTTCTCCATCACCATGCGTACCTAAAAAAATCCAAAAGGAATGTCATAATAAAACCCAAAGAATGTCATGATAAAACCCAACGCAGAGCAAGCTCAAAAAGCAAACAACAGCCCAAATGAACATAAACCAAACCGGTTTTTCAAATTTAACTTGGTTTTTAATTATGTAATACATAGAAAGTCCACCGATTACTCCACTAATCGCTCCTCCAATTTCAAATGCTACTATATTGCAAAATACTTCTTCATAAGCCCATATCCCGAAAAACGCCCCGCCAGTCATTGATACCACCCATGATAGACAGATGAGGTTTTTATTTTTGAGTTTATATCCCCAAACTTTATTGTTGATAGCAATAAATACCAGACTGCCTACAAGACTTGCAATTCCGAACCCAAGAGCGACGCTGAAAAAATAATTTAGATCTAGATAATAACTCAATGGGGAGATTATGAAATAACCCCCGATAACAGAGAGAAACCAAATAATAGTGGCGCTCAGGCTAAAAACAGTATGGTCAACCCGGCTGTCAATTTTGGCAACCTGATTATCTTCCGCAGGCAAGGCGGGCGAGATGGGTGATTTTGTTTGTAGATCAGGAGCTACCTCAACCTTGGTGAGCAGTTCATCTATGTGGAGTTTCGGTGGGAGATCAGGCAGAACTTCGGCTGGCTTTTTGTTTTCGCTATTCTGAATGCCCAGGTTTTGCAACCTGGTCGCGAACTCCCGGATACCGCTAAACCGGTCTTCTGGTTTCTTAGCCAAGGCTTTGTAAAGGATACTTTCCACTCCCTCCGGAAGTTCTTCAACAATACTCGATGGTTTTGGTAAGGGGTCATTGACCGTTTTTAAAAATACCGCTGCCGGTGTATCGGCGGTATAAGGTTTATGCCCGGTGACGAGCTCGTAGAACACCACGCCCAGGCTGTAGATATCCACCGCGGGGGTGATCTTGCCCGTCCATTGCTCTGGAGCCATATATTCCGGTGTGCCGATGCCGACCCCCGTGCCGGTGAGGGTTTGCCCTTCCTGCATGTCCATGATCTTGGCAATACCAAAATCTGTCAGCATGGGTTGACCCAGTTCGGTGATGAGGATGTTCGAGGGCTTCACGTCGCGGTGCACCACGTTGTGCAGGTGAGCGTACGCCAGCGCGTCCGCCACGGGTTGCAGCAGGTGAGCGGCTTCGGCGTAGGGCATGGGTCTGCCCAGGTATTGTTTCAGTGTCCCACCTGGCAAGAACGGCATCACCAGGTAGGGCAGGCCGTCCTCTTCGCCAAAATCCATCACCCTGACGATGTTGGGGTGGGTGAGCTGCGCCACCGCTTTGGCTTCGCGTTCGAAGCGCTTGAGCGCCACTTCTTCGCTGCTGCGTGGCAGGTTGTCCATGCGGATGACCTTGACGGCCACATCGCATTCCAGGCGGGTGTCGAAGGCCTTGTAGACCACGGCCATGCCGCCTTCGCCCAGTTTTTCAACCAGGTGGTAACGGCCAAAGGACTGTCCGGAAAGATCGTTCATAGGTTCACTCCAGATTTTTGACTTTTGTTTTTGGTAGTCATCACTATTGAAAGAGACTGAAAAGTAATGGACAAATTTGACTCAATAGAATTAAACCTCCGACGATGATCAGAAAAATCGCCCAGGCGGGAAGCCGCTTCTTGGGTTTTACTGGCATCGCCGGCATGGGGGGTACCGGCCTTTGCGGTGGCATTTGATTTATCGCTGGGGTTGCCGGATTGGGCGGTGGTGTTTGGTTGATCGCAGAAACAGCAGGCGTGGGTGGTGGCGTTTGATCGGCCGCAGGGGGGGTCGCCGTTTTTTGAACCTGTCCTACCAGCATCGGGGGTGGCGTTTTCTCGTTTTCAACCGTCTTGACGAGGGTTTTCGCGGGTATCGTTTCAGTAACCGGAGCGGCCACAGGCTCCGGCATGGCCGGTACCGCCGGGATCACGCTCTGCAATTTGCCAAGCGCGGATACGAATTCATCCATGCTCTGATAACGTTGGTTGGGGTCTTTGGCAGTGGCTTTGAACACAAAATTTTCCACATTCGTTGGCAGATCACGCACCAGGCTGGATGGGCGGGGCAGGGGTTCGCTGGCGTGTTTGAATAACACGGCCATGGGTGTATCGGCTTCAAATGGTCGCCGCCCCGTGATCATTTCGTAAAACACAACTCCCAGCGCGTAGATATCCGCCCGCGCGTCGGTGGTCTTGCTGGTGACCTGTTCCGGCGCCATATACTCCGGCGTGCCGATGGCGATTCCCGTCCCGGTCAGTTCCTGGGGATTCTCTTCATCCAATATCTTGGCAATGCCAAAATCGGTCAGCATGGGCTGCATGGTTTGGGTGAGCAAAATGTTCGACGGTTTGACGTCCCGATGCAGCACTTTCATCGAGTGCGCGTACCCCAGTGCCTCGGCGATCGGCAAGATCAGCGATACGGCGTTCTGCCAGGGGATCTGGCCATTTTGCCGCATGTATTCTTTTAAGGTACCGCTGGGAAGGTACTCCATCACCAGGTACGGAGTCCCTTCGAAATCCCCATAATCCGTCACCTTGACGATGTTAGCCTGGGTCAGCTTTGCCACTGATTTGGCTTCACGCTCGAATCGTTTGAGAGTTTTTTCGATCGAGCTCTGCGGCAGGTTGTCCATGCGGATGACCTTGACGGCCACGTCGCATTCCAGGCGTGTGTCGAAGGCTTTGTAGACCACGGCCATGCCGCCTTCGCCCAGCTTTTCCACCAGGTGGTAACGACCAAAAGAGCTTCCGGATAGATCGTTCATCAGATTCCTCAATTTTGGATATTCACTTAGTCTGAAAACGATATCAGTTATTAATCACACACCTGAAACCGACATCTGCAAATTTGTCATTCGGGTTCAAGCTTAAACGATAAGCAGAACGCCATTCAGAAATTTCGGCGGCTGGAGAACCTCCACGAACGACGCGTTTTTCACCATCTTGTGATCCAGATGGATTATTCTTGGGACTATGTGTGTAATATTTTTTATCATACAAATCTGCTGTCCAGTTCCAATTATCTCCGGACATACCTATGACACCAAACGGACTTGGCTGATTGAATAATGCTGGCTCTGGCTCGTTGCCCCATGGATATATTCTGCCATCTGTTCCCCGGGCAGCTTTTTCCCATTGAGCTTCAGAAGGTAAACTAATTTTCCGTTTACAAATCGAACCAAGCCAGGTACAAAAATCTACTGCTGTTTGCCAATCGATATTGGTGAATGGTTCGTCTTCGCGGAAATCAAGATTATTGGTTGAGTACCAAAACCTATAGAAAAAGCTTTTTTGTTGGGAAGCAAAGGGCTTGTATTGAGACCGTGTCACGGATGTTTTGCCGATCCAGTATTCGTCCAGATGGACCAGGTGCTGTGGTTGTTCGTCTTCCCAAGCATCCGGGTCAACCGCAGGGTCGCTGCCCATGAGGAACTCGCCGGCCGGGATGCGGATGAACTCCATATACACGCCGGTGTCCAGCTTGATCTTCATGGTATTTTGTTTGTCTTTGGCCCAAATGGATCCAGTTGTGGAGGGCTCAAGAGAGAGCGGTTGGATGATGGTGGCGCCGGTTTCGTTCTCCAGGTCGGCTGACGAAGGCTCCTCGTCCGTCTCTGCCGGAGCGGATTCCATTTGCGTCATCTCCGTTTCCACTTCGTCAATCCCGGCTGAGGCCCGGTTTTCTTCGGGCTGGGCGGACTTGCGGGCGGATTCGTAAGTTTGCAGATCCTTCAGCGCTTTTTCCAGTTCCTCCATCGATTGATAACGGTCAGCCGGTTTCTTGGCTAGCGCCTTGAAGATCACCTGCTCCACCTTTTCGGGCAAGCCGGGGATGAATTTCGAGGGTTTGGGGAGCGGATCGGAGATCAGCTTGATCAACACCGCGGCGGGGGTGTCGGCGTTGTAGGGTTTGTGTCCAGTGACTAACTCATAAAACACCACCCCCAGGCTATAGATGTCCACCGCCGGGGTGATTTCGCCCGTCCACTGCTCGGGGGCCATGTATTCCGGTGTACCGATACCCACCCCCGTGCCGGTGAGCGTTTGCCCCCCTTCCAGATCGAGGATCTTGGCAATGCCAAAATCGGTGAGCATGGGTTCGCCGCTCTCGGTGATGAGGATGTTCGAGGGTTTGACGTCGCGGTGGATCACGTTGTGCGAGTGCGCGTAATTCAAGGCGCGCGCGATGGGCGCCAACAATTGAGCCGCTTCGATATATGGCAATGATTTTCCAAGGAATTGCTTGACCGTACCACCGGGCAGATACTCCATCACCAAATAAGGAGTGCCTTCGTTCTCACCGAAATCCGTCACCTTGACGATGTTGGCGTGGGTGAGTTGCGCCACCGCCTTGGCTTCACGTTCGAAGCGTTTGAGTGTGGTGACCATCATCTCCTGCGTCAGCCGTTCCATGCGGATGACCTTGACCGCCACATCGCATTCCAGGCGGGTGTCGAAGGCCTTGTAGACCACGGCCATGCCGCCTTCGCCAAGCTTTTCCACCAGGTGGTAACGACCAAAGGATTGTCCGGAAAGATCGTTCATGTCTAAAATTACTCCCTTTATCACCGTTATTCAGTTATTCCCAAAAAATGGCTTGTGGTAATTATAGCATCAGGCAAGCAGTCGGTTCCATAAAAAATGGTTGAATATCTCTCTCCTGTACTATATAATGAAATTGATCTCCTGCCGGTTGCCCCCCTCAACCGGTGGGAGATCGCTTGTTTACAGGTTCGAGTATGTTGCAATAGATAACTTTACCGAATTTTGTTCGATATTGCACAAATGATTTGTTCCTCACCCCTGTGCTCCCACTCGCAAAAACCGCTCGTGGATGCAAAACCCGCAACCCTCTCCCATTCCGTGTGAACGTTTTTTGTCAGACAGATCGTTTTTCGGAATGGGAGAGGGAAGGGAGGAGAGGGAGAAAAAACCATTTTTATAATCCTCTAACAATTCTTTTGCGATCTTCTAATACGCGGGCGCTATTATTCACAATGTAAAAACAAATCTTAGGTGTTTTGAATGGAGGTAGATATGAACAAAAATATTCTTCTTTCGAAGCGCCAAAGCGACCCCTCGATCGTACGGCGCGAATATCAAGACCCGGTGCTGGCGATCCAAAACGAAATGAACCGCATGTTCGACCGCTTCTTCGATGAACCCTTCGGCTTGCTGGCTACCTCTGACCGCCGACTCAACTCGTTCCTGCCTAGCGTGGATGTGAGCGAAAACGAGAAGGAGATCAAAGTGACCGCCGAGCTCCCCGGCATGGATGAAAAGGACATCGAGATCCGCCTGGATCACGATAACCTGATTATCACCGGCGAGAAGAAGGCCGAGAACGAAGAGAAGGGCAGAAATTATCATCGATTGGAACGCTCTTATGGCTCCTTCCAGAGAGTGATCGCTCTGGAGAATGAGATCGATCCTGATAAGATCGATGCCGTCTTCCAGAAGGGCGTGCTCACGGTGACCCTGCCCAAACCGGCCAACTCTGTGAGCAAAACCCGCAAGATCGAGATTAAAGCTAAATAGTTCCCTCGCGGGAAATCACGGGCTGTGGTGATCCATCTCGAACATCCCACAGCCCGGAATGCAATGACACAATCCCAGCAGTTTTGGGATACAATCCCTCCATAACCGGAGGGATTGTTTTATGGATGACTACAAGAAGACCAACCTTGGACTTTGGGAACAGTACGTGGATGTGAATTCCAAAGCCGAATCTTATCGTATGGATGAGTTCATGAAAGGGGGCATACTGCTGCATGACCTGGAGCGCGAAGAGGTCGGCGACGTAGAGGGTAAAAGTCTGCTCCACCTGCAATGCCACTTTGGCCGCGACACACTCTCGTGGGCTCGCTTGGGAGCGCGGGTGACAGGCATGGATTTCTCACCAAAGGGTATCGATCTGGCGCGTGGTTTGGCAAAGCAATTTGATATCCCGGCCAATTTCATTTGCTGTGATCTCTATAGCCTGCCGGATCATCTCAACGAGCAGTTCGATATCGTTTTCACGTCCTATGGCATCCTGTGCTGGCTGCCCGATATTCCCCGTTGGGCACAGATCGCCGCCAGCTATGTCAAACCGGGCGGCATCTTCTATATCGCCGAGTTTCACCCCTTTGGCAAGATATTTGATGAGGAAAAGCCGGGCTACTCCATCCGTTATCCTTACTTCCAGAAGGAGCCCTTCCGCGAATGGGCCGATACCTCTTATGCCGACGCCAATACCAGGATTAAGCCGGTGGAGACCTACGAATGGAATTATCAACTGGGTGAGGTGGTAACCTCGCTTATCCAGGCTGGACTGCAGATCGAATTCCTGCACGAACAGCACTACACGGTGGATCCATTCCTGGTCGATCTGGTAAAGCGCGATGAACAGACGTTCACCTTCAAGGAAGAGCCGGCGCCGTTCCCGCTGATGTTTTCGATCAGGGCGAAGAAACCGATTTAAAGCTTAACCGAATACGGATTGAACTCACTGGACTCCTTGATCAGTGCCCTGATGTCTTCCCAGGGCGTTGATTCGTAGTTGTCGAGCTCCAGGTAGCGCTTGACCTTACGGCTGCCGCCGAGCAGACGCGCCGGGTCGCGCAGGAACGCGCCGTGGAGAAAGCCCAGCCTCACTTTTTTATCGACAATGTGTATCTGACAGATACCCCCGCTGACCGTGCCGCCGCGTTCCGAGTCGAAATAGCTGATGCCTTTCCACTGAATCATCTCTGTGGCGTTCGGGGCGACCGCGAAGATCAGGTTGCGCAGTTCAAGCACGATAGCGATCAAATTCGGGTCGCTATTGCTGAAATACTCTTCAATTTCGCGAATGGAGTACATATTAATCCGATAGCTCGAATACCTTTTTCAGATCCAGAGTATGCCAGTCGAAAGAGGTCTCTTTGTGTTCCGGTTCCACCAGCAGGACGCATCGACCTTCGCGTAGAACCGGAGTAATTCCACCGGCGACCAGAGCGATCTTTTCTTCGGGGCGGGGAGATTTGCCCTTGAGGGTCTCAATGCTGTCAAAGGGAATCTCATCCATCAGTTCGGTGTAGGTGTGAACCCCGTTCATTGCTGACAGGTTGGGCAGCCAAAGGAAGCGACCGTCTTCACCGCGAAAGCGTAGTCCCACCGCGGCCAATGCTCCAATGACACCATTACCGCTCCCTGCGATACCGGCAATGGCAATTTTGGCACTGCGCGCGACTTGTAGCGCGTCTTGCCGGGTGAGCAGACGGGTTTTTGCCAGTTTAGCCCAGGTGAACACTTCTGCTGTAAGTTGGTTCCACGATGCCAGCGCGAAACCTGCGTCAGCCCCGCGCGTGTATTCACGCAAAATGAATGACCTGCAAGCCATCTCCAGTTCGCTGAGGCGATTCACATCGGCTTCGAAACTCAGACAAATGGCTCCATTGTCGGAGGTGTAGGGCACCTGTGGCGATCGCAACAACTGGTGGCGGGTAACTGCCTCGAATTTTCCCAGTCCTTGTTCCTCCAACCGTTTTCCCAGCCGGATGGATAGCTCGCCAGTACTGGAATTTTCGGGGCTGTCGGTGTCATCGATGCCGATCAAGAATCTCATCTTGCCTTGCTCCTGGAGGAATGTGATCTGTGATGGAATGCTAAGCTGCTTCGCGGTTCATAATAGCGAAATATTCTGGATGTGTCAATAAACTACCACTGAATCGAATTATTTTGGCTTGTGATAGTATTAAGTCATGTCAAAAACCCTGCACAACGTGGTTCAATCCATTGCTTCCTTCTTCCGCTGGGAAAAAGGGGATCACGCTTTGCTGCTTTCTATTTCAACCAAGGTGTTGGCAACAACCGCCGGTACTTATCTTGTGTTCCACATCCTGGCTACGGTTTTTTGGCCGGAATATTTCAGTCCGCGTCTCTATCTCATTTCCGGATTGATGCTCGTGACTGTGGCGGCGACTTATTCTTTGCTCAACCGCTTTTACCTGCTTGGGCAAATCGTCTGGTTCCTGGGTCTGGGCATTACCATCATGGTTGCCTTCGCTATGTTCCAAAAGGGTGAGATTCTGCTGCTGTTCGCTTTTTTACCGATCATGGCTGAGGTCATGATGGGGATCAGACCGGCGATCCTGCTCACGATTTTGATCACTGTTTTTTCGATTCTCTGGCAGGTTACCTTTAGAAAGCCTTATTTTCCCCCGAACATGGGAACAGCCGTGATCTTTCTTTGCGCGGCTTCAACGGCTCTGGGGTGGGGTATTCTCGATAACCTCATTTCGTCCATTGAAGCAGCCTCCTTTCACTACAACGAAGCCATCAAAAACCTCAATGACGCGCGGGAACACCGCGCCCAGATCAGCGTGTTGCTCAAGGATGTGAACAGCGCCAATTACCAGCTCGAAAACCTCAACCGCATGCTCATCTACGCCCGGGCACAGGCAGACGAAGCACGCGAGGAACGCGACCGCTTTGCTATGGCGGTCAGCCATGAACTGCGCAGCCCTCTCAACTTCATCATCGGTTTTAGCGATTTGATGGTTAATTCTCCTGATACCTATGCTAAAGTGACCCACTGGCCGCGCGGGCTGTATGACGATGTCAAGGAAATTTACAAGAACAGCACTCATCTGCTCAGCCTCATAAACGATATCCTCGATATGGGTAAGATGGACGCCCAGCAAATGGTTTTGTTCAAAGAAAAGATCGACATTGCCATGATCGTCGAAGATGTGCGTCAAATGGTGCATTCAGCCGTCGAAAGCAAGGGATTACAGCTCGTCATCGACGTGGCTCCCGATCTGCCTATGCTCTACCTCGACCGTACCCGCATCAGGCAGGTGATGCTCAACCTGGTAACGAACGCGCTACGTTTCACCCGCAAGGGCAGTATCACGATCAGGGTGCGTCAGGATTCACCCGATTGGATCAAAGTGGAAGTGATCGACACCGGCGTAGGGATCGCCAAAGAAGATCAGGCCAAGGTGTTCACCGAATTCAGACAGGTAGGCAACCAGAACTGGCAGCGTGGCGAGGGCAGCGGGCTGGGGCTCTCAATTGGCCGACGCTTCATCCAGATGCACGGCGGCGATATCAGCGTGGAAAGTGAACTGGGTAAAGGTTCGAACTTCTACTTCACTTTGCCAGTGCACCAGCAGGTCGATTCACTGGAAGAGGGATACCAGGCCATGACCACCCAGCCAAACAACAGTGAGACTGAAACGAATGGCCGAAATGATAAATCACCCCTGCTTCTCTTTCTCTCGCGTGACGCCTTCTCGGCCCGGGCGTTCGCTGAAATGATGAAGGACTGCCGGGTCACGCTGATGACTGACCCATCACAGCTTGAAGAGATCGTCGCGTTATCCTATCCACGCGCGGTGGTGATCGATGAACCCTTGCTGGATGACGAAAGGGTGCGGCAATTCCTTGCCAGGCCGCCATTCGACGTACCGGTTTACTCTCTGCCCATCCCGATAAGTCGGCAGAACCGCAATTCGAACCTGCCTGACGGAGTGATCGATTACCTTGTCAAGCCAGTTCCGCGCAAGGTGATGATCGAAACCATTGCCGAGTTGGATATTTTTCCGCATACGGTGCTGGTGGTGGATGATGATCCGAGCATAGGAAGGTTCGTCACCCAGTCGCTGATTACGAACCCAGCGGATGAGATACAACTGCCTGCTGATCTGACCGTTCTCACCGCGTTGGATGGACGTGAAGCCTTACGCTTCTTGCAGGCACTGAGTGTGGGCGTGGTATTGCTTGACCTCGACCTGACGGACATGAATGGTCTGACCTTGCTGAATCAGATGCGAGCGGACCCTGACCTGTCAAAGATCCCGGTCGTCATCATCTCTGCCAGCGATCCGCCGCCTTCGTTTACCCCCAGGGCGACTGGCGAGTTCAAATTAATGGTGCACCACGCGCTCACGCGTAAAGAGTTGGCTGACCTGCTCAATAGTGGACTGCGTCAGATCGAACCCACGTATACGCCACTCAAAGGCGATGAACGTTCTGCCACGCGATCTCATAATAAAGATTGACTTATTCTTCCGAATTGGGGGGAAGCAAACGGTCGAGTGTTTCCAGAAGCATTTTTTGCGTCACCGGTTTCTTTAAGAACGCTGCTGCACCCAGCGCGCGGGATAAATTCGGGTCGTCCCACGCTGAACAGACAACGATGGGGATGTGTTGGATCTTCTTATCCAGTTTTAAAAGTTGCAGCAGCTCCCAGCCGTCCATCTGCGGCATCATCACGTCAATGGTGATGAGTGCCGGTTGGAGCAGGTGAGCCATCTCCACGGCCTGGTTGGGATGCTCCACTCCGATGGGTAAAAAGTTGGTCTGTGACAGGTAGCGCTTGAACATGTTGACCACAGCCGGCTGGTCGTCGATCACCATCAGCACGCGCTGATTGGAGAACGGCAGCGAGATGGTCCAACAAATCAGTTGCCCGAATTCTTCTTTGCTGATTTGTTCTTCCAGCGTGGCATTGATCATCGAGCACCAGTAACGCACAGCGTTGAGATCGTCGTCGATCTCTTCCACGCTGGCTGGTTCCCAAAGCGCGCTAACATGCAAGATGACGCGGATTTCTACATGTTCTTCTCTCCTGCGAAATTCGATCAGGACCTCGTGTCCATTCTGGATGTGCAGGCTCTGATTGAAGATACCGATCAAAGCCTGGCGCAGGATCACTCTGTCAGTGATGACGGGAGTGGAGGTCTCAGGGGTATGGATCGTCAGCGAAACCCCCTTTTCGTCGAAGCGATATTTGAGCATCTTACAAACGCCACGGGTGGTCTCTACGGCATCAATGATCTCGTTGTGAACCTCGATCACCGGTGTGGATTCAGATTCTTTTTCACCCGATTTTTTTGTTTCTGCAGGGTTACATTTCGCCCAGAGGATTTCGGTAAGCGCCATGAAAGCACGATGGTGGTCACGGCGCATCTGGCGGGTGCTGATAGCCAATTGGTCCGAAAGTTCCTGAATACCCATCCCTTCAACGTATCGTTTGTAGATGATGTGATATGGACGCCACTCGGGTGAGTTGATCGATTCTTCCTTTCGCAAAGGACGCAATTGTTCAATGGCCTCAAGGATCAATGTGCGTAGCGTCTCACCGCGGTTGCCGCTGGAAGCCTGTGAGGAGGGAACGACCGATTGAATCATGGGATGGGTCTCGATGGCTGCTGTGTCATAGAGGTTTCCCAAAATGTCTTTAATGACTTCGTTAAAAGTGGATCGGTCGATCATCGATGGGATTGTCCTTTAAATGTCCGCTAAATGTCCGAAATTCCATTGAATCAATCTGCCAGATAATTATAATGAAATAACCAAGAAATGACACTTTCTGGTGTCAGTGTACTATTCAGTCCCAACAATTTTAAAAAGGAGAGATGAAATGCCCAAGAAGAGTGTAACGATCGTAATTGCCCTCGTAGTTATCGCTTCAATGCTTTTAGCTGCGTGCGGTAATGCAACAACCCCGGCTGCGTCGGCAGATACGCAGTTGGAAGTCTTCTCGTGGTGGACCGGTGGCGGTGAAGCTGCTGGTTTGGACGCCATGATCAAGATCTGGAATACCGAATATCCCAGCATCGAGTTCATCAACGCGGCAGTTGCTGGTGGCGCTGGCTCAAATGCCAAAGCGGTATTGGCCACCCGCCTTTCAGCTGGCGATCCCCCGGATTCATTCCAGGGCCACGCCGGACAGGAACTGATCGGCACCTATGTGGCTGCTGGCCAGCTGGAACCATTGGATTTCCTGTATAAGCAAAATGGTTGGTATGATGTCTTCCCGAAGACACTTATCCCCCTGATCTCCCAGGATGGTCATCCGTATTCGGTGCCCGTGAACATTCATCGCGCCAATGTGCTTTGGTACAACCCCAAAGTATTGGCCAAATACAATGTTGCTGCCCCGGATCCTTCCTCCTTCCAGAGCTGGATCGATGCCATGGATGCCCTCAAGGCTGCCGGTATGGAACACCCGCTGGCTCTTGGCGAGCAGTGGACCGTTGTTCACATGTATGAGACCGTCCTTCTGGCCACTGTTGGCCCTGAAACCTACACCGATCTGTGGAATGGCAAGGCTGATTGGGCAAGCGATGGGGTCAAGCAATCCCTCGAAAACTTCGCCAAACTGTTGACCTATGCCAACACCGACTACGCGACCCTTACCTGGCAGGATGCCAGCAAACTCGTCGCTGACGGCGATGCCGCATTCAACGTCATGGGTGACTGGGCTGATGGTTACTTTGAAGGCGCCGTTGATGGTGGCAACCTCGGTTTGAAAGAGAAGACAGATTTCGATTGGATGCCCGTTCCCGGTACCAAGGGCGCCTATGACTTCCTGTCCGACAGCTTCGTACTGCCCGTTGGTGCCAAGCACCGCGACGCAGCCATCAAATGGCTCACCCTGTGCGGTAGCAAAGAAGGTCAGGACGCGTTCAACCCCGTAAAGGGTTCGATCTCCGCCCGCTCCGATTCTGATGCCAGCCTCTACAATGGATATCTGCAATCAGCCATGGCTGATTGGAAGACCGATATTGTTGTCGGCTCTCTGTGGCATGGTGTTGTTGCCAACGATACCTGGAAGGCCGCCATCAATGATGCCTTCGGCAAGTTCCTCACCGATGGCGATGTTGCAGCCCTTCAGAAGGCGTTGGTCGATTCCTGCGCCACCCTCGGTGCCTGCAAGAAATAGTTCATAAGTAAACACCTCAGATCATCGGGGGAGAAATCCCCCGATGATTGTAATAGCATCAAAATTGGTTGACTTTATTTGCCATATTTTTGTTATTATTTTTTTATTCTTTATCTCGATAAAAATTGGTAGAAGAGGATTTTCATGCGCAATCGTAAAGAAAAGTGGCAGGCGTTTTTTCTGGTTTTGCCTTCCATTGTGGCCGTGGCTGTATTTGTATACGGGTTTATTGCCTGGACTGCGCGGGTTTCCTTCACGGATTGGAAGGGACTCATTCCCGATTACACATGGGCAGGATTTAAGAACTACATCACTCTGTTCACAAGTGATCCGCGTTTTCAGGTGGACATCCGCAATACGATCATGTTTACGGTCATATTCGTGGTTGGCACTCTGGTGTTGGGTTTGATCACTGCTCTGCTGCTTGATCAGGGGCTGAGAGGCGAGGGATTCTTCCGCAGCCTTTTCCTGTTCCCGATGGCCATTTCGTATATCGTCACCGGTGTGGTCTGGCGTTGGTTGATGAACCCGGCGGAAGGCGACCGTATGAGCGGCCTGAATTTACTGTTTTCCAAGCTAGGGTTGGGATTCTTGAATAGTTCTTACACTGCCACCCCATACTGGGGAATGGCCTTCATTGCCATCCCAGCCATCTGGCAGCTTTCGGGCTATTGCATGGCGCTATATCTGGCTGGCCTGCGGGCCATCCCCGATGAATTGCGCGAGGCTGCCCGTGTGGATGGCGCTTCTGAATGGCAGATATTCCGACAGATCGTTTTGCCGTTGCTACGTCCTGTTACCCTCAGCGCCATGATCATTCTGGGACACATGTCATTGAAAACCTTTGATTTGATCATTGCCACCGTTGGCAAACAATACGCGCTGGATATGCCCTCGGTGTATATGTGGAATGCCACCTTCGATGCCCACCTCTATGGCACAGGAGCCGCGATCAGTATTTTGCTGCTGATCAGCGTGGCGGTACTGATCATTCCTTACCTGTTTTACTCCCTGCGAAATGAGGCTCAAGTATGAACCGCAGCAAAGGTCGTTACTTCTCTTATATTCCTCTGGTACTTCTGGCGATCTTCTACCTGCTGCCAATGTACGTGGTACTGGTGACCGGTTTCAAAGGCGGAGATGAAATCAGTGTTAAGACCATGTGGGATCTACCCAAGCATTTCAGCATGGAGAATTTCACCATTGCTTACCAGAAATTGGCACCATACCTCTGGAACAGTCTAAATGTCGTCATCCCGGCTGCCATTATTTCATCAATCCTCGGTTCACTGAACGGTTACGTGTTAGCCAAATGGAAATTCAAGGGCGCCAACGTGATCTTTCCGCTGATCCTTTTTGGCATGTTCATTCCTTACCAGTCTATCCTCATTCCGTTGGTTGATTTTATGCACAAGATCAACCTGTATGGTGGCTTGCCCGGGCTGGTGCTGACGCACATCATCTATGGTATTCCCATCACCACGCTGACCTTCCGAAATTATTATGCCAGCGTCCCCAATGAGCTGGTGGAAGCCGGTAAGATTGATGGCGCGGGGATGATGAGCATTTACTGGAACATCCTCATGCCTATCTCCATTCCGAGTTTTGTGGTGGTGTTGATCTGGCAGTTCACCCAGGCCTGGAATGATTTCCTCTTCTCGGTGGTGCTTACCAGTTCAAAGAACTGGACGGTAACCGTGGCGTTGAACAACATGGCTGGCAGCCAGATCGTGGCTTGGAATATCCAGATGGCTGCGTCTTTGATCGCGGCTCTGCCCACTTTGCTGGTTTACATTTTCCTTGGAAAATACTTCTTACGCGGCATGATGGCAGGATCGCTAAAAGGCTGAGTACATTCTTCTCCTTCTTCCCGTATAGGCAAACGGCTCCTGAGCGATGGCAGGAGCCGTTTGCTGTTCGTGAATTTTGCTGACCTGCTTTATCTCAGTTGGGAGTCGCGGAATTATTTTTGATACGAACGAAATCTTCAGGGAAATTCGCATCCACATAGCAACCATTCACATCTGCCCGGAGTGTGAAGGTGGGAGTAACATCGTAGGAGTAAAACATGGGGGTATCTACCCAGGCCTGGGCAATATAGTAACCCGCGTAACCATATTGGAAGGAGTGTGTGATAGTGGCGCGTCCGTAAAGCGGGCCTTTAAGATTGCTGTTACTGGAAATGTTTACGATCGTGAATTTGATGGATTTTCCAAGTGACAGATATCCTTCCGTGTCCGTTCCACTGACAATGATGCCGGCAATGTAGATTCCATCATCCCGTGGGAAATACTGTCCCAGCACGCCCAGGTTGGTCGGACAGGCTTCCTTGGCAATCGCGTTTGGATCGGTGTAAGTGACGATGAGGGCGTAGATGCCATCAGAATAGATAGTGGCTGAAGCGACCCCATTTTTAGCTTCTTTGATCAGCGTATTGTTGGTGGCTAACCTGTTCCAGCTTCCATTCGCCCACAGGTAAATTATTCCCCTCCAACCTCCCGCGGCATCGGGCACGGGCATACTCAAGACAGCGCTGCCTACCAAACCGGTTACCTGCACACCACTGCCACTGAACATCATATCCCCGTTGGTGTGACCCTGGGGATAATAGTAACCCTCTCCTTTCATCTCAGTCCCTGGCAACTTGGAAACCGGGATTAAGGTGAGCTTGGCTGTACCTCCGCCCGATGATGGAGAGATACTCGGTCCACCTGCGACAGGTGCTGCAATTACGAAACTTGTTGACGTCAACAAGATCGTAAGCACCAGGAAAAGGCCGATAGTTGTAACTGATATTCTTTTCATATTGAATCCTCCTTTCAGAAAACGGTCAGATTCATTATAGGGTGTTCCCTGGCACCGGTTTCTGACGATATACTTAAAATCGAAACGGCTCCCTTTTAATGGAGCCGTCCAGATATAAATAACCACGGGTGATTAAAAAAAGCAGTTTTCCTTTATCGTGTAAAAACCCAACTGGCGGTCACCAAAGCATAAAGCCGTAGCATATCCGCTGTGGCCTCGGGGATGGTATCGCTCGGCATGAATGTGAGGGTGAATGCCGTGCCGTTGTGCACCAGAAAGAGCGTGATTGTACCCACCATACCGGGTATTCCATCCACGCGGATGGCTGGGATACCCGCGCCAAGAGTGACCGGCACAAGGGTGAGCCCCATTCCCGGCGCCTGTGCGGCCACGGTATCCGATGCGAATTGTTCCAGCGTCTTGCCGCCCGCCGAAGCAAAGCTCAGCGACATGGAGCCGGGCATTTTCTCCCCCTCACCGTATGGAAGCCCCGTGATCGTGTAGTAATCCGGGATCATGGTTGTGCCAGCAGAGAAATCGGATGGATACAGAAAACACAAAGCGAATGAATTTTCAGCTTCATCAAGGGTGAATAACAATTCTCCACTGCCGGGAACAGGGCAGGTGGGGGGAGTGGTGGTTGGAGCCGTAGTGATCGTTGGTAACTCAGAATCAACTGTGGTTTCGACGATCTCAGCGGTGGAAGAAGGTTTGGGGGTAGCGTCAGTTGCGGGTGTATTGATTAGATTGAAGCTGATCGAACAGGCAGCAGTGAAAATGAGCGTCAGAGCCAGAAGAAAAACAATGGTCTTTCTGCGCGAACTCATGGTTACCTCCTGTCTATACAATCAATCATACGATATAAAAAGCAAATCCTTACATTACGTTTCTCGTAATTATCAAAGTGTTCTAAAAGAATCGGCTCCAGCCTAAGCGCTGGAGCCGATTGTGAAGAATAAACTTTGGCGCGAAAGTAGATGACTAGTCTCCTTCTCCTTCTCCTCCTTCAGTTACCACGTAATCTACTTTACATCCATCGATATAGACCCTGAAAATGAACGGGGGCATGGCGTCTTCGCCACCATTATGTCCCACGAGAGCTTCTACCTCGGTGAATTCCAGCCAGATGACAACCTTTCCTCCTTCTATCTCTTCGAAATCATGCACGTAAACAGTGCCTGCAACATCACCTCTAAAGGTAATCGAAGGATCGAGGCTGATCACTCTATAATTGAATGATCTTTCAATCAGGTTGGTGGTATTAAAGTTTCCGATAATGACCGCTCCGGTATAGAATATTCCACCTGGGACATATCCACCGGGCAGAACTTTAAAATCGTACGATTTGCATCTGCCCATTTCTTCGTCGGGTAGCTTGTAGGTGACAATCAGTGCGTAAATGCCATCGGAGTAGATAGTCGCCGCCGCAGTGCCGTCTAAACTTTCTTCATTCTGGTTAACCGTGGTTGGGATTTTCGTCCAAGTGTCGTTTAACCACTGGTAAATGCTGCCATTCCAACCCTGCGCGTAATTAGCCAATGGCATGCTTAGTGTGGCGCTGCCCACCAGACCGCTCACCTGAACGCCGCTGCCACTGAACATCAGGTCACCGCTGGTATGTCCTTGTGGGAAGAGGGTACCGGCGGCATTGGCCTCGGTACCGGGCAGCTTGGAGACCGGGATGGTGGTCAATGTGGCCGTGCCGCCGCCAGAGGATGGCGAAATGCTCGGGCCACCTTTCAAAGGAGCCGCGATGACAAAACCCGTCGATGAAAGAAGAATGGTTAGAACAAAAAAGATAGCAATCAAAACACGGATTCGTTTCTTCATTTGGTGCCTCCTTTTCCAAGATTAAGATACTTTTATTATAGGGAATATTCGAAGGCGGTTCAATATTGAATTTCTAATTGATTCGTCGCGCACGAAAACAATTAATCTGGGTGGCGCCTTACCCGCTATTAGGAATAAATGAGAGGAGAATACTTTGGAACGACTACTTAATTCATTTGAATGAACGCGACTTCTACTTTTTAAGTGTCGCAGGAGCCGGTTATGAAACATACCCATCAAGTAATGTAATCCAGGAACACCCGAATTTTTGGTTGACAAAATAATCAACCTTGCGGGGGAGTTTTGAGAACAGGATCGTGCTCAGGGTGGCAGTACTTGCCGCTGGATGATAACGGGGAGATGCTTGGTCCGCCATTCAATGGTGCGGCCATGACATAACTGGTTGAAGAAAGCAGGATGGTCAAGACAAATAAGGTAGTATTCAAAACTTGAATTTATCTCTTCATTACTTCCCCAATTTGAAGAATCTTAGAATAAAATGAGTAAAGGATATTTCTGGTTGAATGTAATAAAAAAAATATAATCCATTTCTCATGACCCACTCAAACGAGGTGAATCCTTATAGAAGCAATCTATTTATCCGTGTTTCAAAATTCAGAGCATGAAGATAGAGATAAAAATGATCTTCGTTCAAACGAATAGCAAAATGGAATGCGTTTCCACCATTGGTAAAAAGACCCTTGCGGTTACGCGAGGGTCTTTAACTTTACTGCGACTGAATTATTTGGAGAACAGCTTCTCGAATCGGATATTCCTACCTAATTTAAAGGGGAATACGAAATTCCGATTACGAAATATGCATTGGCGTGAAATCTTTCGGGAAGCGGGCTGACAACGTGCACTCGCCATAATGTACCACAAGTGTGAAAGTGGGTTCCACTTCATAGGTATACCTATAGATGCTTGGATCTAGCATGATCACACTGGCACTTGTATACGGTGAGCCATCGTAGTAATAACTGACAGTCAGTGAACCCGACATGATACCGCTCAGATCGGAACCGTCAGAAACATTGATGATCTCAAATGTTACTGTGTCTCCGGCATCGATGTAATCGCTGGTGAAATATCCGACAATGGCGATACCAAAAAGACTGAACCCGGACTCTCCGTCAATGTAAGCCGGGTCAAGGTAAGCACCCTTCGGGCATTTATTGTTCTTTGCCATTTCATCGGGCAACTTGAATTCCACGATGAGGGCGTAGATGCCATCGGAATAAATGGTCGCTGAGGCGGTGCCGTTGGAACTTTCTGCGTCCTGAGTAACGGTGGAGGGCAGTTTGACCCAGGTGTTGTTCAGCCACTGGTAGATGCTTCCGTTCCAGCCCTGAGCATAGTTAGCCAGGGGCAGGCTTAATGTGGCGTAACCCACCAAGCCACTTACCTGTACACCATCACCGCTGAAAGCCATATCGCCGCTGGCGTGCCCTTGCGGAAACAGGTTACCGGCGCCATTAGCCTCGGTGCCGGGCAGTTTGGAGAGCGGGACCATGGTCAGGGTAGCTGTTCCGCCACCCGATGATGGGGAGATACTCGGTCCGCTGTTCAATGGCGCGGCAATAACCTTGCCGGTTGTCGCCAGAAGCATTGACAGCACAAGTACAAACCCTAAACTTGCTGACAAACCTTTCTTCATTGTTTTTCTCCTGTGCAATATGTAGATGAGATGATCATTGTTGGATTATTTCAGATCACAAACTGTTTCTTGTCCCCGATCGTAATAGTTTATTCTCAATTTGCAACAAATAAAGTGAGTAAATTATAAATCCTTTTTCGCGTTATGAACGAGAAAGTCCCCATCAAAGATATACTCTTGGAGCGAAAAGATAAAGGAGCAGGCGATCATCTTGCACATGGTTGAAATTTGAAAGGTATCGGCTTCATTCGGAATTTTCGTATTTATGCGTAGGTTGTACCTCCATCCATTTGAAAATTTAAAGAAGACACATCTGGAGGTTCGACATTATTCAAAATGTTCCACGAAAGCGGTGCGCTCCAAGAGCAGGGGCACACCCTATAAAAAGCTCTGCGTTCTCCGAGTCTTCGCATGTGATATGTTCACATCAGGGTACGGTCCGCAATTCCAAAGAGGGAACAACATAAAGTTGATTCGGGAAGCGTGTGGTAGAATACCAACGCTTTATCGATAACTCACCTTACTACCACAGGAACTTTCCATGCCCGATTTTGCCAAGTCCATTGCCCAGGCGCTCTCGCTGCGCCCCTCCCAGGTGGAGGCCGCCATATCATTGTTCGACGAAGGCGCCACCATCCCTTTCATTGCCCGTTACCGTAAGGAAGCCACCGGCACCCTCGATGAGGAACAACTGCGCCAGGTTCAGTCGCTGCTTGAGAAGGGCCGCGCCCTCGAAGAACGCCGCGCCGCCGTCATTGCCTCTGTGGAAGAGCAGGGCAAGATGACCCCCGAATTATTGGAAAAGTTCCAAACTGCTGATAACATGACCGCGCTCGAAGATCTTTACGCGCCGTATAAACCCAAACGCCGTACCCGCGCCAGCATTGCCCGTGAAAAAGGATTGCAGGGTCTGGCGGACATGATCCTTACCCAGGCTCGCACCCCCGGAGACGCTGCAAAAATGGCCTCGGGTTATCTCAATGAACAGGTAACTACCATTGAAGACGCCCTGGCTGGCGCCCGCGACATCGCTGCCGAAACCATCAGCGACCACGCCGAAGTGCGCGCTTCCACCCGCCGCAAGGCAATGCAGTTTGGTATGCTGACGGTGGAGAAGATCGAAGACGCTGTGGACGAGAAGGCTGTCTACGAAACATATTATGAATTTTCCTCGCAGGTGAACAAGCTGCGCCCGCACCAGATTTTAGCCATCAACCGCGGCGAAACCGAAAAGGTGCTACGCGTGAAGGTGACCGTCGAGCAAAAGGATTGGAAGGGGTCGATCGTCGATTATTTCCGCCCCGACCTGCGCTCGCCGTTCTGCGGTGAGCTGGAACTGGCCATCGCAGACGCGGCTGAACGCCTGTTGCTGCCGGCTATCGAGCGAGACGTGCGCCGTGAACTGACCGAGGTGGGGGAGACCCACGCCATCAAGGTCTTTGCTGCCAACCTGCGCGCCTTACTCGGCCAGCCGCCGCTACTGGGTCAGACCGTTCTCGGTCTGGATCCCGGCTTTCGTACCGGCACAAAGGTGGCGGTGGTGGGGCCAACCGGTAAGTTGCTCGATACCGGTACAATCTACCCTCATGTACCACAGAAGCAATGGGAAGAATCCAAGGCCAAGTTGAAGGCCCTGATCGAGAAGCATCATGTGACTCTCATCTCCATTGGCAACGGCACCGCCTCACGCGAGACCGAACAACTGGCCGCCGAGCTGACCCGAGAAATGAGTGGCGTGAAATACATCATCACCAACGAGGCCGGCGCCTCGGTCTATTCAGCCAGTCCGTTGGCGCGCGCTGAAATGCCCGACCTCGATGTTTCCATCCGCGGCGCGGTTTCCATTGGACGCCGGGTGCAGGATCCACTGGCTGAACTGGTTAAGATCGATCCGCGCTCCATCGGTGTGGGTATGTATCAGCACGATGTGGATCAGAATTCTCTCTCCGAAACGCTCACCGGTGTGGTGGAAGACGTGGTCAACCGTGTTGGCGTGGATGTCAATACCGCGTCGCCCGCTTTGCTGAGTTACGTCTCGGGCATCGGTTCCAAACTGGCTGAACGTATCGTGGCTTACCGTGATGAAAACGGTACCTTCATCGACCGAGAATCCATCCGCGAGGTGCCCGGGCTTGGCCCCAAGGCGTATGAACAATCCGCGGGTTTTTTACGTATCCGTGATGGCAGGAATCCACTTGATGCCAGTGCCATCCACCCAGAAAGCTACACCATTGCTGAGGCTGTGCTCAAACTGGCGGGCTTGGACGTAAATTCCTCTCTGGAGCAGCGCAAGGTGGCCATTGAAAAATTGCAGAAACGTCCCATTGAGGAGTTAGCGGCAGAAGTGGGCTGTGGAATCCCGACTTTACAGGATATTCTCGAACAGCTTGTCCGCCCCGGCCGCGATCCACGCCAGGATGCCCCCGCGCCCATTCTCCGCTCTGATGTGCTGAAGATGGAGGACCTTGTGGTGGGCATGCGTATGAAGGGCACTGTCCGCAATGTGGTCGATTTTGGCATTTTCATCGATATCGGCGTCAAGCAGGACGGATTGCTTCACCGCACCCAGATCCCGGCTGGCATGGCTCTGCAAGTGGGTGACATCGTTGATGTCAGCATTCTCAAGGTCGAACCCGAGCGTGGGCGCATCAGCCTGGGGATGGACAAGAACTAGAGAATTGAGAGTAGAGAATGGAGAGTCGTCAAAACCGATTGGTTTGACGACTCTCTTTTGATTCATTCTCGATTCTCTGCTCTTCTCACAACTTTTATCAACCTTTCTCCGTATATAGTTATGAAAGTTTTTTAGAGAGAGAGGATAATTTTTATGTTCGATATCGGTAAGATCTTAAAACGTGCGTGGCAGATCCTGTGGAATTATAAAATTCTCTGGATCTTTGGTTTGTTACTGGCGCTCACCGGGGCGGGCGGGGGCAGTACTGGTGGTCAAGGCAGATACACCACCAATTATAACGACGCGCGCCATGAATTCAGCAATTTCAACCAGCGCTTCGAAGGCCAATACGAAGTCCACGCCTGGACTGCTCAGGCGACAGAATGGGCACAGCAGCACATCGTGCCGTTGTTCTCCAGCCCAGAAAGGGCTTTACAGACCATCCTCTGGACCCTCGCAATCTTGTTCGGTATTTGCGTTATCGTCGGGCTGTTGTTGGCATTGGTACGTTACCCGGCTGAGACCGCGGTGATGCGTATGGTGGATGAACACGAAACCACCGGGAACAAGGTCAAGTTTAAAGAAGGTTGGAAGCTTGGTTGGAATCGCCGCGCCTTCAGGATGTGGCTGGTGGATTTGCTCATTGGTGTACCGGCATTTGTGTATGTGCTTGTACTGATGAGCCTGACCATTTCACTTGTCCTTCAGGCTCGCGGTTTTGACAACGTTGCCTGGGCTGGAATGGCATGGTTCATCGCGTTGTTTGTTGTGCTCACCTTGTTCTTTGTGGTCTTGATGATCGGTCTGGGTTTGCTGCGCCAACTGGTGGCACGCTTTGTCGCCATCGATGGCATGACGGTTGGGCAGGCATTCGCCAATGGCTGGGGTATGTTCAAGAAGAATCTTGGCCGTCTGCTGCTCACCTGGTTGGTGATGTTAGTGATCGGTATCGGTTTTGGCATCGCCCTTGTTGTCGCTTTCATCATCCTGACCCCCGCGTACTTAATCATGGCTATCCCTGGTGCCATTGTGGCCGCCATCCCGGGCGCCATTGGCCTGGGCATTGCCAGCCTCTTCACACACGGGTGGTTGGTGTGGGTCATCGCTGGCCTGGTAGCCCTGCCGTTCCTGTTCACAGTCATGTTCTCACCGCTGGCTTTTGTCAACGGTTGGTACATCCTCTACGACTCGAACGTGTATACCCTGCTCTTCCGCCAGTTCAAGGTGATCGCCAGTGTGCCTCCGATCGAGGCTCCGGTGATCCCGGTTACTCCGGCGGAACCCCCGGCAGCACAATAAAAGTTACATTTGAATCCCGTAGGGGTGCAGCGACGCTGCGCCCCGACATGTTTAAATTGGTCGGTTTACTTGTAGGGGTGGGTCCGTGACCCACCTTTGGGCAGGTCATGGACCTGCCCATACAGTAGGCGTAGGGTGCACCATTGATTAAATTTGTACCCTGCTTTAAGGGACGTGCCCGTACCTTTAACCCACCAAACCCGCGGAAGTCGCGGGTCTGGCGGTTGCAGAAATAAGGAGAAGCATCAAGGGAGGAGAGATTTCATCTGGTTATAGATAAACCTGGCGGCGCCTTTTGGAGCCAGGCGGGTGATGAAGTCCATAAATTTGGCGTCGTTTCCGGCCATTACGCGATAAGCGTTCTTTTCAATGCCATCGAGGATGATGCGAGCCGCGTCATTGGGCAAGGTCATCTTCATTTTTCCGGTGTCCATCTTGGCAGCCTGTTCCTGGGTCACCACACCCGAGTTGACGGAAATATTGGTGGCAATGGCACCGGGGAAGACGATCGTTACATGGACGTTGGTGTTGAGCAGTTCGGAATTTAATCCTTCAGTCAATAATTTAACTGCGGCTTTTGAAGCGCCGTAGAGTGTTTGCCCGGGCACCGGTAAAAAGCCACCCATGCTGGAGATATTGACAATGTGGGCTTCGGGACGTTTTAGCAAAATGGGGAGGAACGTCTTGGTCATGTAAAGCATACCGGTGAAGTTCACGTTCATCGTGCGTTCGATCTGTTCATAAGTCAGGTCGTTCAACCGCACGAACGGCTGGATGATGCCGGCATTGTTGATCAGACCGTCCACGTTGCCATGTATCTTTTCCACGGCGGCGGGCAAGGCTTCCACAGCCTTGCGGTCGGTGATGTTCACCACGTGGGTTGAGATTCGGTTACCCAGGTCTCCAGCCAGCTTGACGGTTTCTTTCAACGCGGCTTCGTCGATATCCACCGCGGCAACGCGCGCGCCCCTGCGTACCAACTCCAGCACCAGTTCACGGCCAATGCCGTTCCCACCACCGGTGACGACGAGGACTTTATTTTGAATTCTCATGAATTCCTCCTTGACTCTTGAATAAGATATTCTTATCTTATTTGTCCTTATTGTAGCATAATATTTATATAAATATCATAAGAATTATCCAAAATGATGATAAAACCCTCATTGTTTGGAAGGAGATTCCCGTTCTTCTACGATAACCACATTATTTCGAAGGGTTTTCCTTAAATTATTGTTTGACCCCCCATCATTTAACTACTGCGGTGGTAAACTTAACTTCCACGCATATGACCGAATCCACCGCTGAATTCACCCTCCCACTGCAATACAAGACGGACAGAAGTTCCCCTGTCCGCTGGATCATCTCGCACGCCTTGCGCCAGTGGCCGCTGATCCTGGTGGCCGTTCTGGGCGCTTTTGGCAACGCCGCCTTCATGGCAGTGACCCAGGTGAGCGTCGGTGACGCCTTCAATGTAGTGACGGCGAAAGTTTTTGACGTCAGCGCGCTCATCCGCATCGCTCTTCTCATTGGGGCAGTTAACCTGGCCCGCGGTGTGCTCCAATTCACCCGTAACTTCGGTTTCGAGTGGGTCGCGCAGCGCATCGAGCGCAACGTGCGCCAGGAGATCTACACGAACTTGCTTGGCAAGAGCATGACCTTCCACAACCTGCAGCCGGTGGGTGACACCATGGCGCGCGCCACGTACGATGTGCGCGAAGTTAACTACATGTTCAGCCCCGGCATGAACATGGTGGTGGGTTCACTGAATTTTCTCATTTGGCCTTTAGTACTGGCGCCGCGATATCATCCGAGTCTCATCATCACCCCGCTGGTATTCACCGTCCTCTTTTTCCTGCTGGTGCGCTATCACTTGCGCTCGCTGGCGCCGGTGACCGAGGACGTGCGTGAATCCTTTGGTCAATTGAGCACCCGTCTCTCAGAATCGTTGGACGGCATCGAGACGGTAAAGGGCGCTTCGCAGGAACTGCGAGAGATCGGTCTCTTCCGCAGCAATGTCAGTCGTTACCGCGACGCGGCGGTCAGTCAGGGCAAGGTAGAAAGTCGTTTCTACCCCCTGATGCTCTTCTACGTGGCACTGGCGGGTGGTCTGCTGCACGCGTTACTGCTTTTCCGCGCCGGTCAGATCGACATTGGCGCCGTGGTCGGTTATTTTGGATTACTGCTCATGCTCGATTTCCCGACCTTCTCTTCGATGTGGGCGTACTCGCGCCTCTCGCTCGGAGTTGCTGGCGCCAAACGCATCCTCGAGCTGATGAACCGTGAAAACAACCTCGACCAGAACGCGGCTGGTTACGCTTCATCCATGCGGGGTGAGGTCGAGTTCAAAGACGTCACTTTCCGCTACGAAGAGGCTGAACCTTCATTAAGTAATGTTTCTTTCCATGTTAAACCCGGTCAAACCGTAGCCATCGTCGGTCAGACGGGCTCGGGAAAGACCACCCTGGCACGCCTGATTAACCGCACTTACGAAGCCAGCAGCGGTCAGGTGCTGGTGGATGGGGTGGACGTGCGCGACTGGAACCTGGAAAACTTGCGCAAGAACATTTCGATCATCGAGCAGGACATCTTTCTATTTTCGCGCTCCATTGCCGATAACATCGCCTTCGGCAAACCCGGCGCCACCCGTAAAGAGATCGAGCAGGCTGCCCGTGCCGCCCAGGCTGAGGAGTTCATTCTCACCTTTTCCGATGGCTACGACACGATCATCGGCGAACGCGGCGTCACCCTTTCGGGTGGGCAGCGGCAACGTCTGGCGCTGGCGCGCGCCTTCCTCACCGACCCGCGCATCCTCATTCTGGATGACTCGACCTCGGCCATCGACTCTGCCACCGAAGACAAGATCCAACGCGCCATTTACGCGGCGGCCAAGGGGCGCACCACCTTCATTATCACCCACCGCCTCTCGCAGATCCGCTGGGCCGATCTCATCCTCGTTTCGCGTGGCGGCGAACTGGTGGCATCGGGCACGCACGATGAATTGATGCAAACCTCCGAATCTTACAGGAGGATATTTAGTGATTAGCTCACGAGAGTGGAGAATGGAGAGTAGAGAGTCGTAAAAGCGATTGATTTTACGACTCTCGATTCTCAACTCTCGATTCTCACACATAAGGACTTATGGGCTTTTTTGACGGGCTGGACGCAGAAAAATACGACCGCACTTACTCAGACAGTGAGCTGTTCAAACGCATCCTGGCTTACTTCAAGCCGCAGTGGAAGCGCCTGCTGGGTGTGTTGGTCTTCACCTTGCTGATCGCCGGGGCGGGAGCCATGCTGCCCATCACCGTCTCAGACAGCGTGGAGCTGCTCAGGGGTGCGCCGACGGTTACCCGTCTTCTTATTGTCGGGCTCACCGTGCTCGTCATCGGCGTCATCATGTGGACAAGCAACCTGTTCTCGCGCCGACTCATCACCAAGGCCATCGCCGACGTGGTTGCCAACCTGGCCATGCAGGCGTACGAAGCCTCGGTGCAACACGACCTGTCCTTCTTCGACGAGTTTTCCTCCGGCAAGGTGGTTTCGCGCATCACCTCTGATACGCGCGATTTTGGTGAACTGGTGGGGCTGGTGACGGATGTCATCGCCCAGTTCATCGAGGCGCTCATCCTCGCTGTCGTCATCTTTACCATATCGGTGCGCCTCAGCCTGTACGTGATGGCGCTCATCCCCATTGTGCTAGTCTTCGGGGTAGCCTACCGCACCCTGGCTCGCAAGGTGACGCGGCAAGGCATGCGTGCCATGGCAAACGTCAATTCCACCATCAAGGAAACCGTCAGCGGCATCGCAGTGGCCAAGAACTTCCGCCAGGAAGCCAGCATCTACAACGAATTCTTCGAGGCAAACACCACCTCGTACAAGGTCAACGTCAAACGCGGACTGGTACTCTCCTTTGTCTTCCCCTTCCTTAACGCTCTGAACGGTGTGGCTACGGCTGTGATGGTCTACGTCGGCGGCATGGACGCTTACCATGCCATCGTCAACGTCGGTGCCTGGTACCTGTTCCTGCAAAGCCTCGACCGCTTCATGTTCCCGATCATGAACCTGACCTCCTTCTGGACCAACATCCAGAACGGTCTTTCCGCCTCCGAACGGGTGTTCGCTCTAATCGATACCCCCAACCGCGTGGTCCAGTCGGGCAAATTGCCTGCCCCACGCTTCAAGGGTGAGATCATCTTCGATCGCGTTGATTTCCATTACAAAGAGACCGAACCCATCCTCGAGGACTTCAGTCTTAAAATCCCTGCGGGTCAGAACCTGGCCATCGTGGGGCATACCGGCGCCGGCAAGACCTCGGTGGCCAAGCTGATCGCGCGTTTCTACGAATTTCAGGGCGGCCGCATCCTCATCGACGGTCAGGATATCCGCGGCTTCGACCTCACTGATTACCGCCGTCATCTGGGTGTGGTCAACCAGGTGCCGTTCCTCTTCTCCGGCACGGTGGCAGAGAACATCCGCTACGCGCGCGAAGAAGCCACTGATGATGAAATCTTCGCGCTTGCCCGCCAGATCGGCGACGGCGAGTGGCTCGACACGCTGCCTGAAGGATTGGCAACCGAGGTGGGCGAGCGTGGCGCAAAACTTTCGATGGGGCAGCGGCAGCTCGTTTCACTTATGCGCGTCCTGGTACAGCAGCCATCCATCTTCATCCTCGACGAGGCAACCGCCAGCATTGATCCGTTTACCGAGTGGCAGATCCAGCAGGCGCTCAACCTCATCCTCAAACAAACCACCAGTATCCTCATTGCCCACAGACTTTCCACGGTCAAATCGGCCGACCGCATTCTGGTGATGGAGAATGGCAAGATCATCGAAGAGGGCAGTCACAACGGTCTGCTCGCCGGTGGTGGTCATTACGCCACCCTGTATAATACCTACTTCCGCCACCAAAGTCTGGAATATGTCGAGAAGGCGCGTCAGATGTTGACAGGTGATTTGCCGGCGTAACTCTTTTTTTTGAACCTCCTCCAATAAAAATCAATGAAGATCACATTTAAGGGCTAAACCTGCTGTTGGCTCAGTCATTCATAAGGCGCGTTTCATTTGGAAGCGCGCAATTGATCGATTTGCGAGCGCTCCTCAATCAAAACTGGTGCGTCTTTTTTTGCAAAAACATGCATTTGTTTCGACGAAAGCTAAACAATTTCTCGACAATTGGTGGGTATAACTAGAATCCGAAGACATTGTTATTGAAATGATACAAGTTGGAAACGCTGGAGGTAAGATGCAAGGGAACAACAAATTTTGGATCTGGTTCGCGGGGATGGTAGCTGCCGGTGCAGTTTGCCTTGCGGGTGCCATGATTGGGAAGACAGTCATTGGTTACATCCTTTTTGGGGTTGGACTGGCTGGCGTCGTCGCGTTATTGATCTTTTCATTTCTTAAGAAGGATTTTTTCAAGGATGGGCGTGCGAAACCCCTGATCTATGGGTTTTTGATCGGCCTTTTGCTTCTTTCCGGGTTGCTTCTGCTCATCAATACCGGATCAGGTATGTCTGCTCAGGTGCCGGCGATGGGCAACTCCGGGGTTATGCCGCAGATGTCCGGTGACAACTCGGGTTCCTTCCCGCAAATGCCGGGAGGAGATACTTCCGGGTCATTCCCACAGATGCAGGGGAATGGCACAGGCAGCCGTCCCAACTCGAGTTCGGGCAACACTTCATCCGGGAACCTTCCTTCTGGCGTCATGCCCACAGGTAGAAACAGTACCAATAGTTTGATGAAAACCATTTTTGGATGGGTTCTTTTGGGTGGAGCGGTACTCTTGCTCGTCCTGACTCTGCTTCCGCTATTGCGCAAGCGATCGGACCTTAAAGAAGGACGTGGTCGGGTTATGCTGCTGGGTTTTGTCCTCGGCGCGTTGATCGGCGCGTCCGCTGTCTTGATGTTCGCTCCTACTTCATCTACCGCGTTCACTACCCCACAGAGAACGAAAGGGCAGACCCAGTCAGGCGCGGCTGCGGCGAATGCGGTCACACCAACCGCTGAAGTTACCGCGACTGCCACGATTGCGGTTACAGCCACACCCACCAGGACTCCCGAACCTACTGCAACAGCCTCGCCGGCTGAAGAAGTGCGTCTGGTGGTTTGTATCAGTGCCGATTATCGCGCAGGTTTGAATATACGCGATTATCCCAGCGAAACCGGAAAAATGATGGGCACCATCCCTGCCGGTGGCTGCTTTATCATCAACGGACGTTCGTCAGCTCACCCCGGCTGGTACCGTCTGGCAAGCGGACAGAACGGATACGGCGGCATCAATATTTACAACGATGACGGTTCCACTGACCTGTGGATCTACGGAGGCAATCTCGACGCTTCCGAAGCCAATTTGAACACGTTGCTGGATATCGAAGTTCCTGCCCAATAGGCAGTTTTCCTGGTTCACCTTTTTTGAGAATCCCGGTTTCAAAAGAAATCGGGATTCTGCGATTGGTCTATTTCTCGAATTTGTGATCGAATTTTTCTTCAGGCAATCCGGTGAAAAATGCCAGCGCCGCGCGCCAGGCGGTCGCTTCTTCAGGGCTGATCTTTTCATCGCGGTAGTACCAGTTATGCTTGCGGATGTACTCTTTCATCCGGGTCGAGCCAGTGAGTAGGCGGTCTCTGGTGCCTTCAACGAGGAAAGCAGCGGCATGAGGGAAGCTGCCGCCAAATTCTTCAAGGCCGCCGCGCAAATGACTGTAGCATAAACCATTGGACTGCGCGTAGGTGGCGCGGGTGGGGGAGGTTTCCTTTTCCAGTTCCTCGAACAACGCGTTAAGATAATTTCTTGCGCTTTCATCGGCCAGTTCACAGAATGGACAGGGAGGAAAGGATTCGGTTCTTTTCCGCAGCAGAGAGGGTCTTTTTACCATCGCTGGTTGGGTCAGTTCATCGGCCACAATACGGGAGAGTTGTTCATAAATATAATTTAAGCCGAGAGCCGATCCGTCGGTCGAAAGTTCTATCGCGGCCAACAACCGGGTATGTTCTGCGCAGAATCCGCGTGATTTCAGTATGGGTTCGCGTACTTGCGGGTCGAGTGTGTTCTCATAAAGGAACCCTTCAGCAGATTTTCGAACGGCGGACGCAGTTAATCTGCAGATGGCACATCCAGTTTGTTTAAGGGCTTCGTCGATCTGAACGAGGGTGAGGGCAAAGGCCATGGTGTACCTCCAGTTGCTTCGATATGCTGGGGATTGTCTTAATACTAGCATGAGTTGCGATATTACAGGTGTAAATTGATTTTGACCATTTACTTTAATCAAATTATTTTTCTTGGAAACTGGTACAATCTAAATTAATATAGATTGTATTCTTTGGAGTGTTGATGAAAAAGCGATTCACTTCACGAGTTTTCAGAATACCATTGATCTATTTCATCTTTTCCCT
>Ga0208695_1000580_pt1 | contig 38107 bp, 32 predicted proteins | sample AD_UKC111_MetaG_FD_184449 | JGI IMG/M metagenome (GOLD analysis project Ga0208695, IMG submission 184449) | Active sludge microbial communities of municipal wastewater-treating anaerobic digesters from Hong Kong - AD_UKC111_MetaG (SPAdes)... | ecosystem: Engineered > Bioreactor > Anaerobic >...
ACAGTCACGTTCACCGCCCAAAGCCGCCAACAATTGGATGACATTTACCGCGAGCTGCACAGTCACAGTCGCGTGGTCATGTTACTCTAAGCCAATGAACCCACGCCATCAACGCATGCGCTTGATTTTGCTCTTCAGCAGCATCTTTTTGCTCGCCGGCACGCTGCTATGCGTGCTTGCTGTGCTGATGCGATTTATGTAAGATCATACGACATCAACATCAGTTCCGTTCGCTCGTACCAGCCCACCTTTTTCCAAAAAGCCTTGCCAGCTGCGTTGTCTGCATAAACGAAAATATGGCAGCGATCCACGCCAGCCTGCTTGAGCGCTGCCAACGCACGCGCCACCAGCTGATAGCCTATGCCAGCACCGCGCCACTGCGGACGCACCGCCAGATGGTGCAAATAGCCACGCCGCCCATCCGTGCCGCCCAATAACGCCCCAACCAGCTGCCCCTGCACATGTGCCACAAAACTCATCCCCGGGTTGCGTTGCAAAAAAGCAGCAATCCGCTCGGAGGTGTCTGCACTGCTCAGGCCAATCCCTTCTGTTTCACTCCACAACGCATACACTGCGTCATAATCTTGCAGGGTCATCTCACGAATCGTGAATTCCATCCCATCCTCACTGTGCCTGAATTCGATTCACCCACTGCCGCAGCTCTTCAGCATTCAAAAAGCCTTCTGCTGCCGAAGCAACCCCAATTTTATACGAAGCAAACACGACTGCCTGCTTCAACGCCTGTAGTGCATCACCGCTTTGAGCATAGCCATGCAAAAAAGCTGAAAAGAGCGCATCCCCGGCGCCGATCGTGTTGACCACCGGACGGGTAAAGACCGCCGGCACATGCCAAATCTCGCTTGCCGCGCGCAGCCCAAGCAAAGCGCCCCGCTCGCCCAGACCAACAACCGCCACCGGCGTGCCAAAACGTTGCCCAACCGCCCGCAGCCAGTCTTCAGGGCTCAGGCTCAATTTCTCATGGCTCATGAACAGCACCTGCGCGGCACGCAAAAAGTCTTGATTGTAGGCGTCGTCCAAACTGCCAATTGCGTGCACATCCGTCGCAATCGGCACACCGGCACGTGCTGCCACTTCCAGCATAGGCCGCGAGAAATTAATGTTGCACAAAGCAGCCCAATCACAACCCTGCAATGCCTCAACAACCCGTTCAGGCGGGTAGGTTTGTTCCTGAATGTCTTTCAAATCGGTATAAATTTGCCGCCGCCCGCCCGGCTCATATAAAATGACCGATTGCGCGGTTTCGCGCAATTGTTGCAATACCCCGTGCGCCGGAATGCCATCGCCCCGCAACGCCTCTTGCACCAAAAAAGCAGCGCTATCCTGCCCAATCAACGACAAAAAGCGCACTTCATTCCCCAGCGTCAACAAGGCCTTGGCCAGGTTATAGCCCACGCCAGAAACGCGGCTTTGTACACCCAAAAATGGATAGTTGACCGGGTTATAGTCAATTGGGAAACCATTCACGCGCAAAGTCGTTTCAAGATTAATCAGCCCCGACACCAAAACGCGCACTCGTTCACTCCTTGGGGGTACGGCTGATTTCAATCCAACCGTCTTCGCTGACCCGCACCGCATAGGTTGGAATGGGACGTACCGCCGGCAACCGCACCGCCTTGCCACTGCTCAGGTCAAAGCGCGCCCCATGACGTGGACAAATCACTTGCCCATCCTGCACCTCACCATCGCCCAACGGGGCGTTATCGTGCGTGCACACATCGCCGACCGCAAACAGCTTACCGGCCAGGTGCAGCAACACTACTGCCTGACCATCCAGCTCCAAAAACACCCGTTCGCCATCCGGCAAATCCGTCAGCGGCAACACGCGCACAAACTCAACGGCGCTCATCAATCCTCCACCAGGCTATCACTCGCCTCACCCAAACCATACGCCCCAGCTTTCAGCACCTTGAGCGGCAACAAAGCACACTTCAACCGCACAGGCCCCAGGTCAATGCCGAGCAGGTCCAACACATCCTGCTTGCCCAACGCCTGCAGCTCTTCCAGCGTTTTGCCGATCACGGTTTCCAGCAGCAAATCGGCGGAAGCCTGCGAAATGGCACAGCCATGCCCGCTAAACGCTGCTTCCGTCACATGGCCATCTTCGCCCAGGCGCAAATCAATGCGAATATGATCACCGCACAATGGGTTTTCATCCTCAAACGAAATATCATGCGGGTCAAGTTCCCCGCGAAACTGCGGGTTCTTATACCGCTCAACAATGATTTCGCGATACATATCATCCATACTGATCACCCAAACACCTTACGAACCTTATCCAGCCCCCGCACCAGGCGATCCACCTCAGCGGGGGTGTTGTAGAGATAGAAACTTGCCCGGGTCGTTGCCGGTAGATTGAAACGGTCATGCAGCGGCATGGCACAGTGATGCCCGGCGCGCACCGCAATGCCATCCCCATCAAGAATCTGCGCCACATCGTGGGGATGAACGCCATCCAGCGTAAAGGACGCCACCGCACCCTTGAAAGCCGCCGCTGGGCCAAGCACCCGCAAACCGGGCACACTGCCCAGCGCATCCAGGGCATATGCAATCAGTTCCTGTTCATGCTGCTGCAGCGCATCCATACCAAGCGCCTTCAGATAACGCACCGCTGCTCCAAAGCCAATCACCTCAGCAATTGCCGGTGTGCCGGCCTCAAACTTATGCGGCAAATCGGCTGCCGCAAAACTGCGCAAATACACCCGACGGATCATATCGCCGCCGCCCAGGAAAGGCGGCATGGCCTCCAGCAGCGCCTGCCGACCATACAACACGCCGATGCCGGTTGGGCCGCACATCTTATGCGCCGAAAAGGCCAAAAAATCGGCCCCCAACGTGCGCACATCCACCGGCAAATGCGGCACCGATTGTGCGCCATCCACCAACGTCAGTGCCCCGGCCGCGTGGGCCATCTCGATCATCGCTTGTGCCGGGTTGATCGTCCCCAACACATTGGACATATGCGTAAACGCCACCAGGCGCGGCGATTGCGTCAACAAGCTGCGGTACACATCCAAATCAAGCAGCCCCTCATCCGTCACCGGAATGAACTCCAGGCGCAAATTCCGCTCCGCCGCCAACATCTGCCACGGCACCAGATTGGAATGATGTTCCATCTCCGTCAAAATGACCAAATCACCCGGCTGCAAATTGGCCCGCCCCCAGCTCTGCACCACAAGGTTGATCGCTTCGGTAGCATTGCGCACAAAGATGATTTCGCGTGGGCTGCCAGCGCCGATAAACTGCGCAATTTCAAGGCGCACTTGCTCATAAGCCGCTGTCGCCTCTTCTGCCAGGGTATGCACCCCACGATGGATATTGGCATTTGAATGACGGTAAAAGTCACTCATTGCATCCAACACCACCTGCGGTTTTTGGGCGGTTGCCGTCGAGTCAAGATACACCAGGCCAACACCAGGGCGCACTTGGCGGCCAAGGATTGGAAAATCCGCACGAATGCGTTCCACATCCAGCAAAACACCAGACATATTCACCTGCCTTCAAAAAACATGGGCAAGCCCCGCAGAGCCTGCCCATCCTGGTTAAAGTTCGGCGCGCGGCAAATCTTTGCCTGAACGGCGCTCTGGCATACGCAAATGGGGTGAATTTTGTGGATACCACAAGATGTGATCTGGCACCATCCAACCATCTGTCAAGAAGACATTGGAACGAAACTGCACCGCCACCATCTTGCTATCCACTTGCACCACAATTCCTTTCAACCAACCACGCAAGCGCTGACCGCCCTTGTCGTGATCGCAAAACACCTCAACAATATCCCCAACCTCAAAATGTTGTTCGGGGTCAGGTGGGCGCATGAAGGGAGAAGATGGCATTCTGATTCTCCTAAAAAGAATGATTGGACAGTATATTTTACCACAATTAGCCAGTATAGGCCTGCATTTTTTGATGAATCGCATCCTGGAAGCGTGCCCGCACACCCTCAAACGGAATGCGTTGCATAATCGGGTCAAAGAACCCTTCCACAACCAGGCGGCGCGCCTCCAATTCTGGAATGCCGCGCGCCTGCAAGTAGAAGACCTGCTCCGCATCCACCTTGCCAACGGTTGCGCCGTGCGTACAGCGCACATCATCCGCCAAAATTTCCAGCCCGGGGATCGAATCGGCGCGCGCCTCGCGGCTCAGCACCAGGTTGCGGTTGGCCTGATAGCCATCGGTCTTGACCGCCCCCGGCGCTACATAAATCATCCCCTGCCAAACCGAACGGCTTTTGCCCACCAGGGCACCCTTGAACAGCAAATCGCTGGTCGTGTGCGGTGCCAGGTGATTCTGCTGCGAGTCATAGTCCAGGTGTTGCTCACCATCGGTGAAGTAGAAGCCCGACATCTTGCCAACGGCACCCGGGCCGACCAAATCCAGCTCCGAGAAATTCTTCGTCAGCCGTCCGCCCATCGCCCCAAACACCCAATCCACAGCGCCATCACGCTCAACATGCACCCGTTCGTGCGTCACGTTCCAAACATGCTCACCAAAAGACTGCATTTCCACAAAACGCAAATTGGCGCCGGCGCCGACGTAAACTTCTACCAAACCGGCGTGCATCGTCTGCCCGTCCTCGGTCGGGGAAGACATTTCGTGAATATAGGTCGCCGAAGCCCCTTCTTCCAGCCATAAAATCACATGCGAAACATGCGCCAGGCCCACCCCGGGCGTCCACAAAATGCTGTGCAGCGGCTGTGTCACCTGCACACCGCGCGGCACATACAGCAAAACGCCTGTTTGCGCCAATGCACCAGCTAGGGCGCTGAATTTACCCTCTTCCGGGCGCACCACCCGCCCCAACGCCTGCTCTAACAGGTGCGGATAGCGCTCCTCTGCCGTGCGCAAATCGGTGAACACCACGCCCTGCCGCACAAGCTTGGGCAACAACGTCACATCCACACGATGCGGCTGCAACAGCAACTGCCCGGCATGTTCATCATCCGCCATCGGCTGCAACAAAGCTGCCGGAATTTCAGGCCCAACAGCGCTTGTCTGCGGCTGTGCAAGGCGCAGCGAACCGGCTTGCAAGCCGCGCAAATCTGTGCGCCGCCACGCTTCCATTTGCGTTGTCGGCATCGGCAATTCCTTGTATACCTGCCAGGCCCGTCGGCGATATTCACCAATCCCAGCGCTCAGCCCGGCAGTGCGCACCTGACCTTCTTCAAAGGCAAAACTTTGTTGCCCACCCGCCGCAGTCGTCCGGCGGGTGCGAGAAATCACAACGGGGGTCTCATTTGCCATGCCTGCCTCCTTTTACCCCACCGAACCCGACATTTGTAGCTGAATCAACCGATTCATCTCCACCGCATATTCCATCGGCAGTTCCTTCACCAACGGCTCAATGAAACCAGAAACGACCATCGTCGTCGCCTCTTCCTCACTGAGCCCGCGACTCATCAGATAGAACAGCTGCTCCTCACCGACTTTTGAAACGGTTGCTTCATGCCCAATCGTCACATCTTGCTCATCAATTTCGATGTATGGATACGTATCCGAACGTGACTGCGGGTCCAAAATCAACGCATCACAGACAACATTGGAGCGCGACCGCTCCGCCCCCGGATGCACCTTGAGCAAACCGCGGTATGAAGACCGCCCGCCACCTTTGCTGATGGACTTGGAGGTAATTTTGCTGCTCGTATCGGGCGCAAAATGAATCACCTTGCCGCCGGCATCTTGTGCCTGACCCGGCCCGGCAAACGCCATTGAAAGGATCTCGCCATGTGCGCCCGGCTCCAACAAATAGCACGATGGATACTTCATCGTAACTTTTGAGCCGAGGTTGCAATCCACCCATTCCATCGTCCCGCCCTCATACACCAGGGCGCGCTGCGTCACCAGGTTATAGACGTTGGTAGACCAGTTTTGGATGGTCGTGTAGCGCACCCGCGCCCCTTTCTTGACGATAATTTCAATCACACCGCTGTGGAACGAATCGGTTGTATACTGCGGCGCGGTGCAGCCTTCCACATAATGGAGTTGCGCGCCCTCATCCGCAATGATCAACGAACGCTCAAACTGACCGATATTGGCAATGTTCAAGCGAAAATAAGCCTGAAGCGGCAAATCCACCTTGACGCCGCGCGGCACATACACAAACGAGCCGCCCGACCAAACCGCACTGTTCAACGCGGCAAATTTGTTATCCTCAATCGGAATCGCCGTGCCAAAATATTGGCGGAACAAATCGGGGTGTTGCCGCAAACCATCTTCAATGCTCAAAAAGATGACGCCTTGCTTCTCCAAGTGTTCCTGAATGCTGTGATACACCATCTCCGACTCATATTGCGCCCCCACACCCGCCAGGAACTTCCGTTCCGCTTCCGGGACGCCCAAACGGTCAAACGTCTGTTTGATCGTATCCGGCACGTCTTCCCAGCGGCGCTCGGTCGCCTCCGAGGGACGGACATAATAGAAAATACTGTCCAGATCCAGGCCAGAAATATCCGCCCCCCAAGTCGGCATTGGACGAGAACGAAAATGCGCCAGTGCCTTCAGACGAAACTCCAGCATCCATTCAGGCTCGCCCTTAATCTTAGAAATCTGCCGCACCACTTCTTCATCCAACCCCGGACGGGTTTTGAAGACCGAAACGTCCTGATCGCGAAAACCATAGCGATATTCGCCCAAATCCTTGAGAAAATCCGGCTGCGTAACAGGGGTTTCCATAGGTTACCTTTCTTCCAACTTTTCGCGCACCCAGTCGTAACCATGCTCTTCCAGGTGCAAGGCCAGTTCAGCCCCCCCCGATTCGACAATGCGACCATCCATCATCACATGCACCACGTCCGGCTTGATGTAGTTCAAAATGCGCTGATAGTGCGTAATCACCAACACGCCCAAGTCCGGACCGCGCAACGCATTCACGCCCTCCGAAACAATCCGCAAAGCATCAATATCCAACCCCGAGTCAGTCTCATCCAAAATGGCAATCTCTGGCCGCAACACTGCCATCTGCAAAATCTCGGCACGCTTCTTTTCGCCACCCGAAAAGCCATCATTCAAATAACGCCCAGCAAAGGCCGGGTCCATCTTCAGGGCCGCCATGCGCTCTTTCAGCAACTTGCGAAACTCAACGATGGAGATCCCCTTATCCTGCGGGTTTTCAGCACGCCGACGGGCGTTGACCGCCGTGCGCAGAAAATTCGCCAGCGTCACCCCCGGAATGGCCACCGGATATTGAAAAGCCAGAAACAACCCCGCCCGCGAACGTTCATCCACTTCCATCTCCAGCACGTTGCGGCCATTAAACCAAACCTCACCCTCCGTCACTTCATACGACGGATGCCCCATCAAAGTATATGCCAGGGTAGACTTGCCCGTGCCATTCGGGCCCATGATGGCATGAACCTCACCCTTGGGCACAGTCAACGTCAACCCTTTAAGAATTTCCTTGCCTTCGATCTGAACATGCAGGTTGCGAATCTCTAAACCAGACATCATTTTGTTTGCTCCTTTGCGGATATTTCGAAGCTGATTATAGCATAGGGTATCCCTTGCGTCAATAATATTTAATATAAAAATATAACATATTGACGAAATTCAAGATATTTGTTATACTAAGCCCATGAAAAGTACGCGTGATCGAATTCTTCAAACCCTACTCGAACAACCCAGCTGCACCATCCAAGAACTGGCAGATGCCGTCAGCATCAGCCCCATCTCCGTGCGGCACCATCTCAACAACCTCAAGGCGGATGGCCTGGTAACCGAACGCGAAGAACGGCATGGCGTTGGACGGCCACGTTTGGTTTACCTGCTCACCGAGCAAGGGCGCGAACAATTTCCCACCCGCTACCTGCGGCTCACCAACCGTCTGCTCGATCAGCTCAAAGAAAGCCTCCCCGAACCGGTTGTTGCCAGCATCTTCTCACAAATGGCTGCCAGCATGGCCGCCCAATATGCCCAACAGGTGGAAAAGCTCTCCCTGGAGCAAAAGCTGGAATTCCTCAAACGCGCTCTTGCCGATGAAGGTTTTGACATCGAATGGGATCGCACAACCAACCAATACATCATTCGCGAGGTGAGCTGCCCTTACTATCACATCGGTCAAAAGCACCCCGAAGTCTGCCTGCTCGATCAGAGCTTGCTTTCATCCGTCCTATCCATCCCGGCAGAAAAGGTACAATGCATCCTCAACGGGGATGGACATTGTGCCTACGCCATCCCTATCCCTGAGGAGAAATCAACATGAGCGATGCGCAACCCGGTTCCAACCCCGCCATCTGGGAATCGGAACAAACACACCCCGAACAATGCAACAACCTGCGCGAGGCTTTGCGCGAAATCACCGACCCCGAAATCGGTCTCAACATCATTCAGTTGGGCCTGATCCGCAACGTAAAAATTGATGAGGACCAGGCCATCGTGCGCATGATCCTCACCACACCTTTCTGCCCTTATGGGCCCGCCATGATTGAAGAAACCCGTCAGCGCGCCGAAAAGGCGCTCAACCTGCCGGTAATCATGGACCTTGGCCTGGAACCCTGGGACTTTTCCATGATGGAAGAAGGCCTGGGTGAATGGGGGCTGTATTAGTCTTTCTTCAATTTCTCAGCGCTAAACAGCCCTAGCAAGCGCGGCGCCTGCATCAAATTGCCGCTGACGCGCAGCTTACCCTGCATGTAAGCCTTCATTGGCTCTTGCTTGCCCGTGAACACATCCAACACATCCTGGGTGGAGGCTTCAATCGTCAGCGTAGGGTTTTCCACCTTGCCGGCCCGCACGGTGCATTTCTTGTCGGCAATTGTCGCCACCCACTCCCCGGCCTGCTCACCGGTCAAACGCAATTGCAACGTTGCATTCACGCCCTCGGCCCGTTCCGGCAAGAACGTCTTCGGCAGCAAATCAATCAGACTATGCAAATCAATACCCATTGTGTCGCTCCTGTAATCTTTTCTTATCCTTAATTGTATCAGAAACGACACTGGGGAACACTCATTTGTATCGCCCATTTTAAAAACACCTGGCCCAACCGCTGCCATCGCGATTGGGCCAAAAAATTGGCAAGCCCAACACCTTGGTTAATTGCCCCCACTCCCCCCTTCAACTACCACAGTCTTGACAACCTCAACCACCTGGGTTTTTTCGACAACCTGGGTCTTGGTTGTGTCGTCATCGAAAGCAGACACCTCCATCGAAGGAGACAACGCAGAGGCCAGTGCCAACAGGCCAATCACAAGCACCAGCACCAACACCAAACCATTGCGAACAATTCGTTTCATGAGCACACCTCCTGACAAAAAAATTTTACTGACACTCAAAAATATACGTCTCTGGACCACTTTTTCAATAAAAGTCTCGTATGTTTTTCGTCTAAGATTCGTACAGTCTTGGCCGCTTTGCCCCCCAAAAGATCCCTTTGCACAACCACAAATGCGGGTATACTTAAACTACCCATTTTAAAGGATTGCCATGATTCGCATTGTCCACTTTCCGCCCAATGCCGCGCCCAGTCTCAATCTCTCCCTCCATGCCGCTGCCGACGCCCTGCAACAGCCCGGCTTCCTCTGGGTCAGCCTGGAACAGCCCACCCGCGAAGAAACCCTATCCGTCCTCAGCGGGCTGTTTCACTTTCACCCGCTTGCCATTGAAGATTGTTTCAGCGATGGCTATCAAACCCCAAAAATTGATGACTTTCGCGACTACATCTTCATTATTGCACACGCCGTACATAGCCACCAAAACTTTGAGGAATTAGAAACCTCCGAGCTGAATCTCTTCCTGGGCAAGAATTACCTCGTCTCCTATTTCAAAGATAATACTCCCTCCCCCACACAAACGATTTGGGATCGTCTGGAACGCGACGAACGGCTCTACCAACACGGCAGCGATTACCTGTGTTATGCCATCCTCGATCAAACCGTAGATGAATATTTGCCGTTAATTGACCACGTGGAAGACGAAATTGACGCGTTGGAAGATGTCGTCCTGGCCCACCCAACCCCCAACACCCTACAACGCATCTTGCAGCTCAAACATGCCATCATGACCATCCGCCGCATCATCTCACCACAGCGCGAGGTGCTCAACCGCCTGAGCCGCGATGAATTTTCACAAATTGACGCGTATAGTCGCATCTACTTCCGTGATATTTACGATCACCTCGTGCGCATTCAGGATATGACCGAATCGCTGCGCGACATTGTTGCCGGCGACCTGGATATCTACCTCAACTCCACTTCGTTGCGCCTGAATGAGGTAATGAAAGCCCTCACCATCGTTTCGACCATCTTCCTACCCCTATCCTTCCTTGCCGGTGTTTACGGCATGAACTTTCAATACATGCCTGAGCTCAGTCAACCCTGGGCCTATCCGCTCGTCTGGTTCGTCTTCTTCCTCACCGCGTCTGGCATGTTGTGGTTCTTCAAAAAACGCAAATGGTTCTAACAGGAGAGACCATGACCAAACACCTTGTCCTGGTAGCTGGAAATATTGGTGCGGGCAAAACCTCGCTCACTGAGCGAATTGGACAGCGCCTCGGTTGGCAAACCGCCTACGAATCGGTTGCTGACAACCCCTACCTGCCCGATTTCTATAACAACATGGCCGCCTGGGCCATGCACCTGCAAATCTATTTTCTCGGACATCGCGCCCGTCAATACGAGCAGCTGGCCCTTGCCCCCCTTTCGGCCATCCTTGACCGCAGCATCTATGAAGATGCAGCCATCTTTGCCCGTGCCTTGCATCAAATGGGCAACCTCAACGAACGCGACTATCAAACCTACCGCACGCTGTTTCAAATCGTCACCGAAAAACTGCCCCGCCCCAACCTACTCATTTACTTAAAAGCCCCGCCACAGGTCTTAATGCAGCGCATCCAACAACGCGGGCGCAGCATGGAAAACAGCATCAGCCTCGATTACCTCACCCTGCTTGACCGCTATTACACCGAATGGTTGCAATCCTTCGATCTTTGTCCAGTCCTCACCATCCGTTCAGACGACCTGGATTTCGTTCACCAACCCGAAGCGCTGGAAATCGTCATTCAACGGATGCAGCAAAAACTTTCTGGCAAAGAAGAGCTCGTTTTTTAAGCTCTTGTGACAGTCATTGACGCTATAATACAAATATGACTGAAATCGAGCAGCTCGAGCAAGCCATTGCGGCACTCGAAGCGCAGCGCGGTCTCTTGGGCGATGATGTGGTTGAAATCACGCTAGAGCCCATGCGTGCGCGCCTGGCAATGCTGCGCGCCCAACAACACCCCCGATCCACACAGCAACGGCGGCAAATCACCATCCTGGTTGCCGATATTTCTGGCTTCACCACACTCAGTGAGCAAATGGATGCAGAAGATGTCAGCACACTGGTCAACAACCTCTGGAAAGTACTCGATCAGTTGCTGCTCCAACATGGCGCCTACATCTACCGCCACGTGGGTGATTCGGTCATCGCCCTATGGGGTGTCGAAACCGCTCACGAAGATGACGCCGAACAAGCCGTCAGTGCTGCCCTCAAACTCCAAGAAAGCCAAAGCGAACGGATCAAATTGCGCGTGGGGTTGCACACCGGCATGGTATTGATCCATACCCTCAACAACGAAGTGCAGGTAACCGGCGAGGCAATGAACCTGGCCGATCAGGTGCAACGTGCTGCTCCCATCGGTGGCATCCTCATCACACACGACACCTACCGCCTTGTCCGCGGCCTGTTTGACCTCTTGCCTGCCGGCACCTTGTCTTTCCCTGAGCGCGGCAAGACCATCCCCACCTACCGCATCCTTGCCCACCGCCCCCATGCCTTTCATCTACCCTCTCCCACCATTGCCGGCATCGAGCCGCCCACCCTGGGGAGAGATGCAGAAATTGCGCAGCTCCAAAACGCCTGGCTGAACCTATACGCACAATCGAGTCTGCACGCCATCATCATCACTGCCGAAAGCGGCTTGGGCAAATCCAGGCTGATTTTTGACCTGCAAACCTGGCTTGACCTGCGCAGCGAACCGGCCGTCATCCTTCAGGCACGCGCCTCTTCACAAACCGCCCACACGCCCTACGCCCTGTTTTACCAGGCCATTGCCGCGTTTTGCCAGGTGCAAGAAGGGGATAGCAGCGCCACAGCCGCTCAAAAACTGCAAGACACCCTGAGCCCACTCTTTGATGAGCAATCTCCCGAAAAAGTTGCCATCATCGGTCAGCTCCTGGGGTTTGATTTTTCGAACAACCCCTTGCTCAGCAGCTCGCTCAACGCTCCTCGTCAGATTCGCGATCGCGCCTATTACTATCTGACCCAATTGCTGCAACTGACAGCCCAGCAAAGCAAAGTCCTGCTCTTGTTTGAAGATTTAGAATCCGCAGACGACGAATCGCTTGACCTGATTGACACCCTAATTCAAACCAGCCAAAACCTGCCGGTCTTGTTCATTCTCACCTGCAACCCACGGCTCTTCGAAAGACGCCCCAATTGGGGCAGCAACTGGAGCGCCTCGACCCGCATCACTTTGCAACCGCTCAACAAAGAAAAAAGCCGGCAGCTTGTCAACGAAATTTTGCACCGAATGCCCAACCCGCCGCAAGCGCTCACCGAACTAATCATCAGCCGGGCAGATGGCAACCCGTTATACATCGCCGAAATGGTGCGTGTTTTGATTGAAGATGGCGTCATCTTGTGCGATGAAGATAAATGGAAACTGGTTCCCGAACGATTGCTACAAGTGCACCTGCCCACCTCACTCACCGGCATTGTACAAGCACGTCTCGATGCCCTGCCAGGTTCAGAACGTCAGGTGTTACAAAAAGCTGCCATCATTGGCCGCACCTTTTGGGATTCTGCCCTGTTTACGCTGCTAAACGATCAACCCTCCGAATCCATTGCCGATTTGCTTTCTCGTCTGCGTGAGCGTGGCCTCTTGACTCTTGCAAACACGTCCAGCCTGCCCAATAGCCATGAATATCATTTTCAAAGCACCATCCTACACGAAGTGACGTACGAATCGGTGCTGAAACGTCAGCGCCGCGCCGATCATCAACAAATTGCCGAATGGCTTGTGCAAAACAGCGGTGAACATGCCAATGCGTTATCCGTCACAATTGCCGAACATTTCGAACGGGCTGAAAATTTCGCTGAAGCAGCCAAATGGTATCAACGTGCCGCAAAACGCACCGCCCAACAATATGCCAGCAACGAAACATTGCGTCTGCTAGAGCGCGCCCTATCCCTTACCCCAGCCGAAGATTTGCAAACCCGCTATGAATTGCTGTACGACCAGGCTATTCAACATGAACAGCAAGCACAACGCAAAAGCCAACAAGCCTGCCTGGAAGCGCTCCAGGCAGCCGCTGCTGCCCTGCAAGCGCAACATCCGCCGACGCGCGGTCAGCCGGTTCCCCTCGCCGAAGCAGCCCTCTTTCAAGCGCGTTTTGAAAACGACATTGGCAATTACACCAATGCCATCCGCAACGCCCAAACGGCCATCAGTCTTGCTCGTCAAGCTGCCAACGGCGTTGAACAAGCTCAAGCCTTCCTTGTTTGGGGCGAGGCGCTCACCCGCCAAGGCGATTATAACAATGCTCACTTCCAACTCCAACAAGCCTTGCGCCTCAGCCGTCACCATGGTCTACCCAACGTTGAGGCCACCACGCTGCGCATCCTCGGCAACATTTTGCTCGATCAGGGGCTCTATTCGGAAGCCATTGTTGCCTATCAACATTCTCTATCCGTTTCACAACAAATTGGCGATCGCTGGAACGAATGTTGGGTGTTGAACGACCTTGGCCTGGCGCTTTACTATCAGGGCGAAATCGTTCAATCTCAAACCATGCTACAGCAAGCCATTCAGGATAGCCATGCCATCGGCAACCAAAAATGTGAAGCCTACGCCCTCGGCAACCTGGGCGACCTTTCCAGCCGTCAGGGAGAATACACGCTGAGCCGCGGCCTTCATCAACGTTCGCTGCTCATCTGTCAAACCATCAGCGATCGGTTGGGCGAAGCCATGGCACTTTGCAACCTGGGCGCGCTCTATGATCACTATGGCGCAAGCGAAGAAGCCTATCACTATTTACAGCGCGCTCACAGCCTGCATGTACAAATTGGCAACCGCAGCGGTGAAGGCGAAACGCTTGCTGCACTCAGCCTGTGGGCCTACCGGCGCGGCGACCTGGTCAACGCCCTCGATTACAATCAGCGCGCCCTGGATATCAGCCAACCCGGCAATGATCGCAACCTGCTTGCAACCATCTTTACCTGGCGCGGCCATATCTACCTGGCCCAAGACGATTTAGCCAATGCACAAAGCGCCTATGAACACGCCCTCATGCTGCGTCGTGAGCTCAGTCACCTGGCCCGCACAGCCGAGCCCCTCGCCGGCCTGGTGCGCATCGCTCAGCGCAGCGCCGAGCCAATAGACGCACTCGATCTTGTGGAAGAAATTTTAGCCCTCCCCAACCAAATCGTCCTGATCAACAACGAAGACCCGTTCAACATTTACCTGGCCTGCATTGAAACCCTCCTGCCACACAGCTCAGCCCGCGCCCATGCCCTGCTTGCTCAGGTTGGGCTCTGGCTCAATCAACGCTCCGCCCGCATCGCCGATGACCGTCTGCGTCGGCTTTACCTCTCTATGCCTGCACATCGCAGACTATTGGAACTCCTCGCCAGCTCAACCCCATCTCAACCCCATTGAGGACACCATGGACGAACGCGAAAAAATTGAGCAAACCATCCGCAGCCTGGAAGCTCAACGTGCCCTTCTTGGCAACACGGTCGTGGAAACGGCACTGGCGCCCCTGCGCGAAAAACTGGCCGCCTTGCAACTCGTCAGCGAACAACAACGCAAACACGTTACCATCTTGTTCGCAGATGTATCCAGTTTTACCGCCTCTGCCGAACAAATGGATGCAGAAGACCTGAACAACATCATGAACAATCTGTGGGCACAGCTCGATCGGATTGTCATTGAACACGGTGGAAGAATTGATAAACATATTGGTGACGCGCTCATGGCCCTTTGGGGCGTTGAAGCCACCAAAGAAGATGACGTTGAACGCGCCATTCTGGCGGCATTAGCCATGCAAGCCGCGGCCGAGCAAATGGCCAAAAGCATCAATCTACCTGAAACAGGGCCCCTTTCCCCTGAGCAAAGCGCCCTATTCAAGATTCGCGTTGGCGTGCACACCGGGCCGGTTGTACTGGGTAAGGTGGGCACACAGGGCGAATTTACTGCCATGGGCGACGCAGTCAACATTGCCAGCCGCTTAGAACACGCCGCCCCAATCGGCGGGGTGCTCGTCTCGCACGACACCTACCGACACGTGCAAGGCGTATTCAACGTGCGCAAACTACCTCCCTTGACGCTCAAAGGCAAAAGCGAACCCATCCTTGCCTACCTGATATTAAGCGCCAAACCACGCGCCTTCCGCATCCCGTTGCGCGGCGTAGAAGGCATTGAAACCCACACCATCGGTCAGGAAGAACAACTGAACACCCTGTTGCAAAACTGGGGCGAGGTGCTTTCCACTCGTCACATGCGCATGCTCACCATCATCGGTGATGCTGGCATGGGCAAAAGCCGTCTGATGGATGATTTGCGCAATCAAATGGAATTTAGCAGCGAATCATTCCGCTTCTTCGAAGGCCGCAGCACACCGCAAACGCGCAACATCGCCTACGGTCTGATCCGCGATATCTTCGAAAACCGTTTTCTCATCCAGGATAGTGATCGCTCTGACACCATTCTGCAAAAGCTGGAAACGGGTCTGCAAGAATTCATACAGGATCAACCGATTGAAAAAGCGCACCTGATGGGTGCCTTGCTTGGTTACGACCTGACCAACAGCCCATTGATTGGCAAAATCTTGTCAGACACACAACAAATCCGTGAACGCGGCCTGCGAGCCATTCAGGAATTTTTCAGTCGCGTCTGTCAGCAACGCCCGGCTGCCCTCTTCCTCGATAACATTCAATGGGCCGACCAAAACTCGCTTGAGCTACTGCAAAGCCTGGCCAACGTCATGCAGCCATTGCCGTTCTTCGTTGTCTGCGCAGCCCGCCCCAGTCTGTTCGAATTTCTGCCCAATTGGGGCGAAAGCTTGCCCGCGCACACGCAGCTGATACTTGCACCACTCGACGCCGACAAAGCGCGTCAGCTCGTCAAAGACATCTTGCGCCGCGTTCCCGAAATTCCCGATGCGCTGATTGAGACCATTGTCAACCGCTCCGATGGCAACCCCTACTACATCGAAGAGCTAATCAAAATGTTGATTGACGATGGCGTCATCGTGCCGGGCAGCCTGGAATGGCACATTGAAACGCAAAAGCTAACCGACCTTCGCATTCCTCAGACGCTGACCGGCGTCATTCAAGCCCGTCTCGACGCCCTGCCACGCCCCGAACGCGATTTGCTGCAAAAGGCAGCCGTCGTTGGGCGCGTCTTTTGGGAAAGTTTGCTGATCAGCATGAACGCTGGTCAAACCACCCCAGACCCCGCTATCCAACGCCAACTACTCCAAGCACTGCAAGCGCGCGAGCTCATCTTCCAACGCAAAGTCTCAACCTTCAGTCACACATCCGAATACATCTTCAAGAATCACATTCTCCAAGAAGTCACCTATCAACAAGTGTTGAAACGTCAGCGACGCATCTATCATGAACAGATCGCCAACTGGCTGATTGCACAAAGCGGTGAACGTGCGGATGAATATGCCGCACTGATCGCCGAACACTTTGAACAAGCCGAAAACCTCGCCCATGCCGCCGAATGGTACAAACACGCCGGTCAACGCGCCGCCGTCCAATTCGCCAACCAGGATGCGTTGCGTCTCTTGCAACGCGCCCTTGAGCTCTTCCCCGCCAACGCCCTGCAATCGCGCGCCTCCTGCCTGTTGACGCGCATCAACATCTACGACTTGTTGGGCAAGCGCACCGAACAAGCCGCAGACCTGGAAACCTTAGGCCAATTGGCCGAAGCACTTGGGCAAGATGAGTTGCGCGCCGAAGTCTGTTTGCTGTGCGCCCAATATGCCCAAACCGTTGGCAATTACACCGAAAGCCAACAACTAGCCCTGCGCACGCTCGACTTGATTCAATCCGCTCCCCCCAGTCGCCTGAATGCACAGGCGCACCTGCTGCTTGGCCTGATTGCCATGCGTCAGGAGAATATGCCCAAAGCCCAGCAAGAATACCAATGCGCCCTGGACCTTGCCCGCCGTCTACAACTACCCAGCCTGGAAGCGCATAGCCTGCGCAGCTTGAGCAATCTGCTCAGATTCGAACAGCCGGCAACCGCTCAACAATATCAGGAACAGGCAAATTCCATCTTCGAAACCATTGGCGATCTGCGCGGCAAAGTAATGACCTCGCTCAGCCTGGCAGTTACACTCAGCATCCAAAATAAAATAGAAGCCGCCCGCGCCCGTTACCAATCGAGCATTCAGCTTTGCCAACAAATTGGCGATGTCGGCACCGAAATGAACTTATTCAACAATCTCGCCACCGTCGAATCCCAACTCGGCAATTACGATCAGGCCATTCAGAGTTTTGAGCATTCGCTTGCTATCGCTCGGCGCATTGACAGCACGTACAACATCATCATTACGCTCGGCAACCTCAGTTCCACCTATCATCAATTGGGTGACTACCCCAAGGCACTTGCCAAGGCCCAAGAATGGCTGCAATACTGCCAGAATATGAACGACCTGCGCGGCGTTGCCTGGGCCTGTAATGGAGCTGCTCGGCTCTTGATTGATTTGGGGCAATTTGAACAGGCCGCTAGACTTCTACAACGTTCGCAACACCTCTTCACTGAAAACGACAACCCCAATGGCTTGCTGGAAACAGATATCTTACAAATGCGCCTGTTCTGGACTGCCGAAGACTGGCCAAATGCAATTCAAAAAGCCCAAGAAATCTTTACAAATTCCAACAAGCTGATTCAAAAAACATTGCTATACTGGGTGCATTGGATGCTCGGCGATGCTCATCGGCGGCAAGGAAATTTTCAGGCTGCCCTTTCAGCCTACCATCAGGCTGCGCAAAGTCCAGAACAGCATTTCAACAGCTTGTTACCACATCAGGCTGGACTGCTGCTGCTCTATGCCCAACAGGGAGAGACCGACAAAGCCCATCGGCTTCTGCAAGAATCACTGCCCCTGCTTGAACATCATGATTTTGAGCTCCCACAACTATGGATGATGGCATGTTGCGCCGATGCCCTCTTTGCGCTCGGAGACCCGCGCGCCGTTGAAATGTGCGCCCGCGCCCAACAAACATTACAGGAGAAAGCCGCCCTTCTGAACGACCCTCTCCTGCAAGATACCTACCTCAACGCAATTGCTCTGCACCGCCGCATACGAGCGGGCAAATTTCCACTGACGGGCTCAATTGCTCAGGCGCAGTAATGCACCCCGCTCAACCCACGCAACCGCTCCGCCGCGGTTTCGGGGGTCAAATCGCGCTGCGGCATTCCCAACATCTCAAACCCCACCATAAACTTGCGCACCGTTGCCGAGCGCAACAAAGGCGGGTAAAAATGCAGATGAAAATGCCAGCCAGGGTAGCTTCCCCCATCACACGGCGTTTGATGAAAGCCCATCGAATAGGGGAAGGAAATCTCAAACAAATTATCATATCGAATCGTTACCTGCCGCAACACATCCGCCAACGCCAGGCGCTCTTCTGCACTCAGCTCAGGCAGACTGCCCATGTGTCGGTGCGCCACAACCAACATTTCAAACGGCCAAACGGCCCAAAATGGCACCAAAGCGGTAAAGTGTTCATTGGCCGCCACAATCCGTCGCCCATCCGCTTGCTCTGCGCGCAACACATCACACAACAAGCACCGCCCCGTCTCACGCAAATAGGCCTCTTGCCGCTCTGCTTCAGCTGCCGGCTCGTTCGGCACATGCCCGGTTGCCCAAATTTGGCTATGAGGATGCGGATTCGAACAGCCCATCATGGCACCTTTGTTTTCAAACACCTGCACATAGCCAATTTCATCCAGGGCGCTCAACTCCGCCGTCTGATCGCTCCAGGTGCGCAGCACCGCTTCCACCTCCGTCACCGAAAGCTGCGGTAAGGTCAGGTCGTGACGCGGCGAAAAACACACCACCCGACAAATGCCCGTCTCTTGCTCCGCCCGGAAAAGCGGGTTGGGCTGTTCATTGCCCGGCTGTATCTCGCCCGCTCGCAGCAAGGCCGGAAAGTCATTGTCGAACACAAATGTGCCCGTATATGCCTCATTGCGCACCCCCGAAACACGTTGATTGCCCGGGCAAAGCGTGCAGGTCGGGTCATAAGCCGGAATTTCAACCACCGCTGCTTTCTCCACCTGCCCCAACCAGGGACGGCGGGCGCGGTGCGGCGAAACCAACACCCATTGCCCATTCAAGGGATTGAACCGCCGATGCGGTTGATCGAAATTGACCATTGCCTCAGCTCCTCGTTCCAAGTTTCGTAATTTCACACCCGGGCAGCTCAACCGTCCGTCCATCCAGCACCAACGTTCGAGCCGTCTCATTGAAATTCAGCACCACCCATTCACCATCCCGCTGTGCCGCCAACACCCCATCCGGCAAGTCCAGCGCCATCAGGCCCAACGCATTTGCCCACTGCCGCAACAGCGCTTCGAGCTGCGCAAACTGCGGGTACCAGCCCAGATACAACACCCGCCCGGCGCCCAGCGCATGTTCGGTCAACGCCGCTGCTCCAGCCAACGCGCCGTCACGATACCGCAACAACGCCAGCGTGCCCGGCTCAGGGCGCAAAGCCTCGGCCCACACAGCAGCCTCGTTCCCCTCCGGCAAACAGGTTCCGCTCAGCGCCATGCTAACCCCCGGCGGCAGCGAATGCCAGGCTGTCACCGTCGCCCCGGCCAAACTGCGCAACACCCCCGGCAGCGGCTCATCCGTGACAACATTCGAGGATGATTTCACCCCAGAGCGCACCCCCAACACCAACGTCGCCCCGGCGCGCACCGCCTGCTCCAAAGCCTGCGCCTGCTGCTGCGAAACCAAAAACGCACCCGGCGCCAAAATCATTTCATAGCCGGTCAAGTCTGCATCATAGGGAATCAGGTCTGCTTCCAGCCCCAGGCGTTGCAACGCCCGCCACCAGGCAAAACACAACCGGCGGTAGTCAAAGCCTTTGCGATGTGGCTGAAGCTGAAATGCCCACAAATCCTCATACGAGTACAACAACGCAATTTTGGCCTGTTTGCGCTCTGCCGGCAGGTGCGGCAGTTCCTCGCGCAGCGCGTGCACCGCCTGCAACCCAATTGCCGGCGAAGCATCATGATTCAACAACCCGGAATGATGCTGCTCCTGCGCAAAACGACAGGCGCGCCAACGAAAATAGACTACCGCCTCCGCTCCGGCCAAAGCTGCGTGCCAGGTCCACAAACGCACCGCCGCCGGACGCACCCCCGGATTGTAGGTTGCCCAGTTAACATGGCCGCATTGCTGTTCCATCACCCAAAACGGGGCGCGTTTCGTCCCGTGCGTAATGGCATGGCAAAAGCCAGTAATATAAGGGTCGCCCACGTCATAAGCATACGTCGGACGTTGCTCCCACTCCGGATAGGCATAGGCGCTGTTCATCTCGGCAAAACCGGTCGGATACGAATCCCAGGTTGCCAAATCAAGCGAGCGCGCCAGGTCGTGGTAATTCAAATCCGGAAAATCGCCCATGAAATTGGTCGTAAGCCGTCGCCCCGGCGTCAGCGGGCGCAACACATCCAATTGCAACTGCTGAAATGCCACAACCGAATCAGAAGAAAAGCGTTCATAATCCAGCACATGCGAAGGGTTGGCCTCAGTCACCGTCAAATGAGGCGGGTCAATCTCCTCCCAATCACCATAAGCCTGACTCCAAAACACCGTCCCCCAAGCCTCATTCAACGCTGCCAACGTGCCATAGCGCGCTTGCAGCCAACGCCGAAAAGCAGCTGCACAATGATCACAATAACAGCGCGCCGTATCATGACAACCGAACTCGTTATCAATCTGCCAGGCAATCACCGCCGGATGCTGCCCATAGCGCTGCCCCATCGCCCGCACAATCTGTTCGCTCAAGGTGCGGTAGATCGGTGCGTTCGAACAATAATGTCGCCGAGAGCCAAAAGCACGCCGCCGCCCTTGTGCATCCACGGGCAACACATCCGGGTGCGCCCGCACCAACCAGGCCGGTGGCGTCGCCGTAGGTGTGCCCAGCACAACCTTCAACCCTTCTGCTGCCAGGGTCTCAATTGCCCGATCCAACCAGCCCCAATCATACACGCCCGGCTGCGGTTCCATCTTTGCCCAGGCAAATTCGGCAATGCGCACAATCGTCAATCCAGCCTGCCTCATCAGGCGCGCGTCTTGCGCCCAACGCTCTTCCGGCCAATGTTCCGGGTAATAACAAACCCCTAGCTGCATCACAACTCCTCATCACAATAAAGATAGATTGCTGTCAACCAGCAACCTTCACACCCAACAGCGCCTCAAGTGCGCCGTCGAATCTTCAACTCATGCACACCGACCTTCATACCAAGCCAATGTAAAACTTGCTTCTGTTCATCATACTGCGTGTTGCCTCCCGAAACCCACACATCAAACCCATTCGGATAGGCGTGACGCGGCACAAACACATCCGTCGGCAAGTTGGGGCGCGGCTCCGCCCCAATCACCAGCACAAATTCGCCCGTCTGCGCATCATAGGATTGCTCCATCGGCAACCCGGCACAAGCCAGGAGATGCGGACGCGAGAACCCCTCCAGGGCGCGCGCCCCACTGTTCAAATCGGTTGCATCGCTCTGCTGATCGCGACTGAAAATTGAAAAATCTTCCTGATTCCAGCGATCACCCCAAGCATTGCAATTATCAGCTGTGTAATTCCATTGCGTGGCGTGCAACCACAGCTCGTCCAACAAACCATAATAGCGATGCAACGCGGAGAGATGGGTGCTGTAATCGCCGGTGCGGTAGGCAACCCCACCATCCAAATCAAAAGGCAGGCCAAACTCACCGATGAGCGTCGGCACCCCGCCCAACGATTGTTGTGACATTGTCTTAATCCGCCGCAATTGCTCCAAAAAGGTTTGCCGCACCTCGCTCTCCCCCATAATGATTTGCGACTCACGCCAGTTCATGCTAAAGGCAGGATCATAATGTTTGTTGAACAACGTCCATTCATCATACCAATGGCTGGCATTGACCACCGGAATGCCCATTGGCACCTGCATCGCCTCCGGCACACCCGGCACGCCCTCGACAAAGATGAGCGCATCTGAATCATGTCGCCGCATGGCCTGAGCAAACCGAGCCACAAAAGGCTGCATACAATCGGCAAAAAACCGTGTTCCAGCAAAATAATCGGGGCGCAACAATTGCGGTTTGCCATCTGTGCCCACATCCCACACGCCGTGCTGCCGCCAAATATCCGCCTCCGCTGAACGCCAGGCCGAAACGCCTTGCGGGTTCAGCGTCACCGTCACATCGCCACCCTCACGTTGCATCTGCCGGCTGACAAGCGGCACCCCCGAGCCAACCGTCATCGCCTGAAACAGGGTTAAGATCGGTGCACCAGGCGTATTGAATCGAATCACATCCAAATTTTCCACGCCAATGTAGCCCGAACCCGGTTCATTGAGCGTATCATAGCCCAAAACGTGCGAAAGCCCGGCCATGCGCTCGGCCACCTGTTCCATCGCCGCGATGTAATGACGCTGCAAGAATTCCTGGGCCGGCTCGCCCTCCATGCGCACCTGTGGAGCAAAGCGGTTGCCTGCAAAGAACAGGGTAAACATGGTCGCACAGGCCAGGCGATCATAGTTGGAAAACCACACCATTTGCGGATATGCCGGGTAACGCCCTGCCATGGTAATCGCTGCTTCGGCTGCATCCAAACGTCCCATTTCAAACCCGGCCAGTTCCAAGGTCCACCCCGGTGCGCCATCCCCACCCGTCATGCGGCTCCACACGTCCTGATGCGGGTCTATGAAGACCACAAAGCCATAATCCCGCGCTTTTTTAACCACCGCATAGAGATAATCAAGATAAGCCTCATCGTATTGTCCGGGGCCAGCGTGTTCAATTGCTTCCCAGGTCGTCAAAAATCGCAGGCAATTGAATCCCCAACTTTGCAAACGACGGTAATGCTCATCTGCCTCCTCCAATGGAAAAGGCCGCCCGATGAACGAAACAGAGCGATGATCGGCATAATCTGTTGGCAAATGCGTTGAGCCATCCGGCGACACGGGCACCTTCGAGCTGCCGCCCAGGTTCACCCCGCGCAACAAAACCCGTCGTCCAAGCTCATCCAAAAACCATTCACCCGACGTTCGCAACCGCATGATATCCTCCAAAGATTTGAAATGAGAGCTTATCCTCTCATTATATCCTATCCTTTGACACCGCTGCTCATTGCACTCTCAATGAAAAAGCGTTGACCCAGGATGAAGAGGATCATGGGAGGCAAAATCGAGATGGCCGCGCCCGCCAACACCAGGTTGGGGCTATCTGCCGCCCGACCACGCAACATATTCAACGACAGCGTCAGCACATGATTGTTGTAATTGCCGGTGTTGATCACCACCAACGGCCAGAAGAAACTGTTCCAGGCATACAAGAAGGTAAAAGTTGCCTGTGTTGCCAAAGCAGGTGCCGCTGCCGGCAAGAAGATGCGCCACAAAATTTGCAAGCGCGAGGCACCATCCATCAACGCCGCCTCTTCAATCTCACGCGGCACCGTGATGAAAAACTGCCGCATCATAAACGTGCCATACGCCGTAAAAATCCACGGGATAATCAAAGACGCCAGCCGGTCCACCCAACCAATCAACACCATCAACTGATACAGCGGAATGATCAACACCACAAAGGGAATCATGATTGTGCCCAGGTAAAGCAAGAACAGCTGATTGCGCCCCGGGAAGCGCAAACGGGCAAAGGCATAGCCGCCCAGCACCGAGGTCGTCAATTGACCAGCGACCACCAGCAGCGTCACCAGGAAGGTATTGGTCAAACTACGGTCAATGTTCTGCAAGGCAAACACCTCGCTGTAGTTTTGCGGGCGAGCGGTCAGCTTCTCCACCGGCTTGCTCAGGCGCACATTCGCCAGCGTTGTAATGCTGCCATCTTCCACATCCACAAAGCGCCCCAAAGCGGTTTGCCCCACCTGAATCAGGGCGCGCGTCTGCCCATCCACCACCACATCATAAAGCGGCTGTTCCTTGCCATCCACCATCACCATCTGCGGGTTCTCCGCCCCGCCGGTTGGCGTCACCTCGCTCAACGGACGTTGATACGTCACTTCTGGCGCTTTGGGGTCAGCAAATATGCCCACTTTGATGTTTTCTTCGACCAACGCCATCTGCCGTTTGACCCCATCCACTTCGATGTTGTACAAAGGCAATGGCTTGTCATACCCGGGCAAGCTGGCAAAGACTGGCTCATACGGCAGCAAGCGCGGCGGATAATTGAAAGTATCTTTGGGGAACTTCAACGAGGTGAAGATCATGTACAGGAAGGGAAACAGCATGATGAAGGCAAAAACCGTCAGGGCAATATAAGCCAGGCCGTTGGCAATCCAATTGGAACGCTTGTAGGATTTTTGCATGTCTCACACTCCCTTATACATCGTAAGCGCCAGTTTTGCGCTGCGCGCGGAATTGCAACAAAGTGACAATAAAGATGACAATGAATAACACCCAGGCCACCGCCGAAGCATAGCCCTGTTTGAAGCGCTGAAAGCCGTTCTGATAAAGATACAACACCAGCACCAAAGTCGAGTTATTCGGCGAGCCGGGTGGATTGGTCATCACAAACACCTGCTCAAAAACCTGCAAAGCCTGAATGGTCGTTGTCGTCACCACATAAAACGTCGTTGGCGCCAACAGCGGCAGCGTAATCTTCCAGAACTTCATCCAGCGTCCAGCCCCATCCACAATCGCTGCCTCGTACAACTCTTTGGGAATGTTTTGCAGCCCCGCTAAGAACAGCACCGTATTGAACCCCATCGTTTGCCAGGCAGAAACAATCACAATCGCCAGCAAAGCCACGCGCGCATCCGACATCCAGCGCATTTGCGGGTCCACAATGGAGAGATGGAAAACGTTGTTAAGGAAGTTAACCCCCAACGTAATGGCGTAGTTAATGTAGCCAACCGAAGCGTTGTAGAGCCACTGCCAAATGACCGCCACACCCACCGTCGCCGCCACACTCGGCAGGAAATACACCGCCCGGAAAAATTTCATCCCTGGAATTTTGCTATTCAACACGTTGGCAAGCAGCAAGGCGGGGATCATACTTAAAGGCACTGCCAGCAAACAAAACACCAACGTGTTCCGCATCGAAATCCAAAACAGCTTATCTTCTGCACCAACCAAATAATCTTTGCCCAAAAAGCGGAAGCGCGTCAGCTCGTCATAGCGGGTTGCATCCATCGCCTCCGTCAACGGCTGATTGGGGCTCGCCAATGGCTTGATATCCAAATTGAAAATGCGCCGATAATTCTCTACCCCAATCCAATTCTTGTTGCCAAATGCATCCCAATCGGTAAAACTGACGTAAAGCGAAAGCAACAACGGCCCGGCAAAGAAGAACAAGAAACCCAAAAAATTAGGCGATAAGAACAAATAGCCTTCCAACATCTCCGTTTGCGCATTGGTCGTGCGCAAGAAAACCGCCGCCGGGCCACGCCCAACCGTCCACACCATAAAACCCAACCAGGCCGTCAGCAGAACAAAGATCAACGTCAAGGGCTCGAGCAGATGTTGCAACATCGCCCACAACCCGCCCAACAAGCCCACACTCAGCAAGAAAATGACCGCTGAGACAATTGCCACCCACTTGCCAATTGTCTGTAATCGTTCTTGAACCTCGGGCTTACCCTGAAACCGATCCGCCTGAGCAGCAATCAAATACGCAATAAAAAGTCCCAAAAGCGGCAACAAACCACGCCCAAAGTTTGCCGCCAAACCGTCAATACCAACAAAAACGCCCAAGCGCTGTAAAGAAACCGCCAGGCAGACCACAAAGGCCAAATAATCCAAAATAAGCGAAATGATGCGCCCCTTGCGGTTGCGCCGCAAGATCAACATGCCACCCCAAGCGCTCAACACCGCCAAACCCACCGGCACAACCCCAATCAAAACGCGCACAGGCACACTCAGCTGAGCAAACAGCACACCTGCCCAAATCAGCACCGCCGCAATCAACAGTCCCAAAGCAAATACCCAACGCCAAACGCCACCGATGCGAAGCAGGTTCCATGTACGCTGGTCAGAAGAAGGTTGTGTGAGTCCGGTCATAACGCGCTCCAATCACAAAAAAAGTGCAAGTAAGGCCAGCAAAGATATTCAGAAACATAAGACGCGGGCCAGACAGGGAGCAAACCCTGCCTGGCCCATCTCAACGCAATGTTTACTTACCGAACGCCTTGTTGCCTTCGGCGCAAATGGTGTTCTTGAATTCCTCAATCGTCATCGTGCCGGTCATCAGCGCGTTGACTTTGGCATCCATCACCGTGACATAGTCAGGCCAGTTGCCCTGCCACAATGGACCTTCAGCGGTCGGCTTGTTGGCATCGGCAATTCCGTTCAAGAAGGCCTGATTGTTCGCCGGCGGGGTGAAGGTCAAGAAGGCATCCAAAGCTTCCTTGCTCACGCGGCTGGGGATATTGGTGCCCAGAGCAGAAATCTTGGCCTGCGTTTCAGCCGTGGTCAAAGCCTTGACCAGTTCCCAGGCTTCCTTCGGGTGCGCCGTCTTGGCGTTCACCACATAGGCACCCCAGAAGAGCCAGTTGCCCATACCAGCCTCGCCCTTGGGCAGCTCAACCACATCCCAGTTGAACTTGGCATTGGCGCGCACACCGGGGGTCGCCCAACGGCCATTCTGGAACATAGCCACTTTGCCAGCCATGAAAGGCGGCTCGCTGTCTTCGCCGTAAGGCACAGCCACTTTATATTCCTGGTACAGGCTTTGCTGGAAAGCCAAACCCTTCAGCGAGCCCTCGCTGTCCATTGCGCAGGCCGTGCGGTCCGCATTGAAGAAACCGCCACCCGCCGCATTCGACCAGACGCCATAAGGGCCCCACCAGGCATTGGCACCATAGCCATAGATATCAGGCCCAAGTGCAGTCACTTTTTGGGCAACATCCAGGAAAGCAGCCCAGTCCCACTTGCCCTGCTTGGCCAGTTCACGCGGATCCGGCGCGCCGGCTTCGTTAATCAGGTCCAGGTTCAGGTAGAGGACAAAGGTCGAAACATCACGGGGCAGACCCCACAACGCATCACCAGACTTGTTGGTCGTCGGGCTATAGGTCAAGAAAGCCATTGGGCCCGGATAGAAGGCCTTCGTGTCAAAGTTCTCGGCTTTGGCCATTTCATTCAAATCGAGGATCAAGCCACGCTTGGCAAAATCAGCCACATCCGTGCCAGGGATCCAGAAGACATCCGGAGCAGTGCCCGCGGCAATTTCGGTCTTGAGCACGTCCTGATAGCTAGCGCTCTCGCTGCCACCGGGTTCGTAGGTCAACTTGATGTTGGTCAGGCTGGCATCCAGATCATTGCTAACCTTCTGATAAACGTCAATTTCAGCCTGATTATCAGGGCGGGTGCGCCAGCGCAGTGAGACTTCCTCTTTCGGCGCTTCGGCAGTTGGCGTCTTGGTATTGCAGGCCGCCAGCAACATGCTGGCAATGACAAGTACCGCGAACAGAGCGGTAAACATCTTACGATTCATCTTTGGCTCCTCCAGAAAAGTTTTGAAAAGTTTAAAAACAACAGCAAACGTCACGAAAGCAAATCAGCATGAAAACCCCTACACCACCTCCTCTCGAACAACGCGCGGCGCTGTTGAAGCCCGCACAATCAATTCAACCGGCAGACGTACCTGACGTTTTGCCGCCAGGGGATTTTCCACCGCCTCAATCAATGCCTGAGCTGCGGCCCGTCCAATCGCAAACATGTCCTGACGGATCGTAGTCAGGGGTGGATCAAAATAAGAAGCCAGGGGCAAATCATCCACCCCAATCACAGAAACATCTTCGGGCACACGCAAACCAGCCTCTCGCAACGCCCGAATGGCGCCAATTGCCATGCGATCATTGTGTGCAAACACAGCCGAAAAATGACGCCCCTGTGCCAGCCATTCGCTGACGTAGTGATAGGCCGAAGAGGCCTGCCAATCCCCTTCGCCAATCAACGTCGGGTCTATCGTCAATCCCTCCGCCTGTAAAGCCAATTGATAGCCCTTGAGGCGCTCTTGTGAACAATCCTCATTCAATGGCCCGGTAACACAGGCAATCTGACAATGCCCCAGGCGAAGCAAATGATTGGCCGCCATCCAGCCCGCCCCCGTATCATCCAACGCCACCCACCCCAGGCCTGTTGTGCGCGCCACCGCGCCCAATACCACCACTGGAAAATTTTCGGGGATGAAAACAGATCGGTTGTCAATGTACGGGTTCATCACCAAAACGCCATCAATCCGGCGAGAACCAACCAAAGAACGAATCAATTCAGCAAAAACCGTCTCATCGGGCGCCGAAGCCGACAACAAGAAATAGCCCTTGGAACGGGCTTCGTTTTCAGCGCCCTCAATGATGCTGGAAAACGTGTAATCAATCAAATTCGGAGAAATACAGGCCAACGTTCGCGTGCGACCCTCTGCCAACGAGCGAGCCACCTCGTTGGGATGATAGCCCAACTCGGCCACCGCTTCTTCCACCCGTTGGCGCGTCTCGGGTAACACATCCGGGCTGCCGTTGATGACGCGCGAAACCGTCTGGTGAGAAACACCCGCCCGCTTTGCTACATCCCGAATGGTTACCCTTGAACGCCTCAAACTACCATCCTCTCCGGAGTGAAGAGCTTTGCCTTGTTACCGGTCATGTTACCGGTAACAAATATTATACTCACTTTCTTCCCTCTGTCAATCACTCAATTCTAAAACATGACTTAAATCACTTCCCTGCAATTGCCCTCCCCTGTTGAACAACCTTCATTACTCTCGGCACCCCGTCATTCAGGCACTCAAAATCTTGCGCAACCGAAAAATCGGCGCGTTGGTTGTGCTGCAAAGCAGTCAAATTGTTGACATCTTCTCAGAGCACAACTTTGCCCTCAACGCCCCCAACTGTCAGTAAATGCACAAAGGCAACTCTGCGGCATCATTTCAATTGGCAATGCCAAACAGCTCATCCTCGAACGAGAAGAAAACATCCAATATCTGGAAGAGCGCATCGGGATGAACCTGATCTAAAACGCAAGGCCCCCTTTCCTCTCGGAATGGGGGCCTGTTTTCCGTAGCAGTAGCAAAGTTCAGAGCGCTGGATCTGCTGTCAGATCGCTCCCCTGTCCGTTTTGCAACGCCGAAAGCGCCAACACCTCGCGGTAGGTCAAGGTCCAGGTTGTTGAGCCAAAAGTCAACTCCAGGGCCGTTGTGCAAATCCCAACCACAATGGCAACCATCAACACCACCACCAGACCGATCACCAACCCTGCAATCCAGCCAGCCGGGCTAACCAGCAAAGTTGCCAACAAACCCGTCGCAACTGCTGGACCAATTGCCAGCACAGACCCCAGAACCAGCGTCACCAACACAACCGGGATGAGAGCAATCTGCCAGCCCAAACGTAGCCCAAACAACAGCAAGCCCATCAGGAACGAATCGACCAGGCGCTTCCGCAACACCTCCCATCCTCGGCGCAGTGAAGCGAACACGCCCAGGCCTTCCAGCACGTTGGCACGTCGGGCAAATTCCATCCACAGCGAAACAGCCACCGATAGCAGGATAATCAGGAACAGCACAATCAGGAACAAGCCAATTGCAGCAACCGTGCCGAGAATGCCAACCGTCTCATTCTTGGTCACCCACAAAAACAGCGGCAGAGCTGAAAGGCCCAACAAAACCAGTGTAATTGCCACGAACACCAGGCCAGTCAACAAATCCATCAAGAACAAGCGCCAGGCCGCCCGGCTCCAACCCAACTTCCAACCAGCACGAAAGCCCAGTTTTGTGCCATCCTCTTCATAGCGATCTACCATGCGGATCATCGAAGTCTCCGCCACATAGCGCACAAAGGTTGAAAGGATGCCCAGGATGACAAAGGCACACAACAGCGCCACACCAATGGCAATCAACGTGCCAACAACATTTTCAACCGGAGGCCAGTTGCTCGGCCAATCGCCTGAGAAGGGCAGGTCGTTTCCCATCCCGCTAGGGACAGAACTTGGTGAGCCGCCGCCACCACCGCCGCCACCACCGCCGCCCATTGTCAGCGCCAGCAACAGACCAAACACCCACAACATACGATAATTGAGCGTAATTTTGAACGCTCGTTGCAAAATCTTAAAGTGATCCATTGTTCACTCCTTTCTCAACCCAATGATTACGCCGTCCCACCAACCAACTAGCGGTCCAGCCCAAGAACAACCCGCCCAAAGCCAGGGTAATCACCCCGTCCAACCACAGCCAGGCCACCACCCCCTGCCCCAGTGCCAACCAGGATGAAGCTGGTCGGCCCGGCAAGGGCAAATCCAGCGCAGTCTGCCAGAGCCAATCCAACGGCAACCCCAGGTCACCCAACACAGTAACAACGCCGGCGACCACAAAGATGGCTTGTACAAACGCCCAGGCGGCCACCAACCCAACCGGCATCCACTTCCAGGCCAGGCGCAAAACGCTCCTTGCCACCGGCGGCTGCGACTGCGGCCCCAACTGCAAAACGACCTGTGCAGCAAATCTCTGCCGCGAAACGGAAGGAACTGCGGCGGGCGCCGTCTGCAACAGGGAAGACAAGTTGCGCATCTGCTTCAGCTCGGCCTGACAGGCCTCGCAGCTGAGCAAATGTTGCTCCATCTTGCTCAATGCAGCGCCAGTCAGTTCACCATCATAATAAGCCATCAATCGTTCATGCATCTTACATTCGTTCATAGCGCCTCCAAACAGGCTGCCAACGCCAGGCGCAGCTGACAGCGCCCATAGCTAAGCCGTGACATCACCGTCCCAACCGGAATGCCCAACGCCGCGCTAATTTCCTGATAGGAGAGACCCTCATACTCACGCAGCACCACCACCGCCCGGCACGCCGGCGGCAAGGCCAGCACAGCCTTTCGCACCGCCTCGGCTCGCTGTGCACTTTCCAGGGCTACTTCCGGTTGTATCACATTCGGGTGCGGCAGCTCATCCGGCTCTTCCAGGCCCGGACGCACGCGCCGCAACACATCCAACGCTGCATTCACGGCAATGCGATACAGCCAACTGCGAAAGGCATAGCGCGGGTTATAGCTGGGCAAGTGCTGCCATGCGCGCAAGAACGCCTCTTGGGCGGCTTCTTCGGCCAGTTCAGCATCACCACACATCCGATACACCACATTCACCACGCCAGAGCGATGACGACATACCAGCTCATTGAATGCGTGCCGGTCGCCGCTTTGGGCAGCCTGCACCAGCATCAGGTCACTTTGTGTTTGCTCCGTCATGCTCAGTCCTTTCACCATCATCTACGAATGATGTCTTTATTTTATTCGGTTTTGCAAAACAACAGCCCCCAGCAAAATGCTGAGGGCTGCAGGTTACTTGCTTGTCTTGCAGGTTACTTATCCTGCAAAGCCGCCACGCCCGGCAACACCAGGCCTTCCAACATCTCCAGCGAGGCACCGCCACCGGTCGAGATGTGCGTAATCTTATCGGCCAGGCCCGACTGCTGAATAGCCGCCACCGATTCGCCACCACCGATGACACTGACCGCCTGACTGGCCGCCACCGCCTGCGCAATGCCAAAGGTTCCCTCGGCAAAAGTCGGGAATTCAAACACGCCCATCGGCCCATTCCAAACAACTGTGCCCGCCGTGGCGATGATTTCGGCATAGCGCTTGACCGTTTCTGGGCCAATATCCAACACCCGCCAACCCGCCGGCACATCGCCCGTTGGCTGCGTCTTCTTGGTCGCTGCGGCATCGAACGCATCTGCCAGCACCATATCCACCGGCAGGTGCAGCTTGCCAGCGCTTGCCGCCAGCAATTCTTTGGCCGTCTCCAGCGCACTATCTTCCACCAACGAATCGGCCATTTCCAGGCCTTGCGCCTTGAAGAACGTATTCGCCATGCCACCACCAATCAGCACTGCATCGGCTTTGGTCAACAGATTGCGAATCACACCAATCTTATCGCTGATTTTGGCCCCGCCCAAGATGGCCACGAACGGGCGCTTGGGGTCAGCAATTGCCTGCCCCAGATAGCGAATTTCTTTCTCCAGCAGATAGCCAGCCACGCCGGGCAAGAAGTGCGTCACACCCTCCGTTGAAGCATGGGCGCGGTGCGCCGTGCCAAATGCATCGTTGACAAACAGATCCGCCAGGGCCGCCAATTGCCGCGCCATCTCCATATCGTTCTTTTCCTCTTCAGGATGGAAGCGCGTGTTTTCCAACACCAGGACGGCACCGGGCTGCAAAGCTACTGCGGCCGCTTCAGCTGCCGGGCCAATGCAATCTTCCGCAAACGCCACCGGCTTGCCCAACAGCGTGCCCAAATGTGCCGCAACCGGCTTGAGCGTATATTTGGGGTCTGGGCCACCTTTGGGCCGCCCAAGGTGCGAGCAGAGAATGACCGCCGCACCATGCGCCAACAGATACTGAATCGTCGGCAGGGCCGCGCGGATGCGCGTATCATCCGACACAGCACCGTCTTTCAACGGCACATTGAAATCCACGCGCACCAACACCTTTTTGCCCTGCACTTCGATATCTTCAATCGTCTTTTTGCTGAACATGAGCAGCTCCTGACAGAATTACAGAGACTTGGCCAGCATCGCCGCCAGGTCAGCCGTGCGGCAGGAATAGCCCCATTCATTGTCATACCAGGTGACAACCTTGACCAGGTTACCGCCCATGACCATGTTGGAAGGCAGATCCACAATCGAGGAGCGCGAATCGCCCTTGAAGTCCATCGAGACCAACGGGTCGCCATACTTGCCGCGCGTCACGCCCAAAATGCCAGCCAATGGGCCTTCAGCAGCTTCAATAAAGGCTGCGTTCAATTCGTCCTTGCTCGTTGCGCGTTCCACCGTGCAGACAAAGTCCACAATCGAAACCGTGGGGGTCGGCACGCGCAAGGCATAGCCATCAAACTTGCCCTTCAACTCGGGGATGACCAACGCCACCGCCTTGGCCGCGCCGGTCGTCGTCGGGATGATGTTCAAGCCAGCGGCGCGCGAGCGGCGCATTTCCTTCTTGTGACCCTGATCAAGGATGACCTGATCGTTGGTGTAGGAGTGAATCGTGGTCATCACACCATGGACGATGCCAAAGCGATCATGCACAATCTTAGCCGCCGGGGCAAGACAGTTGGTCGTGCAAGAAGCATTCGAAATGACATGATGCTGTGCCGGATCGTAGCGGTCGTGATTGACGCCCATCACAATCGTGATATCTTCATTCTTGGCCGGGGCAGTGATGATGACTTTCTTGGCACCGCCGCGTTCAATGTGCACCCCTGCACCCGCCTTGCCCTTGGCCGGGTCGCCTTTGGCATCGGTGAAAATGCCGGTGCCTTCGATGACGATATCCACACCCAAATCAGCCCAGTGCAAGTTGGCCGGGTCTTTCTCGGCAAAGACGCGCACCGTGCGCCCACCGATTACCAGGTTGCCATCCACCACTTCCACCGTGCCGGGGAAGATGCCATAGTTCGAATCGTACTTGAACAAATGTGCATTGGCTTCAGCATCGAACAAGTCGTTGACTGCCACGACTTCCAACACATCGCTCTGCCGTTCCAAAATTGCCTTGAGAACCTGCCGTCCAATGCGGCCAAACCCATTGATACCAACACGAATTGCCATAACTCAACCTCCTTAAGGTTTTGAAAAGTTTTTTACCATGCTTGATAGCACGGCAGATTGCCATCTCCCATCTGAACAACTTCAGATTTTTCTATTTTACCGCAAATTTATCATCACTGAGAACAACATGCACAACAAAAACCGACATTCTCATTCTTCGCTGCTCTGACGATTGAGCGGCCCCGTGCGTTCATAGAACAAATCCATGATGGTACGCGCCAGCTTGGCCGAATCGTGTCGCCAGCCTTGCTGCTCATCCGCCAGATCTGCCACATAGATGCCGCTCATCTGTGGATCGAACTTCACCCATTCCACCCCATCCGGCAAACGCGCCGAAAACTGATTGTTACACAACACCAGGTCAAACAAATTTTCACCGACATGCTGCTGCAACACGCGCACATAATCCTCACAGCGAAAGCCATCTGTCTCCCCCGGCTCGTTGGCCACATTGCACACATACAACTTCACCGCCCTGCTGCTCAAAATCGCCGCTGTCAAGTCATGCACCAACAAATTTGGCAAAATGCTGGTGAACAAGCTGCCCGGCCCAATCACAATCAGCTCGGCTGCCAAAATAGCCTGCAGCGCCGGCGGATAGGCCAACGGATTATTCGGCTCCAACCAGACCCGCCGAATGCGCCCGCGCACCTTAGGAATCTCGCTTTCGCCCTTCACCAACACCGATTGCTCTGATTCGTCAACTACATCCGCCACAAGCCGCACATCGTGCAACGTAGAAGGCAACACCTGCCCACGAATCGCCAACACCCGCCCCGACTCAGCCACCCCCTGCTCAAAGCTCCCGGTAATCTCCGCCAGGGCAGTAATCAACAAATTGCCCAAGCTGTGCCCGCCCACCCCGGCGGCACTGCCAAAGCGATATTGAAACAGCTGCGTCAACAACTCCTCATCATCCGAAAGCGCCGCCAAACAGTTGCGAATATCGCCCGGCGGCAACACGCCCATGCTACGCCGCAACTCGCCCGACGAACCGCCATCATCCGCCACCGTAACGATCGCCGTGATGTTGTTGCTATACGCCTTGAGCCCGCGCAACAAAGCCGAAAGCCCCGTCCCGCCACCGATCACCACCACGCGCGGCCCGCGGTCCCGCCGCCGATAAGCCGAAACCGCATCCAAAATTGGCCGTCCGGGGCGCACAAACGGTCGCAACAACGTGCGGTTCAGCCCCCATGTGCCCAGCAAAATCAGCCCCAGCCCAACCCCGCCAAAAATCAATGCCCGCAACGGACGTTCCAAAAAGCTCAGCGAAAGCACCGCCACAATCGGCAACCACCACGTATCCAATGCGGATCGGTAAATATCCACCAACAACACGCCAAACCCCAGCCCAACCAGGGTTGTGCCGAGCAAAATCACGAGCAGCCAACGCTTGACCCCCAGGCCAGGCGTCAACCAGCGGGCCTCGCGTGCCAATGTTTGCCGAAAACGATGATACCAGGGCTGCTTCATAAACTTTCTCAGGCACAATCATACCCGCCTTTTAAACCAAAGTCAATCACGCCCGATACGTCCGTTCCATGCTATAATCAGCCAAAATCTATCTTCATCTACTAGAGAAATCCCATGAACGCTTATTACCTTGCTTGTGATGTCGGCGGGACACAACTCCGCGCAGCTCTTTACGCCCCCAATCTCGCTCAGGCCGTGCAACAAAAACGCATTCCCACCGTTGGCAAGGAAAGCGCAACTGAACGACTGATGATGTTAATTGCCGATATTTGGCCAAGCGAGGGTCAGGTGCTGGGCATTGGCATTGGCGTGCCAGGCATGGCCGACCCTGAAACAGGGATCGTCTACAAAGCCCCCAACATTGCCGGCTGGGAAAACCTGCCCCTGCAGCAACAACTGCAAGACCGCTTTGGCGTGCCGGTTGTTTTGGGCAATGATGCCAATGTCGCCCTGCTCGGAGAGTGGCGTTATGGCGCCGGGCGCGGCCATCACAACCTGCTCTATTTCACCATCAGCACCGGCATCGGCGGAGCAGCCATCATTGAAGATCAACTGCTGCTGGGCGAACACGGCCTTGGCACCGAAATGGGCCATCTCACCATCTTGCCAGATGGGCCCTTGTGCGGCTGTGGACAGCGCGGCCATCTAGAAGCGCTCGCCTCTGGCACAGGCATTGCCCACTATGTTGCCGAACAACTTGCCGCGGGCGTGCCCTCCCAACTCGCCGGGCAGGCCTGCCCCAACACCCGCCAAATTGCCGAAGCCGCTCACCAAGGCGATGCCCTGGCTCGCAGTGCCTTTGAGCGCGCCGGCTTCTACCTGGGCATGGGTCTGGCCAATTACCTGCACATCTTCAACCCCTCCATCGTCATTTTTGGCGGCGGCGTCTCGCAAACTGGTGAGCTCATTTTCGCCCCCATGCGCGCCTCGCTGGAAAAGCACCTCATGTCGCCCCAATATTTAGCCGACCTGGAATTTGCCCAGGTGCAACTGGGTGATGATGCTGGCCTGGTAGGCGCCTACGTCTTGGCACAGCAACAAATCAGCCGACAACGCAGCCAAAGCCGATTAAGCCAAAAGTAAAGCCAGAATCCAGACATCCGGCAATAGCACAGCGCGCATCTGCCTGATATAATCAAACCGTTGTCGTCCCTGCTGCCGCCAAAATTGCAGCAGGATTTTCGAGACAGCGTGCCTTTCGGACAATCGAAAAGCAGGCTGTATTTCTCACTTTAAAAAAGGAGTCTTCACATGCAACCCCTCAAGTTACCAGGGCCAAAGGCCCGCGAACTCATCGAACGCGATGCCAGAGTTGTTTCCATCTCCTACCCACGCGGCTACCCATTCGTCATGGATCACGGCCAGGGCTGCCGGGTATGGGATGTGGACGGCAACGCCTTTCTCGATTTTGCCGCCGGCATCGCCGTCAATTCAACCGGTCATTCACACCCCAAGGTCGTGAAAGCCATCCAGGAACAGGCCGAAAAATTCATCCACATCTCTTCGGACTTCTATCACACCAAATGGATTGAACTGGCCGAAGCGCTGGATCGCATTGCCCCCTTCAAGGAAGACGCGGTCAGCTTCGTCACCAATTCTGGCACCGAGAGCATTGAAACGGCCATCAAACTGGCCCGTTTTACCACGCGTCGCAGCCAATTTATCGGCTTCTTGGGCGGCTTTCACGGGCGCACGATGGGCGCCGTCACCTTCACGGCCAGCAAGGCCAACTATCATCGCGGCTTCTTCCCGCTGATGAATGGGGTTGTCCATGCCCCTTACCCCGATGCCTATCACCCCATCTTGGCCTCTCGCCCCGGCGAAGACTATGGCGAAACAGTCGTGCGCTACATCGAAGAAGAGATTCTGGGCCGCATCCTGCCCGCCGATGAAGTTGCCGGCATTCTCATTGAACCCATTCAAGGCGAAGGCGGTTACATCGTCCCAACACCGGGCTTCTTCCCGGCGCTGCGCAAGCTATGCGACAAATATGGCATCCTGTTGATCGCCGACGAAGTGCAGGCCGGCATGGGCCGCACCGGCAAATGGTGGTCCATTGAAAACTTCGGCGTCGAACCCGATATCTTCTGCTCCGCCAAAGGCATTGCCTCGGGCGTGCCGTTGGGCGCCATGGTTGCCCGCAAGAGTTTGGTCACCTGGCCACGCGGCGCACATGGCAACACCTATGGCGGCAACCCCCTGGCCTGCGTTGCCGCACTGGCGACCATTGACCTGATCGAAAACGGCTACATGCAAAATGCCGCAGAAGTAGGCGCCTTTGCCCTACAGCGCCTGCAAGAAATGGCCCAACGCCACCCCAGCATTGGACAGGCGCGCGGCATTGGCCTGATGATCGGCGTCGAATTCGTCAGCGACCAGCAACTGCACACCCCCGACCCCAAACTGCGCGACCGTGTTGTAGACCTGGCCTTTGAGCGCGGTCTGCTCACCCTCGGCTGTGGCAAAAGCGTCATCCGCATCTCCCCGCCCCTGTGCATGACCAAAGACGAAATGGAAGAGGGCCTGGCCATCTTTGAAGAAGCCATCACCCTCGCAGAAGCTGAATAAAGGCCTCAACACCATGTTCCTCCTGCCCGATTACCGCGTCCGTCAGCGTGACTATCTGCTTGAAATTGCCCGCGCCCTCACCCAAGAGCTTGACCTCGACACGCTTTTGGGAAGGGTGCTGCACGTTTCCATTGACATGCTCGCCGGACAGGCCGGGCTGATTGCCCTCTACATTCCTGAAATCAGCGGTTGGCAGGTGCGCGTTTCGCAAGGCCTGCCAACCGCCTTCCTGCGCTACATCGAAACTCTGCTGACCAATATTCCCATTCGCAACCATGAA
>Ga0208695_1000582_pt1 | contig 38001 bp, 34 predicted proteins | sample AD_UKC111_MetaG_FD_184449 | JGI IMG/M metagenome (GOLD analysis project Ga0208695, IMG submission 184449) | Active sludge microbial communities of municipal wastewater-treating anaerobic digesters from Hong Kong - AD_UKC111_MetaG (SPAdes)... | ecosystem: Engineered > Bioreactor > Anaerobic >...
AAAATCATTTTTTAAGATTCGAGACTGAGAGAAACTCCACAGGCAACGGACTGGGTTGAGTTTGCGGTTGAAGTTGGGGTTGATCAAAGATGTCATCCACCAGACAGGCCGCTTGCAGCTCCATGGCGCTAAACTGATGACCATACATATTCAGTGTGGTTGAAGGTTGTGAGTGCCCAAGGATGTAAGAGACTGTCAGAAGTTGGATGCCATGGTTGAGCATGATTGAAGCGGCGATGTGACGCAGGTCATGAAAACGGATGTGTTTCAGCCCTGCTGCTTTCTGAATCTCTCCATATTGTTTCAGGACGTTGCTTTGATTCAGCGGAGTGCCAGTGCTGGAAGGAAAGACCAGATCGTTTTCCTGCCAGCGGTTTTTCGCCAGCGCTTTCTTTAGCTGCACTTCTTTTTGTTGAGCCCTGAGCGCATCGAGCGTCTTCACACCTACCATGATCTTGCGGTCGCTGGTTGCAGTTTTGGGAGTGCTAAAGGTGCGTACCTGTTTGCCATCCCGAAGGACGCGCTGCAAATTGCGCTGGATGTGAATCTGCTGTGTCTCCCAGAGAACGTCTTCCCACTTCAGGGCGAACAACTCTCCCTGCCGCATACCTGTCTTGAGAGCTAGGTGGATTAACACTTCCAGAGGTGTTCCCTTCGCCTGGTTCATCAATAAGATGCTTTGCTCTTCATTCAACGGGCAGTAGACTCGATGGATGCGTTGTTTCTTGGGTGCCTTTGCCCCTTCGCACGGGTTGAAGGTCAATATCCGGTCATCGACTGCGTCCTGCAGTGCCTTGTGAAGAATGCGATGGATATAACGGATTTGCGTGTCACCGACCGGTATCCTTCTCAGGTTCGTATAGAATGAGTCAAACACCGACCGGTGCAGCGTATTCAAAACCACCTCCCCCAGTGCCGGCAGGATGTACTTGTGAATGATGATCTTGTAATCGCAGCGGGTGGATTCCTTCAACTGCGAGGAATGGTTCTCAAACCACCCCAACATGTACTCTCCGAGTGTCTTCTCCGCATCGAGCGCTTCTTCTGCTTCTATCATCTTCTGCTGTAACCAGTCACGAGCTTCAGGTTTGGTAGGAAGTGTCTTACTGATCCTCTTCCCGGATTTCAAAGTCACCCAAGCCCGCCAGGTTCCATTGAGAGTCGGACGGACGCTGCCCTCATTATGCCCACGATGCCTGGTTTTGCTTTTTCTGGATTGCTGAGTCATTGTTTCCTCCTGTTGCGAAACCTCTGGCAGCAATCCACGTTTTTCTCGATATTCATTTATTAAGGTGCGGTTGTTACAAATCATTGTAGCATCCTTTCTTGAAATTGGAACATCAGTTCTGTCTATTACGTCCAGCAATTAGGCTGTTTTGTCCTAAATTCCTGGCGATGAATTCCTCCAGATCTGCCGGCCGCACACGCACGCTGCGTCCAATCTTGACCGTTGGAATAATCCGTTGGCGCATGAGCTGGTAAGCATACGCGCGTGAGACATGCAGAATTTTGGCGATCTCCTCGCCAGTGAGCAAATTGGTAAATTGGGTGTTTCCTTCTTCCATTCATAATCCTTTCAGTATGAGTGATTGAGACCCGCCAGCCATGCCACACACTTAAGGGTTTGGCGTGGCTGGCGTATGTTTTTCATCTTTCAAATGATTTTTTCCGAAAACCACCTCCTCTCTGTTGTAGAAATCAAAACGACCTGCCAAAAAATCCTGGCAAGGTCGCTCCAACGATAATAAGAAAGTCCAAACGATTTCAGCGACGATTAATCTGTGTTGATTACTTGGTCTTATTGTACAAAGCGAAAGGGCGTGATCCTAGGGGGACATTGAAGATTCGTTTTGAAAGGAAGTTTATCTTTGTAAATTTTTAGGCAATTATTTTCAAAGCATACTCACTTATTCAATTTTCATGTAAGATAATTGTTATGAAGAAGCAAAAAAGTACTTGTGAAATCGCACAGAGGAAAATGAGAAATGGCAGATAATCCACCCCCGCGCGAAGGCCAAATAATTTTTTACACCACCCCCGAGGGAGTCACCAAAGTTGAAGTGGTTTTTCAAGAAGAGACATTTTGGTTAACAATCAACCGAATGGCTGACCTTTTTTCCACAAGTAAACAGGATGTTTCCTATCATCTTCAACAAATCTACGAATCTGGAGAACTAAAAAGGGGTGCAACTGTCAAAGAAATTTTGACAGTTCAATCCGAAGGAAATCGGAACGTATCCCGAAAACTCGACTACTACAATCTTGATGCCATTATTGCCGTTGGTTATCGAGTGAACAGTTTGCAAGCAACCCAATTTCGTATATGGGCTACGCAAACACTTCGGGAATTTATCATAAAAGGATTCGTTTTGGATGATGAGCGGCTCAAATTAAATAAACGTTTCGGACCAGACTACTTCGAAGAGTTGCTTGAACGCATCCGTGAGATACGGGCAAGTGAACGACGTTTCTACCTGAAGATCACCGATATTTACGAACAGTGCAGCATTGATTATTCTGCCAACGCTGAAATCACCATACAATTCTTCCAGACTGTTCAGAATAAACTCCATTGGGCAATCACCGGCAAGACCGCAGCAGAGATCGTTGCTGAACGCGCCAAAGCTTCGCAACCAAATATGGGATTAACTACATGGAAAAATGCTCCTAAAGGTAAGATCCTCAAATCAGACGTGGCAATCGCTAAGAACTACCTGACCGAAAAAGAAATAAAAAGCCTTGAACGTATTGTGACAATGTTTCTCGATTATGCTGAAAACCAAGCCGAACGGGCTATCCCAATGCACATGCGAGATTGGGTACAGAAGCTGGATGGTTTCCTTGAATTCAATGAATATGATATTCTGCACAACCCAGGAAAAGTTTCACACGAAGTTGCAACCCGATTGGCTCAAGAAGAATACGATCATTTCCGCATCGAACAAGACCGGAATTACTTGAGTGACTTTGAAAAGGAAGCCAAACGCATTGTGAAGGGGAAGAAATGAAAAGACCTGAAAAGACCTGGAATAACTGTTACTAAAACTTAAAGTTATTCCGTTGCAGCAATTTATCAGTATTGCTAAATTACAACAATAAATTCAAATTCGTCAAATATTGATAAAGTGGATGACGAATCTGTCTTGGTTTCTTTCCTTACTTCTGTTATACGAATTCGAAGAAGTTTTAAATATACATTTTTCTATCTTTGCTATAATAATTGGAGTATCTGTGATAATTATTAGTTACCGAGAGTGAGGGAAAATGGCTGAGATGGATGAGTTCTGGACGGCTGAAGAAGTCTCAACTTACTTACGCATCCCTCTTTCGACAATTTACAAACTTGCCCAAGACAAGATACTTCCTGGTTTCAAGGTGGGGAAACATTGGCGATTCAGACGAGAGAAAATCTTAGATTGGATAAAACAAAAAGAGGAGTATCTAGCAAAACAAACCCCTCAAAATTTGCCAAATTAATTCGCTTTTGTCTTTTCGAACGAATTTCATGGAGATTAACTTGACCCTTCTTCCTATCCAACCAAATGACTCTGGTATACGTGACAATTACAAACGAGGTAGTGTTGGCGATTTCCTACGGGAAAAAATCACAGGCGGCTCTGCACTTTCGATTGTCTCGGCCTACTTCACGATTTATGCCTTCGAAGCGATGAAAGATAAATTGGAGATGATCGATCATCTTAGGTTTCTCTTTGGTGAACCCAGGTTTGTAAAATCATTGGATCCTGAGAAGACGGATAAAAAAGCATACAAGATAGAAGATGATGGCTTGCATTTATCTAATCGACTGGAACAACGGCGGGTTGCCCGGGAATGTGCGGATTGGATCGACAGAAAGGTTGACATCAAGTCGATCAAGCAAGCAAATCTCATGCATGGAAAAATGTATCACATCGATAACAATGGCGTTGAAGAAGCAATCCTGGGCAGCTCAAATTTCACATCAAGTGGCTTAGGTTTGTCTGACCACAACAACAACATCGAACTTAATCTCATTGTGGATAGTAATAGAGACCGACGTGATCTCAAGAAATGGTTCGAGGATATTTGGGGGAATGAAGAACTTGTAGAAGATGTAAAAACCGATGTGCTGGATTACCTGGCCCAACTTTACCAAGATAACGCTCCAGAATTCATCTATTTCAAGACGCTCTTCCACTTATTTGAGCAATATCTTTCTGATCAAGATACCAGTGGCGTTGCTGATATCAAGAGCCAGATTGTGGATACCGAAATATGGAAATATCTTTTTGAGTTTCAAAAGGATGGTGTCAAGGGTGCTATCAACAAGATCCTCGCGTATAACGGCTGCATCCTCGCAGATAGTGTCGGACTCGGAAAAACCTTCGAAGCCTTAGCGGTGATCAAATACTTTGAGCTGAGAAATTACCGTGTACTTGTACTTTGCCCAAAGAAATTGCGTGAGAACTGGACAGTCTTTCAAGCACATGTTGGAAGCGAACTCAATCCCTTCCCCCATGATCGGTTTGGCTACACCGTTTTATCCCACACAGATCTTAGCCGGGAAGGTGGACATTCTGGAGATATCGATCTCGCAAACTTCAACTGGGGAAATTATGACCTGGTTGTCATCGATGAAAGCCATAACTTCCGCAACAACACGCCAGGCAGAAAAGATGAAGAAGGCAACATTGTCCGGAAAAGTCGTTACCAACGACTCATGGAAGATATTATTTCCTCCGGTGTGAACACCAAAGTCCTTCTTCTTTCGGCCACACCCGTAAATAATGATCTGAAAGACCTGCGCAACCAGATCTATTTTCTCACTGAGAACGATGATAATGCGTACGCACCTAACCTGGGCATTGCCAGCATCAAAGATACCCTGGCAAGCGCGCAGCGTACTTTCACTGATTGGGCGAAAACCTCGCACGATCATCAAACGAAGGACCTGTTAACTCGGTTCAGCTCATCTTTCTTCAAATTATTGGATGCCCTCACCATTGCCCGGTCACGAAAACATATTGAGAAATATTACAGCGACAATATTGCACTTCTAGGCGGCTTCCCAAAAAGGCTCAAACCCCTCTCGCTCTATCCTAAGATCGATCTGCAGGGTGAGTTTATGTCTTATGACAAACTCAATGAGGATATTTCGGATTACCACCTCTCCTTATTTAATCCATCCGAATATATTATTGAAGAGTATCGCCCACTTTATGATGTAAAGTATGCAAAAGCACAACCTTCAATATTTGATCCCAGACTTACAGACAAATTTTCTCAGAGGGTTCGCGAGCATTACTTGATCGGAATGATGAAAGTGAATTTTCTAAAACGACTAGAAAGTTCGGTTTATTCGTTCAATATCACCATGCACAGGACAATCGGTAAGATCGACAGTCTCATCAATCGTATCGAACGGTTTAAGAAGTTCAAAGATGAAAATCCTGATATTGATTTTGATGAACTCGTTGTGGAAGACGTCGATGACGAAGAATTGCAGGAAGCTCTGGAGGTTGGCAAGCTGAAGTTCAAGATGGCTCACATGAATCTTGATGACTGGTTAACTGATCTTCATCGCGACCGCGACCAACTCCATAGTTTGGAACTATCAGCAAGAGAGATCACACCTGCGCGAGATGCCAAACTAGCCGAATTGAAAAAGATCATTCAGCAAAAAGTTAATAATCCTACCACCGATAAACGCGGGCACCCCAACCGTAAGGTGTTGGTATTTACTGCTTTCGCGGATACCGCCATCTACCTCTACAGCTCCCTCCACGACTGGGCTAAGAGCGAATTGGGTATTAACCTCGCCATTGTTTCAGGTGGTTCAACCGAGAATAAAACGACATTCGGAAAGAATGAGTTCAATCAAATCCTGACCAATTTCTCTCCGGTGGCGAAACAGCGCAGCAAAATGCGCTCCATGCCGCAGGATGGGGAAATCGACCTGTTGATTGCAACAGACTGCATCAGCGAGGGACAGAACCTGCAGGACTGCGACACCATGGTCAATTATGATATTCATTGGAACCCGGTTCGGGTCATCCAACGCTTTGGCCGCATTGACCGTATCGGCAGCATCAACCCTGCTGTTCAACTGATCAATTTCTGGCCAACACAGGATTTGGATAAATACATTACTCTCAAGAATCGCGTGGAAGCACGTATGGCGTTGGTAGATATCGCAGCCACCAATGAGGATAATTTATTGAGTACTGAAGACTTGCAGGAGCTGATCAAGGATGACCTTAAATACCGCGATAAGCAGTTGAAACGCCTGCGTGAAGAAGTGCTGGACCTTGAAGACTTTAACGAGAGTGTTTCCCTGACTGATTTCACCCTGGATGATTTCCGGACTGAGTTGAGTCGTTATCTTGAAGCCAATCGAAAATTACTGCAGGAATCTCCCTTGGGACTCTATGCGGTCGTACCGCCTGACCCTCAGTACCCGATCATTCAGCCCGGTGTGATCTTTTGTCTCAAACAAAAAGGTGACACATCTGGCAGCGAAACAGTCAATCCGCTGCAACCCTATTTCCTGGTTTATGTTCTGGATGATGGCACAGTCCGGCTGGGTTTTGCGCAGCCAAAACAGATTCTTGAAATATACCGGGCTTTATGTGTTGGAAAGAACAGCCCTCTTGAGGGATTATGTACCCAATTCAACCACACCACCCAAAATGGGAAAGATGTTTCGCATTACTCCGAGCTGCTTGAAAAGGCTGTAACATGGATTGACAAGTCATTCAAGAAAAGGGCTGTGAGCGGTCTTTTCTCTGACCGCAGCGCTTTGCTGATTGAAAAGGCAAAGCAAATCTCTCAAACTACCGATTTTGATCTAATCACCTGGTTAATCATTTGCTGATATGACAACTATAGACCTCAAAACTCAAATTGAACGTTCGATCATGTCTTTCTCACAAGGAAATTTACGTGAGAACGGGATTCGCTTGCTCAAATCTCTGGGATACTCCAGTGATAGGCAGGTCACCATTGAACCCAATACATTCGCGGGATTTGTCGAAATACATCCCCCACTCGCGAGCATTAATAAAAAGAAAGCCCTTGTGGAAAATTGGCTCTCTGTCGACATTCTGCTTCAACTGACAGGGGAAGACCTCAAACAAATGACGCAGGGGCATTTGATTTTTGATAAGAACCGCATCGATAACCAGATCATCGAATCTTACCTCTTCCTGGCAATTGAGTTAAAACCTGAGGATTATTCCCGTACCAGGCTTGCTGACATCACCAGAGATGTGAATAAGTTTTTCGCCATGCCCGTGATGATCCTGTTCAAGTATGGTGAACAACTGACCCTCTCCATTATCAACCGCCGCTTGCACAAAAAAGACGAATCTAAAGATGTTCTGGAAAAGGTCACGCTAATTAAGGGGATCAACATCAAGAATCCGATTCGGGCACATGTCGAGATCTTATTTGACCTTTCGTTGTCTGAATTGGAAAAAGTCGGCCAGATGCACAGTTTCGTTGAGCTGCATCGTGCCTGGCAAAAGACCCTTGATATTTCCGAGCTTAATAAGCGGTTCTATCGGGAAATCGCCAATTGGTATTTCTATGCCGTGGAACATGTGGAATTCCCCAAAGGGACGACAGAAGACCGGCAAACCCGCAATGCCACCAATATCATCCGTCTGATCACCCGATTGATCTTTGTCTGGTTCATCAAGGAAAAAGGGCTTGTCCCTGACGTGTTATTCAATTCCGCTCAGTTAAAAGAAATCCTGAATTTAAACGATCCCCAGAGCAGCACCTACTACAAAGCGATCCTGCAAAATCTCTTTTTCGCGACTCTAAATACTGAAATGGGTTCGGACCGGCGCTTCCGTGGAAAAAACAAGAACCCGAATGGTATGGACGCGCACCATGGCATTTCCACGGTTTACCGGTATGAAGATTTCTTTAAAGACCCGGCGAAAGGGCTTGCCTTTTTCGCTGGCATCCCATTCCTTAACGGCGGTCTTTTTGAATGCCTGGATAAACGGGATGAAAAAATCCTAGTGGATGGATTCTCGGATGACCCGCGCAACCAACCAGCGGTTCCCGACAGCCTGTTTTTTGGGGATGAACTGACCGTAGATTTGAGCGAAGTATACGGAGATAAACATCACAACAAAGAGAAAGTACGAGGTCTGATTCGGATTTTTGACAGCTACAAGTTCACCATTGAAGAAAACACCCCTCTTGATGAAGAAATCGCGCTGGATCCGGAGCTGCTTGGCAAAGTGTTCGAGAACCTGTTGGCTGCTTACAATCCCGAGACAGGCACCACTGCCCGAAAACAAACCGGATCGTTTTATACCCCGCGCGAGATCGTCAACTACATGGTGGACGAATCCCTGATCGCTTATCTGGAAAACTCTCTTGGTGGGGATGAGCTGAACGCCGATGAAAAACCCTTATTGGAATCGAAATTACGCCATTTGTTGGCCTATAACAATAAACCTCATCAATTCACAGCAGGGGAAGCTGATCAGATTATCTCAGCGATCGACAAAGTAAAAGTACTCGACCCGGCTTGCGGTTCAGGTGCGTTCCCAATGGGGGTGCTGCATAAACTGGTCTTTATCTTAAATAAGTTGGACCCCGGAAATGTGAAGTGGAAAGAACGCCAGCTTGCGAAAGCTACGGAGATCCCGGATACTACCGTGCGCGACCAGGTGATCGAGGATATTGAAAAATCCTTTACAGATAACGAACTGGATTACGGACGTAAATTGTACCTGATCGAGAACTGCATTTACGGTGTAGATATCCAGCCCATCGCGGTGCAGATCGCCAAACTTCGCTTTTTCATCTCACTTGTAGTAGATCAAAAGGTAGAGCGTATAAAACCAAATTTGGGCATACGCCCCCTGCCTAACCTGGAAAGCAAGTTCGTGGCTGCCAACACGCTGATTGGCATTGAAAAACCACGACAATTGCTGCTTCATAACCCGGCGATTGATGAGAAAGAAAAGAAATTGGCTGAAGTGCGCGATTCGCTCTTTACCGCTCGCACACCTGCTACCAAGCGCAAATACCGTGAACTAGACATGCAACTCCGAACCGAAATAGCATTTTTATTAAAGAATGATGGTTGGAGCAATGATTCTTCTACACAATTAGCTGGTTGGGATCCTTACAACCAAAATGTAAATGCCGGATTTTTTGACCCTGAGTGGATGTTTGGAGTAAAAAAAGGGTTCGACATCGTGATTGGTAATCCTCCATACCTTGAATCAAGGCATCCCGCTTTTAACGACAATCTTAAAGATAATTATCAGTCCTCAGTAAGGTTAAGGTGGAAGGATGATGCAAAATATGTTACTAAAGGTTCAGATCTCCTAATCTATTTTTTCGAAAGTGCAATTTACTTTATCAACAATGATGGAAACGTAGTCTTAATTACGCAAAATTCATGGCTCGATACAGAGTATGGAAAAAAATTCCAAATTTTTCTTTTAAGAAATACTCACGTTTGTAAAATTGTTGATAGCGATTTTCGGTATTTTAAGAGCGGTGAAGGTCCAAATATTAATACTGTAATTTCTGTATTTAAAGGAAAAAAATGCAACAAACAAAAAAATATTTCATTTGCCCGTTTTCACGAGAATTTTCAACAGATGAATATGGCAAATTTAATTTTTGAAAATGAAATTGATGAAAGTGTTGTTTCAGTCAAAAAATATTCACTTTCCGATCCTTTAATCCAAGAACTAAAATGGGGTATTTTGCTCAATTCTACAGAAGAAGAACTACAACTCTTAAAACTACTTCAAGAAAAAGGGAAACTATTAACTGAATTAAGAAACGTAAGCTTATCCATAGGACAAGGTCTTAATTTGACCAAAGATTATTTTATAGAGCTTAATGATATATCTTCACTCGGTGATATTAATAAGGCAACTATACCCATACATACATCAGCAGACGGAGCAATTTTTGATATAACAAAAACACGTTTTTTTATAATTGACAAATCTAAGCTTTCACATAAAGAAATCGCGAACATTAAAAGACAAGGCCATTCTGTTTTTGATTCCAAATCAACGAGCAAAAAACCGCCAAGATTAATATTACCCAGAGGTATAGGTAGACATTATTGTGCACTGAATTCAATTGATTGTTTTTCAGCTAGTGGCGTTGATATTTACGATAATCTTGGAACAGCCTCTGAAGAAACTATTTTCAACTTATGGTTGTTTTTGAATTCATCTGTTGCATGGTTACTACGTGAATTAATTGGAAGGAAAAATCTAGGTGGAGGAATGTTAAAAGCTGAAGCTATTGATTTAGATGCAATACCTCTATATATGGATTTTAAGAAACTTGATGAAATAAATGAAATATTTCATAAAATCAAAAACCGACAAGCCATGTCCACCACCGAAGAAATATATACCGAAGAACATAATCGTATAGATCAAATAGTTTTTGATCATTTAGGCATCTCAGAAGAATACCGAGAAAAAATCGTAAATAATTTGAAAAATAAAGTATTAGCAAGAGAAAAGAAGTCAATTACGTAATAGAACCATCCATTGAAATTTTTGATTGTTGATTCAAGCGCCATGTAAGAGATTTAATTAGTGGTGGAATAGCTGAACGAATGAAAGTAATTCAGGTACCGATCCAATCTGATTATGACTCATATAAATGTGGTCAGTGTAGAAGGATGGTTTTAGGTCATGATCGGGAGAATCATTTGAAGGAATATCATCATGGTCAGGTTGAGTGGGTTAAGTTGAAAATTTAATTTCTTATGTTCAACTACTAAATTGGAGGGTTACGAGATGGCAGCTTATGATTTTTCTGTATTGGAATCCAAGTTCTCTGAAATTGTAAATCAAATGCCAGACCCATTTGACAGCCACGAATTCCTACTGGCGTTAGCACAAAAATACCAGACCGAATATGTGAGCGCGCTTTATGCTTACAAAGACTATTCAAACAAAGGGAATCCCACCCCATTTCAAGGTGTTCATAAGGCGATCATTCAAAAGCTCGCAACGCGAAAGGACTTGGTGGCATTAATTCGAGATGATAAACCAAGCAAGGATATTTTTGGAAATTCCAATCAATGCGGTGAGTGGAAGAAAGTACAAAAATGAGTTCAGCAGATTGGATCCAGTTTGGAATTCTCACCATTGCGCTTGCTGCCTTGATTTATCAAATTACAGTCCAAAATATTGAATCAAAGAAACAAGAGAAACGGATCCTAACGAAATTAATCGTATTCTACTTTTGCCAGGATACCCCCAGATCAGAGTCGGAAATTATCGATCACTTCAAAAACTCACCAACCCTAAAAGTAGATGAGTTTGAGGTAAAGAAATCAGTATATGAAATGCTAAAGGATGGAACTTTGCGTTATCGCTCCAATAACACTTTTAAAGCGCGAAGAAACACCGCAAAACAGGAAATTGAAGAGAATACTGAGGAATAAACTGCTAAGGTAAATATGGAAACTCTATTTAAATGTGTTTATTGTTTACAAGAAAAGCCCAAAAACGAGTTTAATACCGAACATGTTATTCCAAAAGCTTTTGGTAGATACGAGAACAGCTTAACTTTGCATGACAATCAAGTATGCAAAGAATGTAATTCTGCTTTCTCAAAAGAATTAGAAATAAAAATTGCACGAAATTCATATGAGTCGGTAATGCGAGTTAGTAAAGGCGTAAAAACTAAAAGTGATGGGGAACTTTTAGACGGCTCAAGAATTAATATTCAAGGGATTGACGGAATTTATAAAGGCCTTGAACTCAAGGTAATCGTAGATAACAATTCCTCAGAAAAGGTTTCTTTTGTACCTTATCCGGCAATTGGCATAAAAATAAATGAAAATCCGATTGAATACCGGTATTTTAAACCAGAAGATTTCCCAAATTACTCAGAAATAATTAAAGAGAGAACCTTGGGAAGTAAAATACAAATTCTTGGTTGGAGTTTGACAGAATCTGAAATTGGAAATCTACTCGGCAAAAAAGGTTACCGTTCAGATATTTCATTTTCATGTTCCGGAGAACCAACAATTTCTGATAATCCATTTAATACAAAGGTTAATCTACACTTTGACTGCGTATTCAATAGATTAATAGCTAAGACTGTATTTAATTATCTAATTTACAACGAAGGGTGTGAAATTGCGTTATTGCCAAAATTTGACCCAATAAGAAAATTTATTAGATACGGAATTCCATCTGATTTTATAAAAATCGGGCATTCTAATGGTAAATTAGAAATTTTTAAAGAAGAAGAGAATTCACACATTGTTGGCTTAGCATGGGGAGAAAAATCTAGTCGCAGCCTCTATGGTATTGTTTCCTGGTTCCAAGAAACTACGCATAGTATCTGCTTGACTGATATTGGTGAAAATATCGCAAGAGATCTTCCCATGAGCAAGTTCAATAATGATTCAAGGCAAATTGAGACGATCAAGCAATTCTACGTAATTTGATTATGTTAAGCTTCACCTAAACGACAAAGCAATATTTTAGGTTGGGAGGAAACATGACAATTCACATTTCAGCGCGGGTGGCCTGGCATGATCATGGCTGGAATGGCTGCGTATGCAGCAATCCTAAAGCAAACACCTATTGTGTTGGGCAATTTACTTTTCCAGGCGAACTCATTGCAGAACGGCGCAACCTGGAATTGGAAGAATCACTGACAGGTAAGCCAGCCGGCGAAGTACCGGGCTTCTTTATTCCCTGCCTGGCCAGTGTCAATGCGTTTGGTCCAGCTTCCATCCCTGCGCAGATGCCTCCTCCAAAATGGTTTACAGACAAAACCAGTCCACGTACATGGATAATTCCACCCTATACCATATGTTCATGGCCGTATGAAGAAGTATATAAAGAAGAAGTGCTCAATACCGTGACTAAATACCCAAAATATGACCCGGTCAAGCGCCGGGCGGCAGTTAATGAGTTTTTTTCCAAGATCAAACCAACAGCCAGCTTGATCTTTTATTACGCGAATTACAGCAACCCATTCAGCGAGAATGATCAACAGCGATATGTAGTCGTGGGCATGTCCCGCATCAAAACCATTGGGGAAGAAATCACCTGGACGGATCAATCCGAAGAAATGGAGCGGCGTTACGGTCCGAATGTATGGATGCGCAACATCACCTCTAATTATCCAGACGAAGGTTTGCGAATTCCATACGAAGCGTATATGGACCAACCGGAAATTCTTGAACGCATCCTTTTCATCCCTGAAAATCCGCGCGCGTTCAAATATGCCACTCGGCAAATCAGCGATGATGGTGCACTTTCGCTTGTCGAGCGGATGGCAGAAATTGTGGGTGTCCTGATCGAAATTGGGGATAACCACGAAAACTGGCCTCTTCGTTTGTCGTGGTTAAATTCATTAATGGCGGAACTTTGGCAAAGCCGCGGTTTGTATCCAGGGTTGTTACGGGTTCTGGATTATCTAAAATTTTCCGAAGGAATCGCTTATGCCACGACACAGCTTACTCTTAAAGGTGAGCAAAAAGTAAAAGAACTGTTGTTTTCATTCCTTCGAGAAGAAATTACTGAAATCCCTGATCTATCAATTTCTGCGGAGAGGATTTCTTCAGTTCGTAAAAAATGGCGGTTATTGGAGGCAAACCAACAGACATTACTGAGTGAGACTTTCCCCCGGTTTGATCTGCGCACAGATCAAATCGCTCAAATCATGGATCATCCTGAGGATGTTAGTATCCTTTCTGCTCCCCAAGAGATAGCGCAGAACCCCTATATTTTATGTGAGCAATATGTTGGGTTAGATGTAGACGATCAGGTAACCTTCAATCAGATCGATCATGGTATGCTGCCTTCCCCAGATTTAGGAAAAGCTACACTTGTTGAACCTGATGGTTGGCAACGCTTGAGAGCATTGTGCGTCGAGCAAATGCAGCGCCAAGACCAACATACCTTTTTATTGGCAGATACAGTTCTGGCTGGTGTAAATCACAAACTTAGTTTTCTGCCCGATTGGAAAAAAGCAGATTTTAATATTCGGTATCTAGAAATTGACAAAGATGAAATAGGCAAGGCGTTAAAGTTCAGGTATGAATCTGAAAAGCTTTACTTATATCTAAAGTGGATATTCGAGGATGAGCGCGAAGTTGAAAACATCCTCAGGCAACTTGCCAATCGTCAAAATATAAAGCTAAAATTCCCGATGACCGAAGGAAGTTGGCGGTTATTCTTATTTGATTCCAGCAGTCCTCTTTCTGAATCCCACCCTGCTGAATACGAAGATGCAATTGCTCAGCAAATCAAAGTTTGCCAGGGTATCTTTCTGCGCCCGATCAGTATTCTTAGCGGCAGTGCCGGCACTGGGAAAACCACTGTGGTCAGCGCCATTATCAAGGCAATCGAAAAAGCGCATGGTACGGGTACTAGCTTTCAATTATTAGCTCCGACCGGGAAAGCAGCTGATCGTTTGCGCGAACGGACCGGAAAAGAAGCGGCTACCATTCATTCCTTTTTAGCGAAGCGTGGTTGGTTAAATGATAATTTCACCTTTAAACGAGATGGGGGACGAGAAGAAGAATCTATCACGACCTACATCATTGATGAATCCTCGATGTTGGATTTGCCTCTCCTTGCAGCTTTATTCCGTGCAATTAATTGGAACTCAGTTCAAAGATTAGTTTTTGTGGGTGACCCGAATCAATTGCCCCCAATTGGAACTGGTAGAGTTTTCGCAGATTTAATGGATTGGCTCCATACTGAGCAGCCAGATGCCATCGGCGAACTAAAGATAAATATGCGCCAAATTATTAACCGATTGACAGACAAAGGGACCGGAATTATTGATTTGGCATCCATTTTTATGCGAAACGACTCTCTAGCTGAAAAAAATGAAGAGGACGAAATTGTTGAAGACGAGATGCTCTCAAAGGTTGTTGAAGGTGGAGACGTAAGCGGTGATTTACGCATCCTCTATTGGAATAACCCAGATGAGCTAGAAAAGGTTTTGCTGGACACGATTGTAAAAGATCTAGAAACTGATTCGGGGAAACAATTAGATCCAAGTAAACCGTATGAATTATGGAATTCTGTGTTCAAAAAGGATAACGTTGATTACCCTGAAGCGCTACAAATTATCTCTCCCTACCGTGGAGAGCTGTTTGGTACAGAGAATATAAATAAAATAATCCAGCGACATAAAGGTGGTTGGCTGCTCGACAAGAAAGGTCAATTAGGCGGTATTACATACTTTGACAAGGTTATCCAGATTGTAAACCGTCCTAAATCTAATCCAATTTGGGCATATTGTTGTACAACAAAGAAAAATGAAAAAATTGAAGTTTTTAATGGTGAAATCGGACTAGTTCGAATTCATGGTTTTGATTTGGACAAGTGGAAATGGAACAATTTTCGATTAGAAAGATTTCAAGTTAGCTTTAGTAGAAAACCAAATTATTGGGTTGGCTATGAAAACGAAACATCGGTTAATGAGAATCTAGAATTAGCGTATGCAATCTCAGTTCATAAGTCGCAAGGAAGTGAATTCCAGCGAGTTTATTTTGTTCTACCGAAGCATAAACAAGCATTGTTATCGCGGGAATTATTCTATACAGGAATTACCCGGGCGCAAGGTCATTGTACTTTATTAATCCAAGAGGATATTGCCCCATTATTATCTTTACGCCGACCTGAAAGTTCTATCCTTAATAAGATCAACTCATCTTTGTTTTCCTTCAAACCTTCCCCGCCAGAGCTCTTTACAATGCATGAATGGTATGAGGAAGGGAAGATCCATCGAACGCTAACTAATCTAATGGTAAGGTCAAAGTCTGAAGTGATCATCGCCAACATGCTAGCTGATCGAAACATTCCTTTTATGTATGAAATGCCACTGCGCGCCCCAGACGGGACGTTGTATCTACCCGACTTTACTCTCAATATTCATGGAGAGCAGTGGTACTGGGAACACTTGGGAATGTTATCAAAACCAAGTTATAGAGCGCATTGGGAAAAGAAAAAAGCATGGTATGAAAAACATGGATTTATTCAAAACCTAATTACAACCTCTGAAGAAGAGGGGTTTGATAGCCAAAAAGTTTTGCATGTTATTAACGATAAATTAGGTTTTTAATAATGTAATCACAACAAAATAAGGGGCCCCTACAATGCCTAAACAAAAATATTACGTCGTGTGGAAAGGCAGAAAACCTGGAGTATTTTCGACGTGGCAAGAATGCTCCGCGCAAGTGACTGGTTTCAATGGCGCTGAATATAAATCCTTTGAGAATCGAGAGGCTGCTGAGGCTGCATATCAATCAGAATATGAGGAATACAAAGGTATCCGTGTGCCCACCATCGGCCCAGCCATGCTGGAAATCATTGGCAAACCAATTGAAGACAGCTACTGCGTTGATGCTTCCTGTATTGGTTATCCGGGACCAATGGAATATAAGTGCGTCCACACCACAACTCAACGAGAGATTTTCCATCAAGGTCCATTCGAAAATGGCACCAATAATATTGGGGAATTTCTTGCCATCGTACACGCTTTAGCCTTATTCAAAAAACGCGCCTTGGATGATCCGATTTATTCCGACTCAGAGACTGCATTAACCTGGGTAAAAAACAAAAAATGCAAAACGAAGCTGCCTCAAGACGATAAGAACGCGCCAATCTTCGAGTTGATCACCCGGGCCGAAGATTGGCTGAGCAAAAATGAATTCACTAACAAATTACTTAAATGGGATACCAACGCCTGGGGTGAAATCCCAGCAGATTATGGAAGAAAGTAAGAGTGTTTTTAGATATTTTCGATTGATTTCACACTAAGGATATTTACATGGAAGCCCGCAATAAAACAGAATCACTAATTAATGATCTCATTGATACATGGCGCGATTTTTATACAAAACCAGATTATTACTTAACAAAACATATCCCGGAAATTATCGCGAATCCTCAAAAACGTACTATGCGTGAGGATCTGTTAATTTCATGTATTAAGGATGACCAAAATATTGTTCCATTGATTAAAGACGCTTATCAAAAAAGAATTTATGAAAAGGTAAATTCAGAAATAGCATTTTTGCTAAGTAATTACAATTTTTTGATGGCAGATCATATTTATGGTGTGAATAAAGAGCGGTTGCCGGGGTATGAAGAGCAGAGAAATGTGGCAATACAAAGATTTGTTACTGAGTATATTCAACAAATAGAAATCCAATTGGAAAAATATAATTTTATTGAAGCTGATCATCTTTATCAAAAAATACAAGATTATTTTCCCCGTGAAGATTATTCTCGCTCGGTCGCTCATTATAAAGAAAAACAATTAATTGATATTACGATTCGGGAAATTGAAGAAAAATTAATATTAGGGCTTTTTGACGACGCAAGGATATTGTTTAGTCAAATCTCCCATGTTTATGATGAAGCATATTTTGAACAAAAAGTCCTTGCCTCAAAGGTTCGCTTCGAATTATCTCGACACAACTTCATAGAAGCGGATAATCTTTACAAAAAATGTTCCCCAACTACGATCAAAAATTACCTTGATCTAAAAGCAGCAGCAATTCAGAGCTACTTCATCAAACCCGAAACAAAGGTTACTCAGGAGCAAGCTTTAACACTAGCAGATCAGAGTGATGCTCTTTTGATTAGAGCTCGAGCCGGCTCAGGAAAAACTCGTGTCTTAGCAAGTAAAACAGCTCTACTCATTGATCGATATAAGGTAAACCCTGATAAGATCCTCGTCCTTGCTTTTAATAAGAAAGCAGCACGTGAAATCGGTAGCCGGATACAAAAAGTATATGGAATAGAGAGTTTTGAAAACGCGAGAACGTTCCATAGCCTAGCTTTTCAGTTGGTCAAATTCAATGGAGACATCCTTTTTGACAACCAAGGAGAATTTTCAAGACCTGCCCTAACTAATTTTGTCCAAGATATTCTCCGCAGCATCTGGTCACCCCAGATCCAAACTAATCTCTACTTGTTATTTAGGAAAGAAATGCACTCCCTAGAACAATCAGGTGGACTGCTAAGTAAGGCAGATTACCAGGCTTTCATACGAAATAAACGAGATATCACTTTAAATGGAGACCGAGTCAAATCAACAGGTGAAAAGTACATTGGAGATTATTTGTTTGAGCACGATATCCCGTTCTTTTATGAGCGAGTAGAGTTCTGGTCAGGTCACAGCTATCGGCCAGATTTTTCATTATTTCCAGAGACAGGTCAGGTAATAATTGAATTTTGGGGAATTGATGAACATAATCCAAAAAAATCAATCCCCAGGGGATGGGGTATTACTTGGGAACAATATCATGCGGAAATGGAAGAAAAGAGAGCTTTCTGGAAAGAAAAAGAAATTCCACTTGTTGAAATGTCTGTGGCGGATATTCGCCGTGGTAGAGAGCAATTTGAACAAATCCTTAATGACAGGTTAGCAGAAGTTGGGATAAGAAATAAAAGACTTAATCAAAAGGACATGGAAAACAAAGTGTTTCCAAAACAAAAAGACCGGATGACTGAGCTTTTTGTTCAATTTATTCAAAGAGCCAAAAAGCGAATGTGGACTGTTGAAGAGGTCCAAAATAGAGTACGAGAATATAAAACGAACGATGAACGCACAAGGTTATTTATAAATCTTGGTTGCCAGGTCTATTCCGCCTATCAAAAAGCATTAGAGAAAAAGAGTTCAATTGACTTTGATGATCTGATCTTTAAAGCATCTGAATTAATTAGGAACTCAAAAGGAAATTGTACCCTTGATTTAGGTCTTCATAAAGATCGACGAATAAAAATGAAAGACATTGAATGGATTCTAGTAGATGAATTTCAAGACTTCTCAAATGAATTTAATTACATTCTACAAACAATTATCAATCAGAATACAAATGCCCATTTAGTCTGTGTCGGGGACGATTGGCAAGCGATCAATAGTTTTGCAGGTTCTGACACTAAATACTTTCAACAATTTCCTGATCTTTTTAATAGCGGAAATGTTGTTAATCTCCTGACCAACCATCGTAGTCAAAAAGCGATTGTTGACTATGGTAATAATTTAATGATTTCTCGAGGAGAACCCGGAACTGCAACTGCTGATCATCTTGGTGGAAAAGTTGAAATTCAAGCCATAGATGATATATGGATTGAAAGCCGAGAAGGTGTTACATACGAAGGTGAAAGAAGTTCTGATCAGCGTTTTATTTTTTATGAAGAACGGGAAAATGGAAGGAAAATAAATGATAATGGGTTTTTGCAAGCAAAATATTTGAAAGCTTGCTATCAGATAATCAAAGAAACTAATAATTGGGATCTTATTTCAAAAAGTAAATCAAATCAACCAGTGATTGCAATTCTCTCCAGAACCAACTATCTATATCGAGTCAGTCTAAATGAATTCCTGGATAAATTAAAAGGTTGTTTCACAACTGAAGAAATCAAAATTGTTGGGGACTTTAATCATAAAATTAGGATTAGTACAGCGCATGGATTCAAGGGGCTTGAAGCAGAAATAGTGATCATCCTGCGAGCCTGTGACGGATCTTTTCCTCTTCTCCATCCTGATAACAGTCTCTTTGAGTTTTTTGGGCAATCGGAATACCAAGCGTTAGAAGAGGAAAGACATCTATTTTATGTAGGTGTGAGCCGTCCATCCCAGACACTTTATATTCTTACAGAAAAAGGAAATGAATCTAGTTTTATATAAAATTTTTTTCACATTTTGAACAAAACCTGATTTTCAAAAAAACAACAATGTAACAAATTTTTCATAGGGCAGCTCTTCCGTGGACTGCCCTCTCCCCTACTTACCTCACTGCCCTAAACTGACATCCAACGTTGACCGGTTTCCCCAGCATCGTCCAGGATAACCGTTCGACCACACCCCACCAGATTCCTGGAATTTCGTACCACTCCGCACCTTCAACTCCCTTCGGGATATCCGGATCGGATGCGGTCATTTTAGCCAGAGTGCTATCTGGATTAATCGCCACCACTGTATACACCACGCTATAGATCGGACCCAGGGTCGCCAGTGAAAGCATCAATCCCCAGCCGCATCTTGAAGGCTCAACCGTTTTGGCAGCATCGATCCGATCTTTCATGAACTCAACATAGGTCATCCCTTCAGGAGCACCAGGAACTGTCATGGGTTGATTGGCCTTAAAACCAATAAAGATCAGGCCGGTACAGACAAGGATCACAGTTGAATTCCAAATCACCTTACAAATAAAGTGAATTAATCCCGCAATCATCTTTACGCTTCTTGCCTTCCAACATTGTAATTGTCTTCAGGTTTCTGACCTTCGCTGACCATCAGATTCCTAAATCGGATCTCTTCCCGATACATACGATCAATAGAAACCTCGACCACATCCCCTTCACTACGTCCCATATTCCCGGAAAGATCTTTCAATTGACGAACACATTCGACACTAAGTCGAAACGAACGAACTGCTTTGGTAGATGAGTTTTTTATGGGCATGGTTTTTATCTCCTTTGATAAATATATTGTAATACATTTGTATTACTTTTTCAAGTATTAACCGCAAATCAATCCAGGAGGGACGACTGTTATGTACAATTATGCATTTCAATTGCATTATTGTACAATGTTGTTATAATGGAAATATAAATTACCAGATCACCTGATCCTTTTTCAATCGGAGCGTTATTAATGATAGAAAGAACATTGGCATCCAAAGTAACTTCTCTGGCGCAGAAGTTCCAGGTGATCACGCTCACCGGTCCTCGTCAGTCTGGCAAGACTACCCTTGTCAGAGCCACCTTTCCAGACTTGCCTTATGTCTCCCTTGAGGAGCCTGATATCAGGCAGATTGCGCTGACCGACCCGCGTGGTTTCCTTTCCAATTACCCCAATGGCGTGATCCTGGATGAAATCCAAAACACCCCTGAATTATTCTCCTATATCCAGCGGATTGTGGATGAAAACCGCCAGATTCAATTTATTCTGACCGGTTCCTCAAACTTCTTGTTAATGGAAAAAATCAGCCAAACCTTGGCTGGTCGCACCGCAGTCTTGCATTTGCTACCATTCTCTTTACAAGAAATTGAACCATTGGCAGATTCTTACGAAAACCTGATTTTCACGGGCCAATATCCACGGATTTACGACCGCGCTATTCCACCAAGTGATTTTTATCCATCCTACATTCAGACCTACGTGGATCGGGATGTGCGTATGATCAAGAATATTGGGGATATTAATGCCTTCATCCAATTCACACAATTGTGCGCCGGCCGAATTGGGCAGCCACTGAACTATGCCAGCCTGGCTAATGATGCCGGTATCAGCCCCAACACTGCAAAATCATGGCTTTCCATTCTGGAAAGTTCATACATTCTGTATCGCCTTCAACCTTTCCATCGGAATTTCAACAAACGCTTGGTGAAATCACCCAAGCTCTATTTTTATGATACCGGGGTCGCCTGTTCACTTCTTGGTTTACGCGAGCAAGAACAAGTCAATTTACATTACATGAAAGGCTCCCTCTTTGAAAATTTGATTCTCAATGAGTTCATCAAGCGTAGTTTCAACCGGGGTGAGAACCGTCAGCCATATTATTGGCAGGATAACCACGGCAAAGAAATAGATTGCTTATTGGTAAATGGTGAAAAGGTTACGGCGGTTGAGATTAAATCCGGAAAAACAATGTCCACCAGTTATTTTGAGAATCTTAAATACTGGCGATCCCTGGCAGCTTTACCTGAGAGTCAAGAATATGTGGTCTACGGTGGGGATCAATCCATGCAAACAAGTGCCGGCACTTTAATAAGCTGGAAGAATTTGGATCGCATTCCAGATTAATAACCTCATCGATCAGTACTACCTGCATTCCACATCAATTAAATAGAAAACCGATAAAAAACCCGCTTTCAATCTGAAAATATAAGGATTTCGCCAAGTTGGGGCTTCACCTTTTAAGTGAAAGACAAATAATTAAAACAGTCAACTTTCACACCTCTTTCGCATGTTAAAATTGAAGTTGACAAAGTAGCAGAAGCGAAGAGGGATTTAATTGTGATCAATAAAATTGATTTTTCAGCCAAGAATCTGACATCCAATGCAGGCTTATTTCTTCTGCTCGAAAATGCGAAGAACAACGGAATATTTGAAATCATTGACAACAACCTGGTATTTGATAATGAGTCAACCAATAAGATTAAGATGAATCACATCAAGACCATGCTGTGCGGCCATTTTATCGGAATTGACAAACTGGAGCGGTTGAAATTGTTACAAGGGGATCCACTGGTTAACGAGTTTAATATTTCAGTGAAAGAACCTGAAACAGTATCCAGATTTTTAGGTACCTTCAGTTATAAAACAACCCATATGTTCAGAGAAATCAATTTCAAAGTATTCAAGAAGCTGCTTGATCGTAGTAAGCTAACCTCCATTACCATCGACATTGACAGCAGTGTGATCAACGTAGAAGGCCATCAAGAAGGTACCACTAAAGGATACAATCCAAAAAAGCTTGGCAACCCGTGTTACAACATCCAGTTTGCCTTCTGTGATGAACTCAAGGCCTATATCACTGGTTTTGTGAGAAGCGGAAATACCTATACAGCCAATGGTGCAGCTGAAATGATCAAAGAAATCGTAGCCAATATCAAAAAGAACGATTTGGAGATCTTGTTCCGAATGGACAGCGGCTATTTTGATGAAGATATTATTGAAGCCATAGAATTACTGGGTTGCAGGTATTTGATAAAAGCCAAAGAATATCCAACACTGGCTTCACAAGTAATGGATCCGTCTGTTTTATTCGTGACAGGGGATGAAGGCAGGGAAACAACTGAACTTTTCACAAAATTAGACATCTGGGACAAAGACCGAAGGTTTGTTGTCTCTCGCGTATTGAAACCAGAAAAAGATAGGGCACAATTGTCTCTCCTGGAAGGCGAAGAATACGAATACTTTTTCTTTGTGACCAATACTGAATTCCCTTCAGAAAAAGTGGTCATCTCATATGAAAAGCGTGGAAATGCTGAGAATTACATTAAAGAAGCCAAGTATGATATGGCGGTGGGACATCTTTTGCTAAAATCGTTTTGGGCAAATGAAGCTGTATTTCAAATGATGATGCTTGCTTACAATCTGTTTTTACTGTTCAAGTTTGATTCTCTTCATATTTCTGAATACAGGCAGCAAATTAAGACCTTCCGATTGAAGTATGTTTTTCTGGCTGCGAAGATCATCAAAACGGCAAGGTATGTGGTGATGAAGCTTTCGGAAAAGTATCCTTATCAAGAGATATATGAAAAAAGCCTTTCCTGAAAAGACACGTTTTTATGTCTCAATCTGTTATTTCCATTTAAATTAGGCTTGAAAAAACTATTTCCAATGCCAATATTTATAAAATGGATCGCAAAAAATGATGCAAAAAGGAGAAGAATGCTACAATTAAGAGAGTTCAACCACAACCATCATCCTTCCAGGGTGAAAATATTGGCGAAAAATATCAGACGTGGAATTTCGGTTATAACCCCTGGATGGAAATATTGCCAGTATTTATCCAAAAAATCACCAGATTTTAAGAAAAATATCATACCAAAAGCGACACTTGAACCCCTGAAATTTTTCAAGGGTTCTTTCAGCAACTACTTCGTAATCTTTCAGCAACTACTTCATAATCCCTGTTGCTTATTGAAAAATCGCTTGTTATACTGATAAAGGTGGGTTTTATTGGTAAATTTATCCATATTATTATCATTAGGAGGAAAGAAATGAAAAGTTTTAAACGAGCAGTAATTCTTGTAATCGCAGCACTACTTCTGGTTGTACTCCCCGTATCAGCAATAACCGGTAATTGGGTCAAAGACTACGATCATCCCTTTGTTGCCATGATCACTTTTTTTGACGCCAAAGGAGATTTCGTATGGCGCTGCAGTGGATCGTTGATTGATGCAACGCATTTGGTCACAGCAGGTCACTGCGCCGATACTGCTGGCGGTGCTGCCTCTGCTTTTGCTTATTTTCAACAGGACGCCGGGGTGAATTACAATCCTGACACCCAAAAAGACCCGGTTACCGGTTACCCGGATTCATGTGCCGGTGACACTTTGGGTAATACATGTGCTACATCGCATCAAATTTTCAATTATGGGTTCAATGATTTTGCCGGATTCCCTGATACTCATGATGTGGGTCTATTGATTCTTGACCAACCTATCATCCTTACGGAGTATGCCGATTTACCGAAAGCAGGAATCCTGGATAATTATGCCAATGCCCGCGGAACAAAAGACCCGGTCTTCACCGTCAGTGGATATGGTTTGAGTTACAGTGTGCAGGAGCATTCGGCACTGAGTAATTTATCTTATCGTGAAAGACTGATGGCAAATTCAACCCTGATCAATCTAAAAAGCAGAAACACGGATGGTTTCAATCTGCAAACGCAGGGCAACGGCGACGGCCGTGGTGGCACCTGCTCTGGCGATTCTGGCGGTCCCGTTTTTCTGGGAAATTCATCCTCGAACTTGATGGTAGCCGTTACCTCTTTTGGAATGAATGACATCTGCCGCGGCACGGATTACAGTTACCGTTTGGATCGTCCGGAAGTACTTTCCTGGATTGAATCACTCGAGTAAACCTTTGACCTGTGTTCCAAAAATTAAGATTGTGTTGCCTCTTGGCTAGTAATAAAACTGCTTAGACAACCCTCAGGTACAGCCAGAACACACGATCAACAATTATAATGAAGACCATCGCATCATCTGCGGTGGTCTTCATTATAATTAACGGGAAAACTCCAATCTATTTCAGATAAATTTCTGATAATCCTCTTAGATGCGTGAGTTATTCTTCAATCGAAATTAATCCCCCAAATACGAGGTGGACAATGAACTTCGAACGATATACTCAAAAAGCTCAAGAAGCCATTTTAAACTCACAACATCTGGCTGAAGATTTAAACCATCAATTTATCGAACCCTCCCATCTTTTATTGGCGCTGGTCAATCAGGATGAAGGTGTGGTCCCTGCCATTGTGACGAAACTTTCAGGCAGCACAGCTGCCTTGCGGAATGAACTGGTCCAAAAACTCGACAAGATGCCAAAAATCACCGGTTCAGGAACCGGAGAAGTAACGCTCTCGCGTCCTGCGGCGGATGTTTTAAAAGCTGCAGAGAGATATGCGAAAGGCATGCAGGATGAATATGTCTCCACCGAGCATCTGCTGCTTGCACTGACCGAAAGCAGTGAAGGAAAAATGCTGGCTCAGTATGGATTAAACAAAGATGCCATTTTGAAAGCGCTGACTGAAGTTCGCGGAAACCAACGGGTTACCAGCCAAAATCCTGAAGACACCTATCAATCCCTTCAAAAATATGGATTGGACTTAACCGCAGCTGCCCGCCAGGGGAAGCTCGATCCGGTGATTGGCCGAGATGAAGAGATTCGCCGTGTCATTCAAATTCTTTCGCGCCGCACCAAGAACAACCCTGCCCTGATCGGTGATCCGGGCGTCGGCAAGACCGCCATCGTGGAAGGACTGGCGCAACGAATCGTCAAAGGTGATGTGCCTGAAAGCTTGAAGCATAAACGCGTCATTGCCTTGGATATGGGTTCGCTGGTTGCCGGTGCCAAATATCGCGGTGAATTTGAAGAAAGACTGAAAGCAGTACTGAAGGAAGTGCAATCTGCAAATGGAGAGATCATCCTCTTCATTGATGAAATGCATACCGTGGTGGGTGCCGGTGCTGCTGAAGGCGCCATGGATGCAGGTAATATGTTGAAACCACTGCTCGCCCGCGGTGAACTTCACATGGTGGGTGCCACCACCATTGATGAATACCGCAAGTACATCGAAAAAGATGCCGCTTTGGAACGCCGCTTCCAAACCGTGCTTGTGGGTGAACCCAATGTGGAAGATACCATCAGCATCCTGCGCGGTTTGAAACAAAAATACGAGGTACATCACGGCGTGCGCATCACGGATGCTGCTGTCATTGCAGCTGCAATTCTGTCGAACCGGTATATTACCGACCGCCGGCTGCCAGATAAAGCCATTGATCTGATCGATGAATCTGCCGCCCACCTGCGTACTGAAATTGACTCAAAACCACAAGTTTTGGATGAAGTGGACCGCCAGATCATGCAGTTGGAAATCGAACGCCAGGCACTGCAAAAAGAAAAAGACAAAGCTTCAGCAGAACGTCTGAATAAGATTGAAAAAGAACTGGTTAACCTGCGTGAACAATCCAGCCAATTGACCACCCGCTGGCATACTGAAAAGAGCGCCATTGCCGACCTGCAAAAGATTAAGGAACAAGCTGAACAGGTGCAGACCGAAATGGAAGATGCAGAAACGCATAACGACCTTGAAAAAGCCGCGCGCCTGCGCTACAGCACCCTGCGTGAGTTGAACGAAAAACGCGAGTCTGCCGAAAAACGCTTGCAGCAACTTCAAAAAGAAGGAGCCTTGTTAAAAGAGGAAGTCGATGCAGAAGAAATTGCGGGTATCATTGCCAAGTGGACGCATATTCCGGTGGAAAAACTGCTGGAAGGCGAAGTGCAAAAACTGCTGCACATGGAAGACCGTCTGCATAAACGCGTGATCGGACAGGAAGATGCCCTGCGGGTTGTATCCAATGCCATCCGCCGCAGCCGCGCTGGGCTGCAGGATGCCAACCGTCCCATCGGTTCGTTTATCTTCCTTGGCCCCACCGGTGTGGGCAAAACAGAACTGGCTCGCGCGCTGGCTGAATTCCTCTTTGATGACGAACATGCCATGGTGCGTATCGACATGAGCGAATACCAGGAGAAGCATACCGTCTCCCGCCTGATCGGCGCCCCTCCGGGTTACGTGGGTTACGATGAAGGCGGACAGCTCACCGAAGCAGTCCGTCGCCATCCTTACAGCGTGGTGCTTTTCGATGAAATCGAAAAGGCGCATCCTGAAGTTTTCAATGTGCTGCTGCAACTGCTGGATGACGGTCGTCTGACCGACGGTCAGGGCCGCACCGTGGATTTCCGAAATGCGGTCATTATCATGACCAGCAACCTGGGTAGTTCCCTGTGGTTGGGCAAGAAGAACGTCACCCGTGAAGAGATCATGCAGGTACTGCAATCAAACTTCAAGCCCGAGTTTCTCAACCGTATTGACGAGATCATCATCTTCCATTCATTGGAAAAGGAACAACTGCGAAGCATTGTTGAAATTCAACTCAAACGCGTGGAGAAACTGCTCGAGGAACGCGGATTCAAGCTGGAGGTAACACCCGAAGCCTGTGATTACCTTGCAGAAGTGGGCTACGACGCTGATTTCGGCGCCCGTCCGCTTAAACGCGCCATCCAGCACGAACTGCAAGATCCGCTGGCGATCAAGATCCTCAACGGTGATTTTCACCAGGGAGAAACCATTCTGGTGGATCAAAGCAAGGATGGCCTGGTTTTTACGATTAAATAACAAAGTTGACAATATATCAATTAACCCCCCCTGACCGGATCACTTCCAGCCAGGGGGTGAATTTTTTTAATAATCGGGTTTAGTCACCGATCATCAAAATATCACTGGTACCGCGTTCCTTGTTCCTGCCAAGCGGATTATTGACGACCCGTCCCAAGAAATACATGGTCGAGGATCCGCCGTAATAAATAATATAGTCCGACAGCGAGGACATATGGCAAAAAAGTATGTTTCACCACGGTTAAGAGATAGACGGCGAGATAAAACAATAAAATACGAATACATGGCCACGGCGTACGAGGTGGATAAAAAAGACTCTCCAGGAAGAGTCTTGGGAGAGCATCGTTTCTTTGCCACCGGTATTACCAGTGCAAAAAGGGGGGCCACTCAATGGTACAGATCCAATATAGAGCCCAATCCTTATCCTTTCTCCCTTCCGAACAACTGGCAGCATATATATTCAGATGAACCTGGCAAATCGAGAGTAACTGTCGCATACGTTTGCGGCATGCCTGGAAACAGGGTATAACATTCAAAATCCGGCTCTTGGTTCATCCTTGATTTGGTATTTTGCAAAAGGATATACGGCTAACCATCGAACCAATAATTATCCCAGCCTATTCTTGTCATTTATTGTCCTTCCAATTATTTTACATCCTGATATTTTGGACATTTTAAAAGGAACTCAGAAGAGTAGCGGATTGAGGAAATTCGCAGGTAAATTTTCAAAAGCATCTTATTCAAGAAGTGATTTATTATATTCGATAAGTAATAGGGCTACAAAAATGAGAGCATATACTTTGGAATCGATTAATTTAGCAATATACAAAAAGTTATTAACTTTTGACAATAAAGAATCAGTGATTATTCCATTGCAAACAACTCAAAAGTTTATTGCTCTGCCAAAAGATATTGATATGATGCATAAATCTTCTGAAAAATTGGGATTTATGTGTGCGCAACTCAATGATAATGAAATTAGCCTTGTTTTACGATTGGAGATCTAATGTTTTTTCAGATATTGAAAATTATCCTCTGGCCAAAAAATAAAAAATTGGTAGCAAGAACTCTTGAATTTAAGACAAATTCGATCAATTACATCACCGGTGCATCAAAAACCGGAAAGTCTGCAATTATTCCAATTATTGATTACTGTTTAGGTTCTGAAAAATGTGCAATTCCTGTAAAGACTATTAGAGATAATTGTGAGTGGTTTGGATTATTAATTCAAACTAAAGAAGGAGAAAAACTTCTAGCAAGGAAAGAACCCGGTGAATATAAAGCAACAGGTGATATGTTTATACTCGAAGGAATTAAGGTTGAAATTCCACCCATAATTGAAAAAAATAATACTACTGTTGATGATATAAAAGAAATATTAAATGGTCTAGCTGGATTAACGAATTTGGATTTTGGGTACTATATAAATTGTGAAATGTATGCAGATTCAAATACTCAGGATGTCAGAAAGAGAGTTTTTCATGCCTGAATTTGTGCAAGTCGGTAAGAACGGACAAATTACCTTGCCTGCTTCCACGCTGCAAAAAGCAAAGATCAAAGAAGGTGATTTACTTGAAGCTGTAGTTGATACCGACGGGACCATTCTATTACTTCCAAAACTGGCGTTGGATCGAACTAAAGCTGAAAATTACCAACTGAAAGATATTGACTGGGCAGTAAAACAGAAAGACGGAACGTAAGTCGTATACAAAGGTAAGCTCTGTACTCCTTGTGCCGCAAGGTCCGAACTATAGGACTTGGTGCTGCCAAAAAGAGAGAAAATGCAAGGAAAAGAAGCTTTCTCCTATTTACGGAGGGTCAAGCGATCAATCGGTTACCATGAATAAGCTACCATGACCTTGAAATATCGGATCGCAACTCCGATTTTTCAAGGTAGATTTGAGAATTTGGGCATACGGCAGATCAAATCCCCAAAGATTTTTTTCCGCGATACGGGGTAATTGCACAGACTTCTGGATATTCCCAATGGACACAACCTGCTTGGACATCCCAAGGTCGGTGCTTCATGGGAAGGTTTTGTGTTAGAGCAGGCGCTTCAAATCCTGCATCCCAATGCGGAATATTTCTGGGGTACGCATGCCGGCGCTGAACTCGATCTGGTCTTTCAGTCCGGGGGAAACCGATAAGGCATTGAGATCAAGTTTAACGAAACCCCCACTTTGACACTTCCGATGCAGATTGCTTCTTCTGAATTATCCCTTAAACATCTCTGGATCGTTTATCCGGGAAATGAAACATACCCCGTAATGAAGAACATTACAGCTTTACCGCTAAAGAATCTCGAAACAATCCGGGAGAAAATCAAATAAACCTTGAACTGTTGTCGAGATGAGGCCGGAGAAGTGACTCTTTGAATTCCTACTTGCAGCTCTCACCCGCATATCGAGTCGCACAAATTGCTGGATAAGCGAAAACTACAGGTAGAGTAATATATGTGGATTTGAGCGCGTCGCCTTACAAATTTCGGAGAGCGATAATTGTTGCATAACAAAAAGTAATGACTATAAATTTCCAATGATCGTTGAATAAAGGTCAACAGAAATAACCTCTGAGTAGATCATTTATCAATTGATCTACTCAGAGGTTCATAAATTAAGCCCCTATTTTTTATCCATATCCTGCAACTGTTGGCTAATCGCAGCCAATTGTTTCTCCAACCAGGTCTTGCGTTGCTCCATCACTTCTTTTGTCTCAGGTTGAGGAGCAGTAGACTGCCCCATATCCCAGCCAAAATTACCACGGCCAAAGCCACGTCCTCTTCCCCGCGACTGACCTCCTCCGCAAGGACCCATTCCTCTGCCGTTAGGCCCCGTACCCATTGGTCCAGTACCATCAAATCTGGGCATATTATTCTCCTTTCACAAGTTATGAATTATCGTCTATTGATCCGGTTTGTATGCCGGCGACCAAATAGACGGCCAAATGTAAAATCCCACACCCGGCCGCCCCAGTGAAATGGACCGCTAAACATTGGGGTTGTAGTTGAAATCCGCCCCGTGTTAACACCGGTCGTTCCACAATTTCCCATACCTCGACCTGTTCGTGATCCTTGACTCAAAGGTCCAGTTCCATCTCTTGCAGGCATATCAATCTCCTTTCAGCCTATTTACACTTTCTTAAGCAATTGCAGGGTGATCTCATTCGTTCTTGCCAATTCCTGCTTCCAATATTGCAAGGCTTCTTCTCCTAGCGCCGTCAAATGATATGTCCGGCGAGGGGGGCCTTGCGTCTGATCAGTTTCCCAATCAGATTGAATCCACCCAAGGTCTTCCATTTCTCGTAAAGTTCGGTAAACGACGCTTGGGTGAAGTGTATTTAAGCCCATTTCTCCTAAATCATTAAGCAGCGAGTATCCATGACTTGGCTCTCCCTTTACCAGTACCAGTAAAGCAGGTTCCAATAAAGACACAGTCAAGGAGGAGTGTCGTTTCTCTTGACCCTCCCCATTTCCCATTGCCCATCCTCTTCCATGTCTTGGCATTTTTTATTACCTCCTTTGCTTTTTCTTAATACCAGTGTAGCTCTCTATTCTATTAATGTCAATATGCTAATATAGAATAGAACGAACAATAAACATTATAGTAATTTTGGTATATTATCCTTGTATTAATCAATATCTGTACTATAATTTTAGTATCATAGTTCAACGAGGTGTATAATACCAAACAAGTTGGTTTCCGTAGATGCAGTACAAATTGATGGCTTTAAGATCGAAACAAATTCACGGCAGCACATTGCGATTGTTGATCAACCGCAGGCAGGTGGAGGAACGGATGCAGGCCCTACCCCATTAGAATACCTTTTCATTTCTTTGGCCGGTTGTATCGTTACTATCGGCAATATTGTGGCAAAACAGCGCCGATTGGCTGTGCGAAAAATCGAGTGTCATGTTGAAGGTGAATTGAACACCGATGTATTGATGGGGAAAAGCACCGACATGCGAGCCGGGTTTACTGGAATTCGCGTTCGCACAAAAATTGATGCAGATATGAGTCAGGAAGAGAAAGAAGCTTTTCTGAAGGAAGTGGATGCACGCTGCCCAATATCTGACAATATTCATAACTTGACCCCCATTGAATTTACTGTGGAGTAATAATCATGGATTTGACTGCCGGAGATCATACCCCCGCGGAAGTATTGGTAGGACGAAGATTACGCGACTTGCGAACTAAACATGGGCTCTCGTTGAGGGCTTTAGCTGAACGCAGTGGTTTGAATATCAATACATTGAGCTTGGTTGAAAATGGTAAATCATCTCCATCGGTGAGCACGCTCCAGCAATTAGCTCTTGCAATGGAAATACCCATTTCGGCATTCTTTGAATCTGAACCTATAGAAAAGCGTGTGGTTTTTACTTCAGCAGCAGATCGACCTCAGGCAGCTTTTGGAAGCACCCAAATGCAGAACTTGGGCAAGGATTTTGCAGGAAATGCCGTACAACCCTTCGTGGTGACAATCAAACCCGGGATGGGAAGCGGTGACAGGATGATTGTTCATACGGGTTACGAATTTGTCTATTGCCTGGCAGGAGCCATCCGCTACCAGATTGAAGAGGATGAGTACATTCTACATGCGGGCGACAGCCTGGTTTTCGAAGCACACCTTCCCCATTGTTGGGAAAATACAGCAGAAGAAACCGCTGAGGTTTTGCTTACGCTTTTTCCGTCTGATGAACGTGAAGAACCTGGTGGACGACATTTTTCGCTTGAAATGATGAAAAAGGAGATTAATATGAAAATTGCAGCAATCACAAATGACGGCAAGACTATCAGTCAGCATTTTGGCCGTGCACCATACTATTTAGTGTTGACAATAGAAGAAGGAAAAATTGTCAACCGCGAAATGCGCGAAAAGATGGGGCACAATCACTTCAAGGAACAAGCACATGCTGAGGAAGCTCATGATGCAGGTCATGGAATGGATTCCGCTTCACACAATAAGCATGTCAGTATGGCACAGGCCATTGCTGATTGCAAAGCACTATTATGCGGAGGAATGGGGATGGGCGCTTACGAAAGTATGCGTCAATTAAACATACAACCTGTTGTAACCGATCTAAGCGACATTGATACAGCAGTTCAAGCGTTTATTGATGGAAAACTCATTGATCATACTGAAATGCTGCACTGAGTAAATTGGAAATGAGAGTAATAAAACAAAACCTAATCTTTACACTCCTACAGATGGTTGTTTTAGGTTTGGTTTTCTGGACTACTCCGGTGCAGGCTCAGACACCTGCACCGGAGAATCCGGTCTATGTCTATTTATTCTGGGGAGATGGATGCCCGCATTGCGCTGCAGCAAAACCTTTCTTGGAGAGTTTACCAACAAATTATCCAAATGTAATTTATCAAAGTTTTGAAATCTACAATGATCAAGATAATCTCCATTTTTTTGCTAATATGGCAGAAAAATATGAGATTGAGCAATTGGGCGTTCCAACAATATTTGTCGGACCCTATTTTGTGCAGGGCTACAGTGGAGAATTAGATCAACAATTAATTGATGTCATCATCTATTGTTCTCAAAACGGATGCATTGATGCTGCTGAAGGAGTTGACAGGACTGTCGCGTCTACGATTGATAGGTTAACAAATCAACCACCAACCCCAACGATAATCACCAAGACCGCGACACCAACACCGGCAATTGCAGAAGTAACTCTTGTACCAACCGCACAGTCAGAATCATTGCTTCAATCCCAATCGATTGACATTCCATTTTTTGGAAGGGTTGATTTGGCACCAAAATCAGCCGCTTTCAGCACTGTGCTGATTGCCTTTGTCGATGGTTTTAACCCTTGTTCTCTTTGGGTGCTTTCGATGTTGATTGCGTTAACCCTGCATACTGGATCTCGAAAAAAAGTATTTACAATCGGAATTATCTTTCTATCAGTAACTGCCATTATCTACGCATTATTTATTGCAGGACTTTTCGGCATCTTGAAAATAGCCAGTTACCTGGGATGGATCCAGGCATTGGTCGCAATCGTCGCTCTCTTTTTTGCACTGGTAAACATCAAAGATTATTTCTGGTACAAAGAGGGACTTACTTTTACCATCGCAGAAGATAAGAAATCTGGATTGTTTAAGAAAATGCGCTCCGTGGTTGATGCCAGTCAATCTTTTTGGGGGCTCGTTGGCGCAACAATAGTCTTGGCTGCGGGTGTATCTTTGGTGGAGTTTTCTTGTACTGCGGGGTTCCCAATGATCTGGGTTAATCTTCTTAATTCACAGAATATTTCTGGACTAATTTTTGCATTATTGCTCTCGCTGTATATGGTGATCTATCAATTGGATGAATTGGTAATTTTCTTTTCTGCAGTTGTTACTTTAAAAGTTAGTCGGCTGGAAGAAAAACAAGGTCGTCTGTTGAAACTGGTCGGCGGTATGTTAATGCTGACCCTTTCCATTGTGATGTTGGTCGATCCATCGTTAATGAATAACCTGACCAGCTCTTTGGCAATATTTGGGCTTTCTATCTTGGCAACACTTTTTGTTTTACTACTTCACAGGGTCGTGCTGCCAATGCTCGGAATCCGTATTGGAACTGAACTAAAAAAGAAAAAATCCGGAGGTTAATGTCAGTGAACTTGATAACTTCAAATGTTTGTTGCGCACTGATAAGGATGGCAATATGAGACTTGAATACGAAGAAATTATGGAAGCTGTAAATTTGCATAATCGTTTCTTGCTGGGTGAAACAGATGGAAAGAGGATGGATTTAGTAGATGCAGATCTTTATAGTGCAGGTTTGGTTGGGGCAAATCTGAAATTTGTAAGTCTTGAAGGTGCTAATCTAAAACGCTCATTACTCTGTAATGCGAATTTAGAAGAGGCCAATCTTAAGGGTGCGTTTTTTAAAGAGGCTATTTTACAAGGAGCCAATTTGAAAAATGCACAGTTACAAGGTGCAAGTTTCAAAGGCGCAAATCTGGACCAGTCTATTTTGACAGGTGCAAATCTCACTGGAGCCGATTTGGAAGATGCAACTTTATCAGGAGCCGTTTACGATAAGAAAACGGTTTGGCCTGATGAATTTAACCCGGAATTATCGGGTGCCGTGTTCGCTTCTTAGTATCAATTGGCAATTCTTGGAGGATTAATGATTGCAATATTTACCGCTCAGGATCAATATCTCGACAGTACTAAAGATGATCGTTTTGGGCGATGCCCGTGGTTTATTAAGGTGGATACAATTTCGAATCAATGGGAAGCATTTCCAAACCCGGGGGTTGGTCACTCAAGTGGGGCTGGGGTTTCTGCTGCTCAATTCGTCATTGATCAGAAAGCTGAAGCAGTTATCAGTGGAGATTTTGGCCCGCACGCAGTGGATGCATTTCATGCGGCTAATATTTCGATGTTTCTTTATTCAAAAGATATTTCTTCGATTCAGCAAGCTGTTGAGGGCTTTAAACAAGAGAAGTTCTCACGTTTAAGCTGAACGAATCCAGGAGTTCACAGTGCGAATCGCAGTAGCAAGTGGAAAAGGTGGCACTGGCAAAACCACCATTGCAACCAGCCTCACACTTAGTCTGGTTGTTTACGGAGAAGTTCACTACGTTGATTGTGATGTTGAAGCGCCAAATGGTCATATTTTTCTTAAGCCGCAAATCACTCATCAATCAAATGCCGTGATCCGCATCCCTGTGATCAATAAAGACGTCTGCTCGCTATGCGGCAGATGTGTAGAAGTGTGTCAATTTCATGCCCTGGCAAAAATTGGAAAAATGATCATGACTTTTCCACAACTCTGCCATGGGTGCGGTAGCTGTACCATCAATTGTCCGGAACATGCCATCACCGAATTAGCAAATCCTATAGGCGTGATCGAATCTGGTATTACTGCTCAAGGTTTGTTTTTTTCTCAAGGGCGCTTGAACATTAGCGAACCAATGGCAACCCCAATCATCAGACAGCTAAAAAGAACAATTTCTGTAAATGATTCCATAGTTGTTTTGGATGCACCGCCGGGTGCTTCTTGTTCTGTTGTTGAAACACTGCGGAGTGTTGATTTTGTCTTGCTTGTGGCAGAACCTACGCCTTTTGGAGTGCATGATCTCAAGCAGATGATAGGTATTGTGACCGAGATGGGAATTCCAGCCGGCGTAATCATCAATCGAGAAAAAACTTCTTTTTCTCCTTTGGAAGATCTGTGCTCTGATTTTCATGTACCGATCTTAATGCATATTCCTTTCGATCGACGGATTGCTGCAGGATTGGCTGAAGGGCAGACACTAATCGAGATTAATCCTGACTATTCACAAAGACTGCAAGATGTCTATCACCATATTTCTTCCATCATTGCTTCAAAATAAGGAACAATCATGCCTCAACTTGAAAAAGGTGGTAAATGGGTGTTTGGATGGGTTGTGGTAAACCAATATTTAACATTTCAGGTTCCGCCTGATGCTTATGATGAGTATGGCTTTATGACTAATCAAGAACTCGCGTTCACTAAAGGAAGTCGACGATCTGGAGGGTTTGGTGTCGGCAGGCTTGAGATATTAAATTCTAATGAATTTATGACGAAACGAATTATTACAAAGACAACCATGGGTAGAAATAGGCAAATTTCACTCCCTGTTGAACTGGGGATAAAACCTGAAACGCGATTATTGGCCGTTAGAGGAAGTAACTACGCATTAGGTTTCTTACTTCAAGGTCCGATTGTGGAATTAGCACTCATGCACCCTGAGATTGAGGTGTTCACAGTATGAAACAAATAGTCATCCTCAGTGGCAAAGGTGGAACGGGGAAGACAAGTGTCAGTGCGGCTTTCGCACATCTCAGTTCTTCACTTGAATGTTCAATTTCACCCGTTTTTGTTGATGCTGATGTAGACGCAGCCAACCTTAGTTTGGTTCTGACTCCCGAAATATCCCAGACGAGTGAATTCTGGGGAGGATCTTTGGCTGAAATTGATGCCGAGAATTGTCTGGGTTGTGGATCGTGTGTGACTGTATGCCGTTATGATGCAGTTGTTCCAGATGCACACCATAAAAATATTTTCGTCATCGATCCCATTGCTTGTGATGGTTGTGCTGCTTGTGTGTATGCTTGTCAGCAGAACGCGATCAGCATGATACCTCAACAAGAAGGACATTGGTTCAGATCAAAATCCCCATTTGGAACATTGTTTCATGCCGAATTATTCCCCGGAAAAGAAAATTCTGGCAAACTGGTCACCTTGATCAAACAACAGGCCAGGTTGTGGGCTGAAGAGTATCAATCTCAAGTGGTGATTGTAGATGGTCCGCCGGGGATTGGCTGCCCTGTCATTTCTGCTTGTGCTGGTGCAGATTTGGGCTTTATAGTGACTGAACCGAGCCTTTCAGGATTACATGATCTGAAACGAGTATTGGAAACCCTGAATCATTTTCGGATTCCGACTGTCATTTGTATCAACAAGGCAGATTTGTATTTGGAAGGAACAAGACAAATAAAGGAATTCGCGGCTTCAGAAGGCATTGAAGTACTTGGAGAAATTCCTTTTGATGAACATATTGTTGATGCAATGCTGCAAGGTTCCCCCGTTACATCGCTTTTTTCAGAATCGCCAGCTTCGCAAGCCATTAACCAGATATGGAAAAATCTATACTCAAAATTCTTGGTTCAAAAGGAATCATCATGATGAATCCACAAGAAATCCAGGAAGTGATCCTACAAAAACTGACCAAGGTCATTGATCCAGAAACCAATGTGGATGTGATCAAGATGAAATTAATACAGGATCTCCAGGTAGATGGAGAATTGAAGGTATCTTATGTATTTCGCCCCTCGTCTCCATTGTGCCCATTGGCAGTTCCTCTTGCGTTAGAAATTATCCAAACAGTGAGAGAAGTTCAAGAAATTAGCGGGCAAACCATCACGGTTGTCGATTATGTTCAGGCAGATGAGTTGAATAAGACGCTGAGGGAATTATTGGAAGGTTAAGAGCATAAACTGGAGTCAAGGCTGTGAAAATTGTTTGTGTAGTTGAAAATGACGTTATTAAAGAATCCGACCTTCAATGTGAACATGGTCTTTCTTTTTGGATAGAAACGCCTCGTGGTGTAGTCCTTTTTGATACCGGTCAAACAGACTTAGTGCTTTCTCATAATCTAAAAACACTTGGGTTGTCACTGCAGAAAATTGCGGCTGTGGCTTTGAGCCACGCTCACTACGATCATACCGGTGGGCTTGAAACCGTGCTCACAACCCAAAAAGACATGCCAATCTATGCAAGCCCGGATATATTTCGACCTCGTTATGCTTTACGAAACGGGGAGTATCAAACTGCGGGGATAAAATTCGACCAATCAAGACTTGCATCCCTGGCAAAAATCAATTTGTGTGATCAACCCATTGAAATAATACCCGGTCTTTGGACAACCGGAGTAATTGTCGAACGCCCGGAACCAATAGGAAGCAGTCCGCATCTTTTTATTCGAACAGGAAAGGGATGGGAGGCAGATTCTTATCTGGATGATATGTCATTAGTGTATAAAACATCATCGGGCTTGATACTGATTTGCGGCTGCTGTCATGCAGGCTTAGTAAATACACTATTTCATGTGAAATGCCTTTTTACTGAACCGA
>Ga0208695_1000584_pt1 | contig 37845 bp, 56 predicted proteins | sample AD_UKC111_MetaG_FD_184449 | JGI IMG/M metagenome (GOLD analysis project Ga0208695, IMG submission 184449) | Active sludge microbial communities of municipal wastewater-treating anaerobic digesters from Hong Kong - AD_UKC111_MetaG (SPAdes)... | ecosystem: Engineered > Bioreactor > Anaerobic >...
GTTGGGTGAAACCCTGGCCGTAAGGCAAAATTTAGGTGCTGAGAGTTCGAGGAACGAGAACGAAAGCACCGTGTGTGCTGGTTTCTGCGGGGCAGGCAAATTTTGCCTTACATCATAATAAGCGAAACCAACAACAAAACCAACAACTTACAATATGACAAAATCAGAATGGATCCAAAAACTCCGCAGGGAGTTACAGCTCCGCAACTATGCACAAAGCACCATTGGCACATACTGCGGATGCCTGTCTGTAATACTATCCATGTACAAAAAGTACAACGGTTATAAATCGGTGGAAGATATAAAGCAGTTTTTGTTAGACGTACCAAAAACACAAAATTACCACAAAAGTTTTACCGCCACCTTTCACCATTTTTTTGAAAAAGTAATAAAAAAACCAATAAGCCTGCAGGATATACCCTATCCACGCCCCACACATTACCTGCCACAAATATTATCAGTACAGGAAACAACCAGGCTGTTTGCAGCAGTAAAAAATACAAAGCACCTGGCCATATTAAAAACAATATACACCGGCGCCCTGCGCATAAGTGAAGCAACAAACATAATATGCCGCCAGGGCATCAGCCATATAGATGCACACCGTAAAACATTGCTTGTAAAAGGAGCTAAAGGTTATAAAGACAGGTATGTACACCTGCCCGCCGAAACCATACAACTGCTGCGCAACTATTACCAGCAGTACAAACCAAAATATTGGTTGTTTGAAGGCCAGGCAGGCGATAAATACAGCACCCGCAGCATACAAATAATATTTGCCCGGGCATGCAAAGCAGCAAACATAAACAAGCAGGTAACACCACACAGCCTGCGCCACAGCCGGGCCACACATTTGCTGGAAGCGGGCGTACGTGGCGGTATATACGCATTAAAACAATTGCTTGGCCATAACAATATAAAAACAACCGAAATTTACCTGCACCTCAGCACACAATCATTGGTTGATAGTATAGAAATGGCCGATACCCTCATACAACTGCAGCAAAAAAATAAAGAACTACTGCTCGAAATAGCAGCATAATTCCTAATTCTCAATTCCTAATTATAAAAAAAATGCCAACCCCACTGCCATTATCACAAAAAATAATAGATGCCGCCTGCATTTATTACCAATGCAACCAGCAGCAGCTGCAAACACGTGAATATATCGAACAGCGAAAAATAGTGTGCTATCTGCTCCGTAACGAAGCCATGCTAAAGTACAAACGCATACAAATAATATTCAACCAAAAAAATCACAGCGCCTTGTACCGGCAAATAACCGATATAGAAGCACAAAAAAATGTAATCCGCTCCATAAATACCGATATTAAAAATATAAAACAGTTAGCAGGCATTTGTGAGTAAAACACACAAAAGGTAATGCAGTTGTTATAATCTAACAGTAAAAAATATTAATTAACTTTATCAGCATGAAACAGCTAATTTTTCCAGTAACAGTATGCTTAATTTTATTAATAATATCATGGTATGTAATGGGTATTGGTCGTTATACTACATACATCGATGTAAAAACACACAACCTGAAAAAAGAAACAGCAACAAGAGTATATCACAACTTTAAAATAGTAATAAGCCGTTACCAGTATAATTTAACCGGCAGCGATGATAGTTTATACCATATAGAGAAATTATGGGCTGACGTTAAGATTATTTGCGTTCGGTGGGGCGTTACACCACCAAAGATTATTTAACAAACTAAAGTTCAGAATATGAACGAAGATTTAAAAAAGCACAACACCCCAACTGACGCAAATAATGTGATACCTGCTGGCGTTTCTCAGGTAGACGTAAATGCTAAGTGGGAATGTTGTAAATGTGGCTGGATTGGAAAACACAGCGAAAGTGCCGATAAAACACCTGTTGTAAATGATGCGTGGTTGCTTGTCTGCCCTAAATGTAGCAATAAAGACGAGTTCTTCGCTTGCAGGTAACTCAATGATAACCGAAATAAAAAAATTAAATTATTGAAAAGTAACTATTCCTTATTCACCATTATTTTGCCTTTTTTGTTACAATTTCCCCAAAAAACGCAAATAATTTCGTAAAAACTGTGTGTTTAACACACAATTACACCCATGCCAACATACACACAAGCCCAGTATAACGCATTATCACAAGCCATTTCACAAGGCGCCACCAGGGTAAAATATGCAGATAAAGAAGTGGAATACCGCACACTGGATGAAATGCTGCGCCTGCAAAAAATAATGGAAAACGATTTATGGCCAAATAACAGCAGCACACCAAAAAATACCCGCTTTTACGGCAGCTATTCAAAAGGCATACAATGAGCAACCAACCAAACATAACAAATAACTGGCTCGATAAAGCAATAGCCTTCATAAGCCCACGGGCAGGCGCACAACGCATAAAACACCGGGCCGCCGCACTATTATTAGCACAGCAGGTACGCCGGTACGATGCTGCCGGCCACGGCCGCCGCACCACCGGCTGGTATGCACCCGGCAGCAGCGCACAAACCGAAGTGCAAAACGCAATAACGTACCTGCGCAACCGCAGCAGGGAAATGTGCCGCAACAATCCCTATGCAGAAAATGCCGTAAAAGAAATAGCCAACAATACCATTGGCACAGGCATAATACCCAAAGCCATCGAGCTGTCGAAACTGCAAACCCGGCGCTTAAAAACAGCATGGGCAAACTGGGCAGATAGTACCACCTGCGATTACGATGGCCATACCAACCTGTACGGCCTGCAGCACCTCGCCGTACGCACATTAGCAGAAAGCGGCGAGTGCATCATCCGCAAACACACCATGCCCGGCAGCACCATACCATTGCAGTTACAGGTGCTCGAGGGTGATTATATCGATACAACAAAACACAGCCTGCAGCAAAACGGCACAGATAATTACATACTCTACGGCATCGAATTTAACAGCAACCACAAAGTAGTAGCCTACTGGCTGTACCAAAGCCACCCCGGCGATGCAGTTAATTTCAATACCAGCCTTATCAGCAACCGCATACCAGCCGAAGAAATAATTTATCTATTTGAAAAAAAACGCCCCGGCCAGTTTCGTGGCGTACCTATGGGCCACGCCGCCATGCTGCGGTTAAAAGATTTTGAGGAGTACGAAGATGCACAGCTCATACGCCAGAAAATAGCCGCATGTTTTAGTGTATTTGTAACCGACACCGATAACAGCGGCACCATAGCCGCCGCCGGTAAAGCAGAAGCCGACCGCATAGAAAAAGTAGAGCCCGGCATCATCGAGTACCTGCCACCAGGCAAACAGGTAACCATGGCCAACCCGCCCGATGCAGGTGCCAATTACGAGCCATACACAAAAACCGTACTCCGTGGCGTAGCCGTAGGTTATGGAATGGATTACGTAACCCTCACCGGCGATTATACAGCCGTAAATTACAGCAGCGGCCGCATGGGCTGGTTAAAATTTCAGCGCAATATCGATGTACTGCAGTGGAACATGGTAATACCACAAATGTGCAATAAAATGTGGCAGTGGTTTATACAGGCCGCCAATATAATGGGCTATATAAAGCAGGATGCAGTAGCCGTACGGTGGACACCCCCACGCCGCCAAATGATTGACCCGGTAAGAGAAACCGAAGGGCTCGAAAAATCAGTACGTGCCGGTTTCACCAGCTGGCCCGAAGCCATACGCCAAAATGGCGATGATCCCGATGAAGTATTTAACGAAATGATAGAAGCAGCAAAACAATTTGATGCCGCCAGCCTTATGCCAACTACCGATCCACGTTACGATGCAAACAGAAAAAATCCCGATGCACAGCAAACAGGCACACAGGCAACAGGCACAAAGGCAACAGGTAAGCAGGCATAAAGCAAACTACTTACTACTTACTACTTATCACTTACTACTTACTACTTATCACTTATTCTTTGCCTTTTTTGTTACAACCTTGTTACCACACACCAAAAAACACAAAATATTTTTACATCACTTTAAAATGTGCGTAAAACACACAAACCCCAATGGCTAACCAAACAAAACAAGCAGGCACACAATACACAAGGGCGTTATTCGATGTTAATACCATCAATAAAGAAAAACGCACGGTAGATGTGGTTTTCGCCACCGAAAACCCCGTGCCGCAGCGTAATTGGGATGGTGTATTTATGGAAATACTCGACTGCAACCCTGCATCAGTACGTATGGATCGCCTAAATGCCGGCGCACCCGTTTTAGACAACCACAGCCGTTACAGTGTAGCCAACCAGTTTGGCGTGGTAGATGCAGCCAGCTTTGCCAATAAAGAAGGACGGGCCACACTACGTTTCAGCAGCAGGGAAGATGTAAACCCCGTTTGGCAGGATGTGCAGGACGGTATTTTACGTGGCATATCAGTAGGCTACCGGGTTTGGACGTACGAAATAACCGAAAAACAAGGCGAAATACCCGTTTACCGTGCCACCGACTGGGAGCCCATGGAAATATCACTGGCACCCGTACCAGCCGATTATAAAAGCGGCACCCGAAATGCAGAAGATTTACACACCGTAACCATTAATTCTAAAATAAATAACATGGCAGAAAATTTAACCGCCGAACAGCGTAGCCAGCAAATAACCGAAGCCGTACGTGCCGCCGGTTTTACAGATGCCTACGCCACAGAACTCATCAGCGATGAAGCAATCACCGTAGATGGAGCCCGTGCCGCAATTATAGCAAAACTGGGCAAAAAACAACCAGCCGAAAACAACAAACCACAAACAACCCCTGCGCCGGTGCAAGATGCCACAACACAAGAGCGTGCAGCAGAAATTGTACACGCCGTACGTGCCGCAGGCATGGGTATCGATTATGCATTTGAACTCATCCAAACACAAAACCTTACTGCCGATCAGGCACGCCAGGCAATACTAAATAAAATGGCAGCACAACAATCCCCCGCACAAAAACCGGCAGCAGCACAATTTGCAGTAACCGGGCAGGATGAAACAACAAAAACCCGTAATGCCATCATTACAGGTTTATCATTACGCAGCGGCGTATCCGAAAAAGAATTTACGCCAGAACTGGTTTCAGGTGCCCGCCAATACCGTGGCACATCGTTAATAGATGTTGCAAAAGAATGTTTGCAGCGTGCAGGTATCGATTACAAATACATGGATAAAATGGAAATTGTTGGCCGTGCCATCACTTCCAGCACAAGCGATTTTCCAGTATTGCTGCAGGGGGTAATTCACAAACTGTTACTAAACAACTACCAGGCAGTAGCAGATACATGGCGCCGTTTCTGCTACGTTGGAACTGTTTCAGATTTCAGGGAACACAAACGCCTGCGTATGGGATCATTCAGCCGCCTTGATAAAGTAAAGGAAGATGGAGAATTTAAAAATAAATCTATTCCCGATGCAGAACAGGAAGGCATCACTGCAGAAACATTTGGTAACATCATTAACGTAAGCCGTAAAATGATTGTTAACGATGATATGAATGCATTTACAAGGCTGGCACAAATGCTTGGCCGTGCCGCAGCACGCAGTATAGAAATTGATGTGTATTCATTACTGGCCAGCAACCCAACAATGAGCGATGGTGTAGCATTATTCCACAACACACATAAAAATATTGGTACAGCAGCAGTACCCAGCGTGGCATCTTTTGATGAAATGCGTGTATTAATGGCATCACAAACAGATCCATCCGGTAATGATTATCTGGATTTGCGCCCTGCAAACCTGTTAATCGGTATTAAAAACGGTGGTACAGCACGTGTAATAAACGATGCACAGTACGATCCTGATACCGCAAACAAACTGCAAAAACCAAACCTGGCAAAAGGTATTTTTAATAACATTATCGATACTGCACGCATTACTGGTAACGAATACTATGCCTTTGCAGACCCCAACGAAGAACCTACAATAGAAGTAGCGTTTTTAGATGGCCAGCAAACACCATTTATGGAACAGTCGCAGGAATTTACAGTAGATGGCATGCAGTGGAAAGTGCGGTTAGATTATGGTGTAGATGCAATTGGCTGGCGTGGTGCAGTAAAAAATGCAGGAGCATAATTTTTTAAACAGTAACTAAACAACATTAAAAACAAAATCCGGCCTTCGGGCGGGGTAACAAATACAAAAACAATGGCACAAAATTTTATCACATGCGGCGATGTGCTGGATTACACAGCAGGCGGCGCAATTGCAAGCGGCGCACCCGTTTTAGTTGGTGATTTGCTCGGCGTTGCATTAGTAGCAGCAGCAGCCAGCGGCGATGTTATTGCCGTGCAGGTAGAAGGCGTTTTTGAAATTGCAAAACGCACTCACGCATCCTCAGCAGCAATGGCACAGGGCACAAAACTTTATTGGGATGCTGGTAACAGCCGCCTGGATAATACAGACAACAGCGGCGCCAACAAACACGTTGGTTACGCATACGCCGCAGCCGCATCCACCGCAGCAACAGTGTACGCACGCCTGTTAGGATAATAATTCATTCAATTTAAAAAGTGTTTCCACAACCATGCCCAATATTTTTGATGCAATGCAGGAAACACTTTTTAATACCGTAACCAGCACAATGGGTTACAGCGCCACATGGGCGCCGGATGCAGGCGGTGCAGTAATAACCGCCACAGTTCTTTACAACGGGCCAACCGAAAAAGAAAAACTGCTGGATGCTAATTATACACCCGATAAACTCACCATGGAATACAAGGTGCAGGATTTTGAAGGATTAAAACAATCCATAGACAGTGGCAAAACAGAAAACATAACCATTGATCCATTTGGAGAGTTTAACATAAAAAGCATTCAATTAAAATGGGATGGTAAAACCGTAATAGCAAACCTGGTAAAAATAACCGAGTAAATGCCATTTCAGTACAGCGATATAGAGGATGAAATAGTAGAACAACTGAAAACAGTAATTACCGGCACCAGTTACACCGTAATGCCATTGCCAGATAAGCAGGTAGATTTTCAACGGCTCGTAACACCCAACAGCGCCCTGTTTATAGTAGCATATTCAGATAGTGCTTTCGATCCGCCGGCAGCGCTCGACATTATAAAGCAAAACGAAAATGTAACCATACTCGTAAACATAAGAGCCGCACGCCGCAAAGGTGATTACAGCATAAACCAGGGCATGCAAATAGTAAAACAGGTATTGCAGGGCTACAAACCACAAAACTGCGGCCAGTTATACCTGCAAAAAATTGAGTTTGATGATCGTAACGAAGTACAAAATTATTTTAGTTACAACATAACATTTATAACTAAAAAAATACACATGCAGGCGCAGGATTTTGCAGAAGAATTAGGCCCGCTGTTAAAAAGCCTTACATGGCGCAGCCAGTTTGCAGGAGATTTTACAGCAGCCGAGTTTGCACCAGCCGACTTTAATACCAATATTCATAATTCCTAATTCCCAATTCCTAATTAAAATAAACAGTGGCAAAAGCAACAGAAAATAAAGAGCAAAACACCAAACAGGAAACCTATTTGTACCTCAGCCACACCACTGTGCGTTTTACACACAACCAGCAGCAAATAGTGCTGCAGTACGGTTCGCAATATAAAAACCTGCCGGCAGACAGTAGCATCATTAAAAACCTCATTCATCAAAAAAAGTTAATTAAACAATAATGGCATATTTACACGGGGTAGAAACCCTAACCATCGACAAAGGCCCGGTGCCCGTAACAGTAGTAAAAAGCGCCGTAATAGGTTTGGTAGGCATAGCACCAACCGGCCCCGCCCAAACACCCACATGGGTAAAAGGCGTAAACGATGCCGCACAGTTTGGCAAACTCGTACCCGGTTTTAACATACCCCGTGCGCTGGATAGCATTTTTAAACAAGGCCCAGCCAGCGTAATAGTGGTAAACGTGTTCGATGCTACCGCACACACCAGCCAGGTTACATTAGAATCACACACCGTAACCAACGGTAAATTAAAATTAGCCTACGCACCCATTGGCGCAGTAACCATAAAAGAAAGCGATGGCACCACAAATGCCACCATTGTAAAAGATACCGATTATACACTGGATGAATACGGCAACTTTACAAGCCTTACCAATAATGCAGATAATGGCCATGTGTTTAAATTCAGCTACAAAAAATTAAATGCCGCCGCAGTAGATGCTGCCGCCATTATCGGCGCACATGATGCAGATACAGATGTATATACCGGCTGTAAAGCATGGGCGCTAAGCAAAAACCTGTTTGGCTTTAACCCAAAAATATTAATAGCGCCCGATTACAGCAGTGTAAACGCCGTAGCCGCCGAGCTAATAGCCCAGGCAGATGAATTACGTGCCATCACCCTGCTGGATGCACCAGCCGCCACATCCGTTGCAGATGCCATTGCAGGCCGTGGTATAGCAGGCACCATTAACTTTAACACCAGCAGCAAAAGGGCATTTTTGTTGTACCCTTATGTAAAAGCATACGATCCTGCCACCAATACAAATGTAGATTATCCCTACAGCAACTTTATGGCAGGCATCATCAGCAATACAGATGAAACACTCGGTTACTGGTGGAGCCCATCAAACAAAGAAATTAAAGGCATTGTAGGTGCAGAGCGCAGCATTACCGCAGGCGCCAGCAGCACAAGTACCGATGCAAATTCATTAAACGAAGCTGGTATAACCACCATCTTCAATACATTTGGCACCGGCATACGCACATGGGGCAACCGCAACGCCAGCTGGCCCAGCAACACCGCACCCGATAACTTTTTATCAGTTATCCGCACTGCAGATGTAATACATGAAAGCCTTGAAAATGCCTGCCTGCAGTTTATTGACAGGCCAATAAACCAGGCGTTAATAGATGCCATACGGGAAACCGGCAACGCATTTATACGCACACTCATTGGCCGTGGCGCATTAATAACCGGCAGCCGTGTAGAGTATCCGGCAGATGTAAACACATCCGAAGAAATAGCCGCCGGCCATTTAACATTCGATATTGTAATGATGCCACCCGTACCCGGCGAGCGCTTAACATTACGCAGCTTTATAGATATAAGCCTGCTGCAAAACCTGTCCTAAAAACAAGCAACAGTAAACAGGCAAAAGGCAACAGCAAAAACAACTTATAACTTACAACTTATCACTTATAACTTATAAAAATGGCACTCGAAACATCACAAATAATAAACGCAAACATTTACTTAAACGGCACCAGCCTGTTAGGCAAAGCCAGCGAAGTAGATGCCCCTGAAATAATGCAAAAAATGTCAGATTTTAAAGCCCTTGGCATGTTTGGCACTGCAGAACTTACCAGCGGTATCGATAAAATGAACATGCGTGTAAAATGGAATGCCTATTACGAAGATGTGGCAGTAGCCATGTTAAACCCGTATAAGCAGGTAAGCCTTATGGTACGTGCCAATAAAGAAGTGTGGCAGGGCGGAGAAAAAACAGCCGATGTACCTGTAATTATTTACGCCACATGCCAAAGTAAAGGTTTTCCCACTGGTAAATTTAAAAGCCAGGAAAGCGTGGATATAGAAAGCAACCTAAGTGTAACACACTGCAAAATGGAAATTGGCGGCAAAGAAGTGTTTGAAGTAGATGTAATGAATAACATTTACAAAGTAGATGGTGTGGATATTTTAACACAGTACCGCACTAACCTGGGCATTTAATACTAACCATTATTATATACGCCCATTACCGTAAAACAGTAGTGGGTTTTTTTTACATGCCCTCCATAGCTTTAGCGAAGGAGGGCTAAACAAAACCAAACCAACAATGGAGCCAACAACAAATAACCAACAACAAACCCCAGCCATTGGCGAATGGCACACCGCCAACGAAGCCGATGCCGCCATGGCAATTGAAACATGCATTTACGAAAACGGCAACATAAGCAAGCGGTGCACATTAAGCGATGGTAAAGTAGCCATTTGCCACCGCCTTAAAGGTAAAGACCGCACCCTCATAAAACGCCTGGCAGGCGATGATAAAAATAAGTTTGAAGATGCATTAATAGCAGTAAGCACTAAAATTGATGGAAAAGATATTGTAATGGAAGATTTAGATGCACTGTGGTTTAACGATGCCATGCAGCTGCAAACAATGGCCACCACGCTAAATTTTACATAAGCCCGGGAGAAATAACATTCCTGGGCTGGTGGTACAAAATACCACCCATGGAAATTGAAAACTGGTACACCGATGATATACGGTACTGGCACAATGAAGCAGTAAAAATGCACAACGAACTAAATAAAGTTTAATAGGCAACAGGTAACAGGCGAATAGGCAACAGTAAAAAACACTTATAACTTACAACTTATCACCTATAACTTTCTAAATGGATAAGGCTTTTAAAATAGCAGTCATGCTCAGCGCTTACGATAAACTAAGCACTGTTGTAAATGCTGCTGTAGATAAAAGCCAGCGTAAATTAAAAGGCTTTCAGCGGGCGTTTAATGGCATAGCCGAAAAAACAGAACGTGGCATGATAATCGGCGAAGGCGGCATGCAGTTTTTTGAACGTGCTGTAACTGCTGCCGAAGAAAGTGAAGTAGCCGGCAACCGGTTAAAGCAGGTGTTTAAAAGCATGGGAGAAGCTAATAACGATGCCGCCAATAAAGCACAAGCCTATGCCAGCCAGCTGCAATTGCAAATAGGTATAGAAGATGAAATAATAAACGCCACACAGGCAAAAATTGCCACTTTTAAAAGTGTAAGTAACGAAACCGCACGCATGGCCGGTATATTCGACCGGGCCACCGCCGCCGCATTCGATATGCAGGCTACCGGTTTTGGCGATGCAGCACAAAATGCCGTACAACTAGGTAAAGCCCTGGAAGATCCTGTAAAAGGCATAACAGCCCTGCGCCGCAGCGGTATCACATTTACAGAAGCAGAACGTAAAAAAATACAGGTACTGGTAGATAGCGGTAAAAAATTAACCGCACAAAAATTAATACTCGGTGCCATAGAAAAACAAGTGGGCGGCGTAGCCAAAGCTACCGCCACCGCCACCAGTAAAACAAAAGTGGCATGGAGCGAAGTTATGGAAACCATCGGCCGCCAGTTGCTGCCAATAGTAAACAGGTTTGCCAATTTCCTTACCAATAAATTAATACCAGCCGTAACCAGTTTTATAGAAAAAAACCCGGTGCTGGTAAAAGTTTTGGGTGCCGTAGCCGTAGCACTTGTAACTGTAGGTACCGCCGCAAGGGCGCTCAGTTTTATTTTAATGACAAACCCCATTGTACTAATAATATCAGCCATAGCCGCTGCAGCATTATTAATTTACAAATATTGGGGCAAAATAACAGCCTGGTTTCAGCGCCTGTGGCAGGGAGTAAAAAATATTTTCAGCAATACCTGGCGGTGGATAAAAAACCTGCTGTTTATATATACACCCGCCGGTTTAATTTACAAATACTGGGGGCCAATAACAGCATGGTTTAGCAACACATGGGGTAAAGTAAAAGATGTTTTCCATGGCTTTTGGCAGGGCATAAAAACATTTTTGCTGGATTATACACCCGCCGGATTAATTTTTAAGCACTGGGAATCTGTGGTAGCTTGGTTTCAAGATATTTGGGATAAAGTAAAAAATATTTTTTCTAATGCATGGAAAAGTATAAAAAGTGGCTTTAAATCTTTTTTTACAGGTGGCACAAGTGATGCACAGGAACTTGTTGATAAGTATAGGGATGTATTGCAAAAAAATGTAAATGTAGGTATAACTGGTACCCCAATAGCAAATCCATTGTCAGCAACACAATTAGCCATTCCACTACAACCAAATAATGTAAATAATAATCGTACTAATTACAATTTTTCACCAGTAATAAATTATAGCGGCCCGGGTGGTGCTTCGGTTGCCAGTCAAATTGGTAACGATATTATTAAACAGTGGAAAGAATATGAAGCAAATAAAAAAAGGGTGCAGTTTTAATTTATTATAAAATATACTATGCAAACTGAAATTTGGGATGATGTACCTGGTTATGATGGTTGTTTTTTAGTTAGTAATTATGGTAATATAAAATCTTGTACACGAATTGTTGAAAGTAAGAATGGTATTATTAAAATAATAAAAGGTATACCACGAAAATTGAATATTGATAGAAACGGGTATATAAAAGTTACGCTTTGTTTAAACAGTATTTATAAAACTTTTTACGTACATAGATTAGTAGCTGATGTTTTTGTTGAAAATAAAAATAGGTTAAAGTTTGTTAACCATATTGATTGTAATAAGCAAAATAATTACTATAAAAATTTGGAGTGGGTAACATTTCAGGAAAATATGGATCATGCATCAGAAAATAAATTGATAAAGCCAAATGGTTGTATTGGTATTAATAATGGCAGAACAAAATTAACTGAGTGTCAAGTGCTTGAAATTAAAAAAATGCCACACGTAAATGCAAAGTTAGTTGCTGAAAAGTATAATATTTCTGAAGGCCCTGTTTATGGTATTTGGAGTGGTAAACTTTGGAAGCATATAAATTAAACACATGTTACTTCAATTAGGCAATACCATCTTTCAAAAAACATTTGCACCCGATACCATTACCCGGGCAGATGAAACCACCTATGCCGAGCACGCCCTCATAAGCCAAAAACCCCGCCTGCAGCCCACCGCAAGTAATTTAGAAGAAATTGAACTGCCGCTAAAATTGCGGGCCGAGTATTGCAACGTAACACAAACCATTTTGCAGCTAAAAAACAGTAAAGATACGTTTGAAGTATTGCCACTGTTAATGGGCAACGGCCGTTACCTGGGCGATTTTGTAATAACAAAAATTGAAGAAACACAAACAGTAGCCTTTGCCGATGGCGCCGCCATAGAAGCAATAGTAAACATAAGTTTAAAAGAGTTTGTAGTGCCCAATAAGCTGCAGCAGCAGCAAAATGCACAGCGCAAACAGGCATTTGCCGTAGGCGCAAAAATACCGGTACGCACACTGCTGCTGCAAAAAAATACGGCCCCGCAAATAAGCGCACAGGAGCTGTCCAGCACATACGCCAATGCCGCTATGGCACAAAGTTATGCTACGCAGTATGCCAGCAACACCAGCGCACAACCGCAGTTAAGCATAAAAATTGAAGCCGCTTTAAAACATGCCAATACCAGTTTGCAAAAAGCATACGATACCATCAGCGGGTTAAGCATACCCGCCAACAAAGCAGATATTTTGCTAAAAATACAGCAGCTGCAAAACGCCATCGGGAAGTTTGTTTTTCCCGTAACCGATGCTGCCGTGCTGGATGGTGATATGTTAAACATGCAGCAAAAAATAAAACAACTTAAAACAACCGCCAGCACCCTGTTAAACCTTGTGCTTACCAGGGCGGCATAACTTATAACTTATCACTTATAACTTATCACTCAAATGGCCATAACCTCACTCGATGCATACATAGCCGCAGCAAAGCAAAAACTGCGCTGGGTAAAAACAGGTGCCCGTACTACCGTTGCAGCAGGCTGGTTTAGTTTATACGATGTGGCAGGCAGCCCCGGAAACGCCACGCTAAACGTAGGTAATACCGCCAATGGGCTGGTGCCGGTTGATACAAATACAGGTTTTAACACTATCAACGCATTTGGCGGCGGCAATACCGGTTATTTAACCATTGTAGATTTTGCCAGCAGCGTAGCCAGCCGTTTACGCATTGTAGATCGGTTGTTTCATGCAGGCGCCTATTCCTTCAATGCCAATACCACACTGGCCAGTCAGCCATCATACAGCAGCCGCATACCCGGCGGAGATTATAGCGGCACCGAAATTTGGATAGAAGCCGTAACCACATTTACCGGCAACTTATCCATAGCCGTTACCTATACTAACCAGGATGGCACCGCCGCACGCACTACAGGTACCGTGGCATTAGGTTTGGCGCCCACCGTTGGCCGTATGGTGCAGTTGCCATTGCAGGCAGGCGATACCGGCGTACAAAAAATTGAAAGAGTGGTGGCTACCGTATCAACAGTGGGTACATTTAATGTATTGGTATTACGCCCCCTGTGGGAAGGCGGCCGTGTACGCAGCGTAAACGATGGCGATGTGCATGGGCTGGATAAAACAGGCATGCCACAGGTGTTTGAAGATAGCGCCCTGCAGGTAATGCTGGCAGCAGACAGTACCAGCAGCGGCATACCAGAATTATTAATAGAAATTGCAAATGGTTAGGCAAAAAACATATTTAAGCAACTGGCGCAACGGCCTTGCCGGTAACCTGGTGCCAAAAACAAGCCGCACGGCATGGCCCGTGCTGGCAGCATCCCTGTTTTTTGGCATTGCATCATTTAGCGCCGGCACCAGTGGCAGCACCACCGCCACCGCCACCATTGGTAATAAACAAAATACCACCGCCAGTGCAGCAGGTGTTAACACATCTGCCGCAGGCATACGGTTAAAACAAAATACCACGGCTGCAGTAACAGGCAGCAATACCAGCACTGCGGCAATTAAACAAAAGCAGCGTATTACAGCTGTGGCAACAGCAAATGCAGCAGCATCCGCTGTTGTAAATGTTGGCGGGCATATAAATTTTACAGCACAGGCAACAGGCAGCAGCAGTAGCACTGCCGGTATAAAAAATATCAGTCGTTTTACGGCCGCCGCAAACGGTTCGTTTTCTTCGTTGGTGTTAATAAAACAATGGCAGCATACAGCAGCACCGGTAACCACAGGCGGTGCTGCCGCCGCCATTGCCGGCCAAAAACAATATTATTTAGCAGTTACAGTGAGCACAGCACAAACCGGTGCAGCAATAAAAATAAAAATTGCTGTTTCCGGTATTGCTGCTGGCACAAGTAATGCCGGATCACAATTGTACAATGCTGCTTTTAAACGGGATGTTGTGCTGCTGCAAAGCGATGTGGTAAATGTGCAGCTAACCAGCCAAATGTGCATGCAGGTAATAAACCTGCAAAGCGATGTGGCAAATGTACAGTTAACCAGCCCCGTTACTACGGTGCTGCAATTAGTTTCAGAAATACAACAAATAATTTAATATGGCGCAGGTATTTAACGGGCAAAGTGTATTAAGCATACAGTTAGACACAAAATACAGCGGGCTGGCAGATGCCACCGGCACACGTATTTTATACCAAAAACCAAGCGGAAAAAAAGGATATTTTAACGCCACTGTGGATGGTACAAAACTGGTGTACAATGTGCAGCCCGATGATATAGATGAAAGCGGCACATGGCAGTTTCAGAGTTATTTTGAAATAGGCCCAAATAAAGCCTTTGGCACCATACGCACACAGGCGTTTAACGATAATTTATTAATCATATCATAAAGCAAAAATAAAATGAGCAAAAGTAATTCATGGGAAAATGCACTAATGCTGCTGTTATTCAACAATACCAATGCAGCCAATATTGGCGATGCTACCGGGCTGCGGGGCAGCAGCACAGCAGGTAACCTGTACATAAGCCTGCATACCGCCGATCCTGGCGAGGCTGGCGATCAAACCACCAGCGAGGCTAATTACACCGGTTATGCACGTGTAAGCGTTGCCCGAAGTGGTGCTGGTTTTACCGTTACCAATAACCAGGCAGTAAATGCCGCCGCCATTACATTTGGCGCATGCACTGCAGGTACCAATACCATTACGCATTTTGGCATTGGCACAGCCAGCAGCGGTGCAGGTGTATTGTTATACAGCGGCGCAGTAAGCCCAAATATTTCCGTAGCCAGTGGCAGCACACCCGAAATTGCCAGCGGCCAGTTAACCATTAGCGAAGATTAAGGAACAGGCAACAGTAACCACAAACCACAAACTATAAACCACAAACATGGTTACCCAATACATAACAACCGAAGGCGAGCGCTGGGATGCCGTTGCACAAAAAGCATATGGCAAACCAGCCGCATTTAACGGCATAATAGCCGCAAACCCGCTGGTGCCAATAACACCACGGCTGGCAGCAGGCATTGTATTAAACATACCTATTATTGAAGATAACAGCATACAAACCGATGCTGAATTATTACCCCCATGGAAGCAGTAACCACAAACTACAAACAACAAACTTGTTTTTAATCCCTCCATCATATAAAATACTTTACAATAATGCTGATATTACCAAAGATATTAGCGCACACCTGCTGCAATTAACCTATACCGATAAAGTAGCTGGTGAAAGTGATGAGCTGGAATTGCAGCTGGAAGATGCAGATTTGCTGTGGCAAAATGCCTGGTACCCGCAAAAAGGCGCAACCCTCAGCGCCATAATTGAACAAGATGGCCTGCAGCTAAACTGCGGCATTTTTACCATTGATGAAATTGAAAACAGCGGCGATAATACCAATGGCGATGTGGTAACCATAAAAGCCCTGGCAGCGCCCATTACAAAAAAAATGCGTACCAAACGCAGCAGCGCACACGAAAATAAAACACTGCGTGAAATTGCATCCGGCATTGCCGCTAAACATGGTTTTACCGTGCAGGGGCAAATTGATAATATTGTAATAAGCCGTGCCACCCAATACAACGAAACCGACCTGCATTTTTTACACCGCATTGCCGGCGATTTTGGTTACATTTTTAATGTACGTGGCGGCATGCTCATATTTACCAGCGTGTACCAGCTGGAAGGCAAAGCGCACATTTTAACGCTGGATAAAACCGCCTTAACACAATGGAGCCTTAAAGATAAAACCACAGAAGTATTTAAAGCCGCCAATGTAAAATACCATAACCCTGTAAAAAATGAAGTAATTGATGCCGATATAGAAAACAGCGATGCTGAGTTTGCTGCCGATGATACCATAGAAATTAAAACAAAGGCGGAAAATAAAGATCAGGCAATAGCCAAAAGTAAAGCCGCACTGCATAAGTATAACAGCCACGAAAAAACCGGCAGCATTACCTGCCCGGGCAACCCGTTAATGGTGGCCGGTGTAAATGTAGAGTTAACGGGTATGGGCAACCTCAGCGGCATACAGCATTTGCTGGCCACAACGCACAGCATAGACCGCAGCGGCGGTTATGTAACCAGCGCTGAAATAAAAGCCGTGCAAAAAATAGATAAAAGCAAGTGGAAACCCAAACAAATAAAACAGCGCAGCAGCAGTGCAGTATTAACAGAACCAGTAAAACAAAATTCAGCATCTGCAGCGCTTAGTGCAATACAGGAAAGTTTTTAATACGGCTAAACAATTCGTGTAATTCGTAAAAATTAGTGTAACAAAAATGCAACTAAAATTTGGTAAAATAACCGCCATAGATTTCGCCAAAGGGCTGGCCCGTGTAACCTTTGAGGAAAACGATAACCTGGTAACCCGTTTTTTGCCAATGAGCATGCCTAAAACCTTGCAGGATAAATTTATTATACCATTCGATGTAAATGAGCATGTATGGTGCATTATGGATGAACACTGCGAAGATGGTGTAATAGGCGGCGCTATATACGATGCAAAAAATCAGCCGCCATCCGGCAGTGCAGAAGGTGAAACAATGATAAAGTTTTTGCCAAATTTGTTACTTAAATACAGCCGCAATTCGCAAACTTTATCAATAGAAGGCACGGGTGTGTTAAATATTGAAGTAAGCGGAAATGCCAGTATAAAATGCAGCAATGCAACCGTGCAGGCACAGTTAAAAGCCACCATTGAAGCAACTACGCAAATAGATTTAAAAGCCCCGGTAATAAACGCATTTGGCGTTTTAAATGCCGGCGCCATAGCCACCAGCACCGGCCCCGGTTTTAGTGGCGGCGGTAATGCAACAATAACCGGCGATTTAACCAGCACAGGTAAACTGGAAGGTGCAGAGGTAAAAGAAGGAACCATACGGCTGGGTACACACAAACACACAGGCGTACAAACCGGCGGCGGCGTTTCTGGCACACCAACACCATAAAACCACAAACAACAAACCATAAACAACCAACCAATTGTCAACCCTCGCAGATATACGCTCCCCATTTTGGCAACTAAGCCTTACCGGTGCCGGTAATATCGAGCAGGGGTATAATGATGTAAGCCAATGTATTGATGTAATACTCCGCACACAAAAAGGCACTGATCCATTGCGGCCAAACTTTGGCAGCAATATTTTCTTTTACCAGGATGCACCCGTAAATATTGCCATACCCAATATTAAACGGGAAATTATAGATGCCATTTCCATTTGGGAGCCCCGGGTGGAAATTGTGCGTATTACACACACCATTAATGGAGAAAACCTGCTGTTTGCCATTAACTACCGTGTGGTGGATGATAACCAGGAAACAACCGCACAACTGCTGTTAAATAAAAACGGCTTTATTGTAACAGATGCCGTACCAGCCCAATTAATACTGCAAGCTGTCATTCCTGCCGGCTGGGCAGGCAGGCAACTGCTGTTGGAGTTTTTACCCGATGGCCGCCTGCCTGCGCCAGTACCCCCAATATTTGGTTTTGCAAACCCCACCATAATGCTGGCATGGGTACGCAGCAACTGGGGTTATTATGGCCGCTGGTATTTATTGCGTGATAAACTGGTATGCTTTGTACGCCCCGGCCTTATGCGTACCGCCACACTAACCATTACCCTTACTGATATTTACCGATATGCCGCCGTTATACCAGATCTGGCACCCGGACAGCAACTGCAGGCTGCAATATCAGGTGCACACCCTATTGGCGGTGGTACTACCATTGCTTTTACTACAGATCCATGCCCAAACATGGCAGCATTACTGGCGTGGTTAAACGCAAATTTTGGTTTTGGCACTGTTACATGGGCTATTGAAAACAGCGTAACCGGCAACGGTGATTTTGATGCAGCAGATTTTGACAGCAGCGACTTTGCCACCACTAATATTAGTTACTCATTGGTGGCATACACAACAACATTCGACAGTTTTAATTTAATAGTAAACGCAGTATAATGCCTATAACAGATAAAATACAATTTGTAAATCCCGATGCTGATGCCGTGCTAACAGATTTGGTAAGCTATTACCAAAGCCTGGCAGGCAAAGTATTATTACCGGCACAAATTGAACGCTTAATTTTTAATACCGAAGCGTACCGCATAAGCCTGTTGTTAAACCAAATAAATGAAACCGCCAACCAGTGTTTAGTGGCATTTGCCACCGGGCAGGCGCTGGATGCATTGGCAGAATTACTGGGCGTAACCCGTTTACCCGCCAGCGCCGCCACCGTAACCATACGGTTTGAGTTGGTAACCGGCCATGGCGATTTGGTAATAGATAAAGGTTTGCGCATACAAAGTATAGATGGCCAGCAGGTATTTACCACGCTGCAAGATGTAAACGCATTAACCGCAGATGGCTACAAAGATATTGTATGCGAATGCACCAAAACAGGCACTGCCGGTAACGGTTACGTGGTAGATACCATTAATATTTTGCTGGATCCAAGGCCGTATATCGATAATGTGGCAAATATTGATACCAGCACCGGCGGTAACGATACCGAAACCGATGAAGCGCTGAGGGAACGGGTACGCCTGGCGCCATCACAATTTAGCGTGGCAGGCCCAACCGGTGCCTATAAATTTTGGGCAAAAAGCGCACACCCATCCATTGCAGATGTGGCCGTAACCATTGGGCACGAGTTAACGCCGCCATACGATGTAATACCCGGGCAGGTAGATATTTTTCCGCTGTTAAAAGATAATGCCGCATTAACCACACCCATTACCGATGCTGTTTTAGCCATTTGTAACGATGAAAAAATACGGCCATTAACCGATACCGTTGTGGTAAAACAGCCCACGCAAATTGATTACGAAATAATTGTGGAACTCACCATTTTTGATGATGCAGTAAGCGCAGTGGAACAGGCCGCCGTGCAAAAAAGTATGGAAGCATACAGGGATGCACGCAAAGATAAACTGGGCATTGATGTGGTACGCACACAGTTAATAGCAGCAGCACAGGCCAGCGGTGTGTACAGCGTTAACCTGGTATCGCCTGCAGCAGATATTGTAGTAAATGAAAGTTCTTTTACAAATTGTACCGATATAACAGTAACCGTTACCGGCAGCCATGATAGATAATGAAACATTATTGCCAGACAGTATTGCCATTGTTAACGATGTGCAGGCATTTGATTTGGCCGGTAAAAAGCAGTTGCAAACAATAGATGTTAGTAAACTGCTGGTGTATAATATAGACCAGGTGGATGAAGCCGCATTGCCGCTGCTGGCAGAACAGTTTGACGTTTTAGGGTATAAAGGCATGCGCCTGGCACCCACCACGGCCGATCAACGGGCATTAATAAAAAAAGCCATTGAGCTGCACCGGTATAACGGCACCATTTACGGCGTACGGGAAGCAATAAAAAGTGTGGGTTTTGCCAATGCAACCATTTTTGAGCATGTAAACGGGCATTGGGCAAATTTTAGTATAGATCTGTTAAATGAAGGCGTGGGCATAACTGCAGAAACGGTGGCCAACCTGCGCAAAATGATTGAAGAATATAAAAACACACGCAGTAACCTGGTGCTGTTAAATATTAATCTGCTGGTAAATGATGAAATGGGTGTGGATGATGATGCAGATATGGTGGAAGATTGGTTAAATGATGATACGCTCATATTCAGCAATGCATTATTGTACGATGGCGCAGGCGATTACGATGGCAGTTACGATCATAGTGGCGATAGCGATGTGGTGGAGTGGGTGTAATAATCAGTAATTACGAATTAGGAATGAATTAATTTTTTATAATGAAAAATGAAACTGTAAAACTGAGTGGCTGGGTAATTTTGGAGCAATTGGATGCACAAGGAAATGTGGTGGATGTTATAGAAGGCCCCAACCTTATTACCGATTTAGGAAAGCTGAATGCAGAACGCTTGCTGGGCGGCCATGCCAGCGGTAAAGCCATTACAAAAATGGCATTTGGTACAGATGGCACGCCGCCAACCCCTGCAGATACTACCATAACCGGCGCACTGGTAAAAGCTATTACCGCCACCAGTTATGCAAGCGGAAATACTGTTGTTTTTGAAACTAATATTGATACCGGTGATCCTGCAATGACAGTGGCAGAAGTAGGTTTATATAACGATGATAATGTACTGTGCCACCGCAAAGTATTTGATCCGCCAAAAAATAAAGTGGCCGGCATTGCCTACCATGTAACATATAAAGTAAAAGTAATTTAACATGCAAAACATAAGCGAATTAAGCCAGTTTGATGCCAATGTGCCGTATGTGGAAATTACCGATCCGGTAATAGGTGGCACCGGTGGAGAAAGTAACAGTGCCGCCATACCACTGGCAAACCGCACCCGTTATTTATACGACTATTTAAACGGCTTTACCGGTGTAGCAGAATTAACTGCTAACACTACACTGGGCACCGCACACCTGCGCAAATTGATTTACATAAACATTACATCGCACACTGCATTTACGCTGGCGCCGCTGGCAAACTTTTTAACCGGGCAGAAGCTGGTAATAAAAGTAAAAGCAGCAGCAGGCAAATGGGCAAGCATTGCACCTGATGGAAGCGAAGTAATAGCAGACGGTAACAGCACCAGTATAATAGTATGGTTATACGATGGTGAAGAAATTACACTGGTAAAACGCAGCAGCACTGCATGGGAAATTATTAATGCCTATGGAAACTTTGATAAAGTGGGTAACGATGCCCTTGTGCGTTTTCAGCCAAAAAATACGTTAACAGCACAAGGGCAGGAGGTTAGCCGCAGCGATTATGCCCGCCTGTTTGCAAAAATTGAGGCCACAGCTATTACAGATGCACAGTGGTTTATCAGCGGTATTAATTACAATGGGTTTTACAGCCTTGGCAATGGTGTTAGCACTTTCCGACTGCCCGATATGCGTGCCATGCACTGGCGTGCGCTGGATTTAGGCCGTGGCATAAGCCTGGCAGAAACCGGCAGCGGCCCCGGGGCATATGTGGCCGATGATGTAAAAGCGCATAACCACACCATTGGCAATTTTACAAAACTGCTTAAAGTGGATGGCCATTTTACCTACCAAACCGGCGATGATAGCCCCAACGAACCCAACCTGGTAACCAGCGGAGATATGCAGCCATACGGTGTGGAAGAAACAAGGGTAAAAGCCACATCTTTAACCCCTGTTGTTTATTACTAAAATTATTTTAAAACTATACAATGAAAAAACTGATTTTAATTTTTAGCCTTTTAGTTTGTGTGTTTTACACACAAGCCCAAAGCCAGCTGGATAGTATTTACAACGCTGCAAAAACGTACAATAACACAAACATTATTGCCAATACGCAGCTGCGGGCATACACGCTGAATACATTAATAAATAAAGTGCTGCTGGGTATTAAAAATATTGATACGGCCGCACGTTTTGCGCAAAGCACCACAGAATATAACATGGTAACCATGGGCCGTGCCAATAATACCGGCACCGTAAATGTTAGCAGCATTGTACAGGGAGCCATTAATGCCGGGTGGAAGCGCATTTTTTTTCCTGCTGGTACCTATAAATTAACCAACATACAGTTAAAAAATGGTGTAATGATTTATGGCGAAGGCGTAAAAACAATTTTAAAAACCGATGCCGATACGCACGTTTTTAGGGCCAGTTTGGTATTAGGTGGTAATAATGCTGTTTTTAAAGATGTAAAATTTGAGGGAGATTACCCGACTGTGGTGCCACAAAACTTATACTATGGCCCACGCATACAAAGCCCGCAGGATGCCATTTTAATTGACAGCGCATATGGTGTAAAAATTACCAATGTATATGGAGAGTTTTTGTACGGTTACCTGGTAAATGTAAGGCAAAACGGTTGCAGCTGTGGTAACTATCCCAGCACTGCAGTGTGTGGTGTTGAAATTACCAGCTGTTATGCCAGTAATGGTTTTGGCGGTATAAAATTTGGAACTGCTGCAAAATATAATATCGTTACCGGTGGCAGTTATAACAATCTTATTTCATCATTTGTGGATAGTGCGGCTGGCAATAATATTTGCACCGGCGTAGATTTTAGCTGTAACTATTACGGCCCAAGAATATATGGCGGCGGTAACGATGGCCACGGGGTAATGACTGGATGCGTAATAAATCACAATGTAAAACCATTAACCATAGATGCTGTTTTGCGTGGTTATTATTTCAGTAACTGCACCATTTATAGTGATGAGGACAGCGTAATAATAAAAAATAGTAACTACATCAATTTTGATGGCGGTTATATGACGGTTAACAGTGGCACCGGTAAAATAATTTTAAATACAAATACCGGCCTTGTTTTAAATAATGTACGGGATTTAATGGGTATAACCAGCACCTATGTAATAACCGGCACACCACCCACAATTTTTAAACCAGAAGCTGCAGTACGTTATTTTAAAGACAGTTTAAACAAAATAAACGCAATTACAAGCGCCAGCAGCATTACACCCGATGCAGATGCAAAAAATACAGTAACCATAAGTGCGCTGGCCGCTAACCTTACCATAAATGCACCTACCGGCACACTACAGGATATGCAGCCGTTAACCCTGCGCATAAAAGATAATGGAAGCAGCCGCACACTAACATTTAACAGTATATATAGGGAAGGATCTTATGTTACACTGCCAACCGCCACCACCGCCGGCAAAAATATGTACCTGCATTTTAGATGGAATGCCACAGATAGTAAATGGGATTTCCTCAGTTTGAATGATGGATTTTAAAACAGCATAAACCTTTACAATGAAAGATAATTTTTTTAACAGCATGTTTAGCGAAGGCGGAAAAATAAGCCACAAGCGTTGGATTAGTGTTACCTGCAGCGCCGTTGTTTGTTTCATCAGCACATGGGCTGCTGTGCATTACCCGCAGTTTATACCGGGCATTTTAAACTCACTGTTGATATTTATTAGTGTTATGAGCGGTGTGGCCACCGTAGCACAAATAGCATCAATAATTACCCGTACACCACAGCCAAAGGAAAAAGAAGATGATGGCAATAAACCCGTAATGGGCGAAAGCCTGCCACCCGGCAACCCCGGCGGCAACCCACCACACAGCGGATCGTAAAACAAAATACCATGGCAAAAAGTTTTAGTGTTTACAATTTTATAACCATTTCAATTATTTTTTGCACCATCCCGTTGGGAGAGGTAAGCCAGTTTTTTCCGCATTATACAGATGCGGCATTTTACAACCTGTTTCCTTTTAGTAACGATAAAATACAGTTTGCCTGGTATTACTTTTTTTTAATGCGCTGCATAACATGGATTTTAATAATGCTGGCCGTACTGCGTATTGCAGTATATACCGAGCCAATGATTTACCGTACCTGCAAAGTGTATTTGTTTTACCGCATTGCAGATTTATGCGCCTTTATGCTTTTTAAAAGTGCTGCACCATTATACACTATTGTGTACGCTGCAGTAACCATATACGCCATTTATCAATATGTGAAATATAAACAGGATGAAAAAACAGATTACACTTGGTGAGGCAATAGGCTTTGCAGTAATAATAATCACCACAGTAATTGGCGCATGGGTTACCATTAGTAAAGATGTGGCCCGGCATGATGAACGCATTAAAAATTTGGAAAACAGCGGTGCAAAAATAGAAATGATGCTGCAAAAAATTATTGACGGACAGCAGGAACTATCTATAAAAATTGAAAACAAACAAGACCGGCCAAGATGAAATTTTTCACCCTCATACAAAAATATAAATACCCCATAATGGTGGTGCTGTTTTTTTTAGTACTGGGTGGCTGGTTAATTACACTGCTGCAAAGTTTAAAAAGCAGTAACGAAATGCAGGTGTACAAAGTGCAGCAGCAATTGCTGGAAGAAAAACGGCAGGCTGTAATACAAACCCGTGCTGTGTACGAAAACCAGGTAACACAACTGCAGCAGCAATTAGTTATACTGCGGGTGCAGGATAGTGTTATAGCCGCACACGCCGGCGAATTACAAAATAAAATAAACCAAATATCAACACCAGTATATGTACAACAAAAAATTGCGCCCATTAATAGTTATGGCGATGCTGAGTTGCAGCAGTATTTTAATAACCTGCAGCAACCTGTACAGCCAAACGACTACTGAGCCAGGTACTACCATACCAAACAGTAAGCTGCGGGCAGCCGCACAGCTAATAGAAATTGGTAAAATAAATGCAGAAAAGCTATCCTATTATAAACAGCTTACCGATACATTAAACAGGCGCATTGCCAAACTGCAGCAGCAAATAAATGTGCAAACAGCAGCAGATACTGCCACGCAGCACATTATTGAAACATATAAACAAGATGTTGCCAACCTGCAGCAGCAGCGGGATTTGGCAGCAGCCACAGTAAAAAAACAAAATAAACTTTACCGCCGCCAAAAACGCAAAACCGTATTTGTTGCCATTGCCGGCCCGGCTGTTACCACAGCATTATTTCTTTACCTGAAAAAATAAATGATGAAAAAATTTTTGTTGATAGTATTAACGGCTTTTACTTTAAATGCAGCAGCCATCACCATTTATTATGGCCCTGCCGGTAACGATGGCACGGGTAATGGTACAATAGGCAACCCATACGCCACATTAACCAAAGCGGCCAGCGTTGCCAGCAGTGGTGATGTTTGTTACCAGCTTACTGGCACGGTTACCGAAAGCAGCACAGTTACAATACCAGTGGGTGTTAGTTTAGATGCTGCAGATACCACGGCTGTTTTAAAAGGCACAATGACAACGCAGTTTGTTCCTATTATTCAATTGCACAGTGCAGAAGGAACAAACGGAAACCAATACATAAGAAATTTAAAGTTTGATGGTAATAATGAAACCACAAGCTGGGCAATAAGCATTAGAGGCCGCAGCAATGTAGAAGTTTATAATTGTGTATTTAGAAATTTTCAGGAAACTGGTGTTAATTGGAGTGGCAGAAACGATGGCGTACAATCTCCACCATCCATATATGCAACTGGTAATAGTTTTCACGATAATATAATGACAAACTGCAGCACATTTCCTGGTGATTATGGCCGTGGCTGTTTTCAGTTTGGAGGGCAAGATGGAATGCAGATTTATAATAATTATATTAAAAACGATTTTAGAGCTGCTGGCACAAATGGATGGCCGATTAAAGGATGTAATGATAGCTACATTAAAAACTGCCGCATACATCACAATACTTTACTTAGTGCGCCATTCCCTTATTCTACTGGTAATGGTACCAGTAGTTACTGGGATTTTGCTATTGAACTATTTTATAATGTTGGAGGTAATATAATAGACAGTAATAATGTAAATGGAAGTATTGATATTAACCACCAATCAAAAGGAAGTTCTTCGTATAGCGTTTGGATTCACCATAATACAATTGGATTTTCAACTGTGCAGACTAATACACAAAGTGGTATTATTTTAGAATTTGATACTGAAAATGCAATAGTGGAATGGAATACAATAAAAAATACTTCTGATGGGATTATATTCAGCATGCGGGCAAGTAATTTAATCAGTAATACAATAGTACGCAACAATCATATTTATAACCTTACCGATCCTTTGGGTAACCATTATGGTTATGGAATTGGGGCACATGACAGTGGGCCAGCAAGTTGGACAGCAGACAGCCTTTACATTTATAACAATACGGTAAGATGTAATACTAACAGCAGCCTTGCGCCTTTTTATGGAATAAATATGAGCAACCATGTAGGCATAAATAAATGGTATGTAAAGAATAATATTTTTACAGGCTTTCAAGAGGCAACTATTTGGAGTGGACAATATTCTAACATTACTAACTCAGCATTTGAATATAACTTTTTTTATGATAATGTAAGGGATGCCCCATTTACTATATGGAGTGGAGGCGTTACTTTACCAGGAGGAAATACCGTTACCAATAATACACTGGCAACCGATGCGCTTTTAATTAGCAGCGAAGATACATTAAGCAACAGCAGCCCCGCTATTGATGCCGGAGTAAATGTTGGTATTACTTACGCCGGCAGTGCACCAGATATTGGTTACCGGGAAAAAGGTTTGGCATCCGGTGATATTACACCACCAACCATTACCAGCACTTCGCCAACAAGCGGTGCCACAAATATTTCTATTGGGCAAACGGTTGTTATAAATTTTAGCGAGGCATTGGATGGTGCCACTGTAACCACAGGCAATTTTTATATAGATGGTGTAACCAGTTCTGTTAATATGGTGGGTAATGCTGTTTATATAAATCCTGTAGCTGATTTATCTTATTCAACAGTGCATACAGTGCATGTAACCACTGGCGTAACAGATGTTGCCGGTAATACATTGGCAGCACCATTAAGTTACACGTTTACTACAGAGGCTGCGCCGGTGGCAAATGATGTTTTAAAAACAGCAGGTTTCTTCTCAATTTTTTAACCAATAAAATCAACAAAAATGAACGTAAAGTATTTTTTACACTATGCCATTGCCATTGCAGTGCTGGTGGTATTTAATTATTACACACTATCTGCATTGGGGCAACCTGTTTTGCCCGAGCATTTAAGGGAAGCAATGGGTAACTGGTTTACAGGATCTGCTTTAGACTGGGCAGGCTATGCAATTTTTAATGCCATACTGGTAACATGGATGGTTATTTGCATACGCAATAAATCCGTTTTTTACAATGAAGTGGGCAGCAATACCTGGAATTACATTTTTGCCGGTTGCATGGCAGCCAGCGTGCTGTTAATTTATTTGGGATAATGCTGCTAACCATTACCATATTGCTTTTACTGCAGGTGCTGTTTAACGTTATTAACAGCCGTATAGATGCGTTTTTAATTTTAAAAAACAAAACCATTGCACATGCAGTAAATTTTGGCGCATACGCCGTATTGGTGGCAGTACAGGCAATTTACTGGCACCCGGTGTGGTGGATGGTAATTTTATTTTGCAGCAACGCATTTTTTAACCGGCAGGTAAGTTTTGATATTCCATTAAACCTGCGCCGCCGTAAAACCGATAAAACAATAACCTGGTATTATGTAAGCAGGGCCAAACCGCCAAAGGCAATAACCGACCGTGTAGAAATTTATGTATTTGGTTACAACGGCCGTGCTATTACACTCAGTTATATTTTTTTGCTGCTGGTAAATACTGCAGCGCTTTACATTTTAAATTAAAATTTTTATGTACGATTATTTAAACACCGTAGCAAAACCACGGCACCTGCAAATTGCAACAAGCTATTTGGGTGTAAAAGAAATACCCGGCAAGGGCAGCAACCCAATTATTTTACAGTGGGCAAAAAATATTGGTGTTGATAAAATTTACAAAGATGATGATATGGCATGGTGTGCCCTGTTTTTTGCCAATACCATGAAAGAAGCCGGCCGCCCCATTGCCTTAGAAACAACTGATTTGTACGATTACATACGTGCATTAAAATACCAGCATATTTTTACCGGTGTAGAAAACCCGGGCATTGGTGATATTTTGATATTTCAGCGCAAAGAAGGTGGCCACATTGGTTTTTATGTAGGTGAAGATGAAAGCTGTTACCATGTGCTGGGTGGTAACCAGGGCAATAAAGTTTCCATCATCCGTATTGAAAAAAGCCGTTGTGTAGCCAAACGCAGGCCGCCATATATAACATTTAATCCTGAGCCTTACCATGTAAGTGCAACGGGCCAAATAAGTAAAAACGAGGCATAAACTATGTTGGTTTTGGTTTAAAATCCCTGTGCAGCAATGCCGGGGATTTTTTATGATGCAATGGAAAAAACTATGTTGTGCGTTTTACACACAAGCTGTATATTAGCACTCCATTGCAGGGTTTGGGTTGCGATTTTTATGCGGCTTTACAAAAATGTTTTTTGCATAAAAATCGCAACTTGCCTGCAGTAACGGCGATAGCCGACATTATTAGAACATGCCAAAATGCCTATAATGTAATTGCGTTATGTTAAACAGGTATTCTGAAAAAAAATAATATGTTTTAATGGTGCGGAGCATTGCCGGAACGGCAAATATTTTAAACCAAAACATATATTTGTATGAGTAAAGTTGTATGGCAAATTGAAGAATATCCTGAAAAAAGCAATAACTTTTTTATTAGAAAAATTGTTGATGATAGGCCAGTAGAAAGCTATCGTTCAAAAGATGCTGCTGGTACAATTTTGGATATAGCATGTATTCTTAATGGTTTTGAACCACCACGTTACCTTGTTCATCTTGATAAACAGTCTTAGCCTTGGTTCGTGGCACACGAAACATTTTTAATTAAATAAAATATTTATGGAACATGATATTCACATATTACGAAAGCAAGTAAGAATAAGGTATCGTATAAGTCTTGTAGTGTCTATAATATCACTTATTGTATCTTGTATTTGCCTTTGTATTAAATATTTATTTAAATAGGCTAATTATTGAAATAATTAGTGCTATAACAGATATTAATATCGGTAACCAAAAATATTTTTTTTGATTTTTGAGTACCGAAATTTCAAGTGATAATTTTTCTTGCTCTTTTTGATTTTTCCCTGATAAAAAATCCGATATTTTATTCATAAAAATTAATCTTCTTAAATATCTACGCTCGTGGCGTTGGCTAAAACAAATTATTTTTTAGCGCTGGTTTGTGCCTGTTTTGCATAACGCTAATTATAGGCTTTTGGCATTCCTTTGCAGCCAAACAATTTTTGCAGTTTTTCTTCATCTTCTTTTTTGGGCCTTTCAATATCCCGTTGTTCCCATTTATCAATACGTGATTTTGGAATTTTTGATTTTACTGACAGTGTATTAACTGTAATATTAGCGGCCTCTCTTAATCTTTTTAATTCTTTACCAAAACCCATATACTGTTAATAACATGTGAATAACTTATAATGGAAAAAAATGGAAATGTCCATAAATGTCCATTATATTTGCTCTGTCAAAACAAATGTACAACAAAGCAGTAACAACCGCAATAACCAAAAGCGGTATTACCACAAAGGGTTATGAGTGATTTAGAAAATAAATTTTTTGAAGCCAGGCAGGAACTTATTAAAAGTATAAGGGAAAGGCTTTCTGATGCTGGCGGATCTGCAGCAGTGGCCCGACGAATGGGGTTTACTAAAAGCAATTTGTGGTACTATTTAAGCGAAACAAATTTTACTGTTAGCAATACCGAAATGCTAACAAAAATCAGCAACACCGTTGCCACCATGATAACAGAAAAAAAACAGGCCGCCATTGAAGCAATGCAGGGCGCCGGTGAAAAATTACAACAAGCGTAAAACCTCAAAAATCCACAATATGCAAACCATCCAAACCAACAACCAGTACATTGATGATTACCTGCTGCAAAACGGCTACCAGCAAATTAACAGCCCCGTATTAGAAAATGCCGCAGCCTATGTAAAAGATAATAACGCTGTGCTTTTTTACAGCGATGTTATTGAGTTTAAACAATGCAAACCCGGCGGTAAAATACATGCAGCCACCGTATTATTTCAATGGAACAGCATAGCCATGTACAAAGGTTTTACCGGTGGCGAATTTATGTTAATGATGCTGCTGGATTTTATGGGCGCCATAAAGCTAAAAGATGTTAGCAAACAATTGCGCCAGCAAATGAATGCAGAAAATATACTCAGCAGCATACCCGAATTATATGGCGGTAACCCCGTTGTAATGCGTAACCAGCAAAACGTACATGCATGAGCGTAGCCGAAACAGAAATAAGAAAACTGCGGATTGAACTACGCACAGAAATACAGCAGCTGCGTAAAATGATTGCCACACGCCTGGTGGCCGATGTTTGGGTAAACCAAAGCATGGCATGCGCCCTGTTAAATGTAAAGCCACGGCAATTGGCCAACATACGCAAACACCTGGATAAAAACCAGCAACCAACAGGCAGTATAGCATGGAAAAAAGGCAAAGGAAAAAGCTGCCTGTATTACAAACCCGATATTGAAAAATACCGTGGAGAAATAATAATGAGCTGATGCACACCGTACAGGTTTATATAAACAACATAGTGGTGTACCAGCAATTGTACAGGCCAGATGAAAGCATAATGAAGGCGCACCAGTTAAAACGCATTTATATGATAGATGCGCTAAAACAAAATGGAATTGATTGCGGCTGCAGCGTAACGTATGAAGATGGGAGGGTGTTTGATGCTGTGCGGTGTGAAGTGGTAGAAAATGTGTTAACCATACAAAGCGCCATGAACGATGAAAATTTTAAATACGATGCTTAATAAAATACACCCACAATATTTTGCCATTGCAGCAGCCTTATTACTGTTAATTAGTTTAATACTGTTTGTGGCAAGTTTGGGTTAAAAATATTGCAAAACCAGCATAACACCGGCCCTATGAAAATTTTAAAATTTATAATGGAAACCGTAACAGATAACGAGTGGCGCATATTGATGGCAATTTTAGTGGCGCTGCTGTTGCTGAAAGTAAAATGAAGCAAATAATTTTTTTAACCATAGTAACTGTTTTTACACTGGCATTTGTTTTTTACCAGGTAAGGCAGATACGCAAAAAATAATTGCAGCAAAAAACCTATTCATATAAGTTTTTCGGACAGCTGCAGTAAACCAAACAACATTTTTTAACCAGTAAAAACACCGTAATGAAAAAACGTTTTTCAATTATTGGCAGGGTTTGCTTTAACGATCCGGGGGATGAAGCTGAAACAGCAGCAGCACCTGGTGGCGATGATGCACCAACAAGTGCACCCGAAGCAGAAGCAACACCAGCAGCGGAACCAGCAGCAGAACCTGCAGCCGCAGCCGATTAAATTATTAACAGCCGGCGGTTATTATTAATAATATGAGAAGTCAGTTATTGATGTATCTAAGTGTAAACCGCCGGCTTAATAAAACTGTATGAAATCGTTAAAACTAATTGCACTCAATTTAGCGTGGCAGCGGCGCCAGCGCAAAAAACGAACAACCTATATAAAAGTGTTTGAAAATGGCAGGTGGGTAAAAAAGATATTGTAAAATTTCTCTCTAATAAGCAGCAAGTAGCAAGCAAACAATCACCCGGGTTTATTTCCATTTACCCGGCTTTTTAAAAAACTCAATTATTAAAAAGCAACCGTGCAGGTACAAACATTAAATAACATACAGGGCAATTTGTTTACACAGCAAAATGGCAATTATGTTGATTTTTTGGTGTTTCACAGCACATACCCAAAGGTGTACATGCTTTTTGAAAAATACGCCCTGCAGTTAATAGCAGCAGGCCACACAAAACTGGGTGCTAAAATGATAATTGAGCGAATACGCTGGGAGTTTGCCACCGGCAGTAAAGATGCAGATGGGTTTAAAATAAACAATAACCACACCTGTTTTTACAGCCGCCTGTTTATAACCAACCACCCCCAGTATAAAGATTTTTTTGAGTTTAGAAAAGTAAATTATTAAACCAATAATATGAGCCAGCAAAATTTTTTACAAGGGCTTGGCGCTGCAGAACGAAAAGAGTTTTTGCAGTCCAATGCAGCCGGTATTTACGAAGGTAAGTACAGCCGTCCGTTAACGGATGAAGAAATAACAAAGGCAAAGGATGAACTAAGCCAGGAGGTTTTAACATTAATGGATTTGGAGGCAGATTTTAAGGAGTTAAAAGATGCCCACAAAGCCAAAGTAAAACCGCACGAAGAAACTAAAAAATTATTGGCCACACAGGTGCGCACAAAGCAAATAACTGCCAATGGTATTGTGTATGATCTGCCAAATTACGAAACTGGTTTTATGGAAATTTATAACCAGGATGGCGAACTGTTAAGCACCCGTAAACTACGGCCCGAAGAAAAACAGGGCAATGTTTTTCAACTCCCCAAAACAGCAAATTAATTTTTTCATTTATCATCCATAGCCTTGGCGAAGGATGATATAAACCAACAATCATGGATCAAAACGTAAACGTTACAGTGGCATCCGATAAGGATGGCATAAGCCAGTTAATAATTCGTGAAGGCAAAGCCGTTGAATGGCGGGAAGATTTAGTAATATCTGAAAAAGGCGATATTGAAACGGTAAAAAATTACATTGCCGGCCGCACTTTTGATGATAAGGATAACCGCCAGGCAATTGATAAAAAGCGGTCGTTAATTGTAATTGATAAAGATAATTTAAGCATTACACTGCAGGTAAATCCGCAGGATTATTACGGCCCAAAAGTATCTGGCCACTTGGTAAAAACAAACGAACTGCTGCAGTTTAAAATTAACGATGCATTTGAGTTTAACCGGGAACAGTTGGTAAAACTAATAAAGTTTAACAAGCGTTTTTTTACAAATGCTGCAAAGCATGATACCATTTTGCGTGCATACCAAAGCCTGCAATTAAAGGCAAATACACAATTAAAAGATGCCAGCGATAACCGTGGCGGCCAAAATTTCCAGTACGAAAAACAGATAGATAGAACAAATATACCTGTAGGTTTTTCGCTGGAAATGTCAATTTACAAAGGCCAGCCAAAAGTTAAGTTTGATGTGGAAATATGTTTTGAAAGCACTGAGCACAACGTAAAATTTTGGCTGGAAAGTGCAGAACTGGCAGAACTGCTGGAAGTAAAAAGGGATGAAATTTTTGCAGAACAACAAAAGCATTTTGGTGGCTTTGTTGTAATAAACAAATAGCAGTAACATGCTAAACCCAAACAGGGGCAAGTTAAATAAAACCACCAACCGTAAAGAACTGCCCTATAAAATTTACTGTTGCAGCTGCAATAAACACATTTGCGATAGTGAATGGGAAATGGAAAATAAAAAATGCCTGGTATGCAGTGGTGTATATGCAAAAATACTAAAAGCAGCAGGCGTTAAAAAACCAGTAAACCATGTGTAAAAGTGAAACCAGGCGCCGCATTAAGCGCCTAACCAATACCGAAAATTTAACCATAAAAGAAATAGCTGTATTTCTTTATGGCGGATCATCTCCACAGCAGGTAAACAATGCCCGTGGCAGCATGATAAAAAACGGATTGACTTACTTGCATAAAAAATTACCACACCCACAAAGTTTTAAAGATGAAGTAGTGCAAATGGCCAAAACAAAACCATTGTGCGAAGTAGCGCAGTATTATTATGGCGATAATTACAAAAGCCATTACCATAAAATAAGCCAGTGGTGCCAGCGTGCAGGTGTGGCAATTATACCAGGCAGGCGTGGCCCAACGGTACGCCGTCCGCTGGGTTTGCAGTGGAATAAAAAACAAATTGAAATGGTACGTGCTGCAGCACAGCGGTATAAAAAACAGGTAGCATAATGGCAAAATTTATTCCCATACTATTTAGCACACCAATGGTGAAGGCAATACTGGAAGGAAGGAAAACGCAAACACGGCGGGTTGTAAAGTTTCATGGAAATAGAATTTTAAAAGGTGAATTATGGGAAGATGAAATAAGAAAGCCATCCATTGAGCCTATAATACATGATGGTAATAGTTGTTTTTCACTTTTTGATAATATGCATATTTGCCCATACGGCCATCCTGGTGATATTTTATGGGTAAGGGAAAGCTTTGCTTATACTCAATTTGCATTTGATAAATCTTTGATTGTAGGTAGAAATGAATATGGTGTTGTAGGTAGTGAAATCTATAAAGCAGATGTTGGAAATGATGATTGGGATGGAAGCTGGAAACCATCTATACACATGCCAAAAGAAGCCTGCCGCATCTTCCTGCAAGTTGAAAGCATAAAAGTGGAACGATTGCAGGATATAAGCGAACAAGATGCAATAAATGAAGGTATAAAATACCCGGTTGCAAAGTCAAAAATTGATGGTTTTGTTCATCCAGTTTTTAGAGTAAGTGGTAATAAAAATGCTGTTGATTTTATGCCAGAAAACTGGAAAGCATTAAATGGTGATGATTTAAAAAAGCATTTGCCACGTGCTCACTTTGCAGAATTATGGTGTGATATAAATGGTTATGAAAGCTGGCAGGCAAACCCATGGGTTTGGGTAATACAATTTAAACGGATTGAAAAACCATCTAATTTTTTACAATGAGCAAAACAAAAATAGAATGGTGCCTGCGCCCCGGTACAAAACCAGAAGTATGGAACCCAACCACAGGTTGCAATAAAGTAAGCCGTGGTTGTAAAAATTGTTATGCAGAAGTAATGCACCGCCGTTTAATGGCTATGAAGCCGGAAAAATACAGCCAGCCATTTTTAAACGGTGCCGTACCACACCCGCCATCGCTGTTAATACCATTAAGCTGGAAAACCCCACGCACAGTATTTGTAAACAGTATGAGCGATTTATTTCACGATGAAATACCATTCGATTTTATTGCACAGGTTTGGTGTGTAATGAAGGCATGCCCGCAGCACACTTTTATTATACTAACAAAACGGCCGCAAAATATGCTGCAGTTTTTAACGCAAAAGGCGGTATATAAAAAGCTGGATGATGCATCATTGCAAATGGATGAATTACCATCTATGGTATGTTACCAGCAAAATGGGTTTATTAAAAATTGGCCATTACCAAATGTATGGCTGGGTGTAAGTGATGAAGGTAACCAGCACCAGCGCATAGATATACTACGCCAATGCCCTGCAGCAATTAAAATGGTAAGTTTTGAGCCGTTAATATGTAACCCGGGCGAAGTTGATTTAACTGGCATAAATGGTGTTTATGTTGGCGGAGAAAGCGGGCACCAGGCAACACCCATGCACCCGGATTGGGCAACTGCAATTTTAGAGCAATGCAGAAAATACAAAACTAGTTTCTTTTTTAAACAATGGGGCGAGTATTTACCATTTGAAGAAACAGCACAAGCGCCATTTTACAGGGATTGCAGCGATAATGAGGAATACGATGCACACGGTTTAAATTTTTACGATGCAGAAACAGATGAACCCGGAAAGTTTTCTGGATGCAATTGGTTTGATCCTATGGATGCATTCATTTTAAACGGTGGCTGCAACCAAAGTGTAATGTATTTAAAAACAGGAAAGTTAAAAGCAGGCCGTAAATTTTACGGTAAAGAGTATAACGAACAACCAGCATAAAATGGCCCGTACAAAGGACGATAGTTTAAAATATTATAACCAGGACACAAAAGATGATGATAACCTGCAGTATGTAGAAGCTATGCACGGGTTAAATGGTTATGCAGTGGTACACAAGCTGTGGAAACATATTTATGGCAGCCCATACGGTTATTTTTGCCCGTGGGATGATTTTAATAAAATGCTGTTTTGCAAAAATAACGGCATACAGATCGATTTTTTAAACGATGTTATAAACACCTGCTGCCAGCCTGGTGTGGAAATATTTAACAGCACCATTTTGAACGAAAAAAAGGTGTTAACAAGTAAAGGAGTTCAAAAAAGGTGGCTAAAAATTGTAAAAGAGTGCGGCCGCACCCGTTGTAAAATAGATGTGCAGTATTTGTTAATACCTGTTAAAATACAGCAGGAAATACAGGAAAGTGCAGCGGCGGTGTTATTAACTCCCAGTTTACAGCAGCAAAGCGCAACGCCGGTACAGTTTCAAAGCCTTGAAAGTACACAAATATTAAATGTAAAAGGAAATATAAAAGAAAACGAAATAAAAGAAAACCAAAATGGGTGTGTTACACCGGATCCCACTCAGCAAATTTTTTTAAAACAGGAAAAGGAAAAAAATACAAGCGAAAAAGGAATACCCGGCGCCGAAAAATTTACACCGCCTGCATGGAATGAGGTTGATAGTTATTTCTTTAAATCCTGCAAAAACTTTTGGGATCCGTTAAAATCATCCACAAAGGCCCGAAGGTTTTACGATCATTACACATCGATTGGATGGAAAACAGAAAAAGGATCTAAAATTTTACATTGGCAAAGCCGTGCAGAAATGTGGATTTTGGAAGATGTAAAAAGGGAAAAGGAAGCTGTTCCACGTGAAGTTAACGCACAAACGCAAAGCGCACAGCAAATTACAGCAAAAAAAACATTAGCGCAGGCAACATTTGATGGTTATTTGAAAGGTGCAATAAAATTAGAAGGAATACCGGCTGATTTGTACACGTTTTTGATTGATGAAGAAAAAATAATTTTAGCCAGCGAAGAAAAAGTAAACCTGCTGCAGCAGGCAAATGGGGATGAAGTAAAAGCAAAAAAAACAGCAGTAGCAAATTACTTTAATTCAATGCAGCAAAAGGGAAATGTAAAAATATTTTAAAAATGTGCGTTAAACACACAAACACAATACCATGGTAAAAGTTTATGTTGATGATGCTATAAAACAGGTAAAAAGCAATTTTAAAAACCTGGATGCAGATGCAGTTGCAAAAGCAAGTGTAAATGCAATAAACCGTACCCTTACAAAAGGTCGTACAGTAGCACGGCAAGAGGTAAAGGGCGTTTATAATATTCCACAAAAAAACCTGGATGGAATTGCAAAAAAGGATGCACGTAAAACTTTATTAATTGGTTATTTGGGCGCATCAGCAAAGCCCATACCCATGGATGCATTTAATCCAAAGTTTAAAACATCTGGTAGCAGTATTACAATAACCAAACGTGGTGCACAAAAAGTAAAAGATTTTGTACGTAAAAGAAAAAGTGTTGCTGTCGGTGTATCAATTGAAGTTATTAAGGGTAAAAGAGAAATTGTACCATATGCATTTATGCTGCGTAATGGAAAGCCACGTGTATTTGCACGTGGTGCATATAGGGGAGGTGGTAGTTGGGGTTTTATTCAGCGTAAACAACGGCTAAATAAAAATGGAAACGATACTCCAATAAAACCATTGGTATCTGTAACTGTGCATGGAGCTGTAATAAATAAAACGGTAGAGGGTAAACTTTCTGCATCTATTAATGCATTTTTCCCTCAGCGTTTCGCCCACGAATTAAATTATCAAATACAAAAGATGAAATAATTATCGATGCAAAAGCGATGTATAAAAAAAATTGTTAGGTTCTTCCCATCGATAACTTTTGCGGCTACCCAGAGC
>Ga0208695_1000585_pt1 | contig 37817 bp, 29 predicted proteins | sample AD_UKC111_MetaG_FD_184449 | JGI IMG/M metagenome (GOLD analysis project Ga0208695, IMG submission 184449) | Active sludge microbial communities of municipal wastewater-treating anaerobic digesters from Hong Kong - AD_UKC111_MetaG (SPAdes)... | ecosystem: Engineered > Bioreactor > Anaerobic >...
GCTTTTTCAATCTTTTCAGCATAAAGATCAAACTTTTCAATCTTCAAATGAAAAGAAAAACTCCGATGCAAAAAATTTAAATCTAAAGATTTCAAAAAACATTCATTTACCAGAAATAGTTGATGATAAGAAGATTCTAACATTTATTGAAGCTATAAGACGAGCAGATACTAAAGCAAATGGGTCCTATGCTGCTTGCATCACGGATCCAGATATAGAAGGCATTTTTGCAATTAAATCTGGTTCTTCCTTATATGCAGGAATTGGTTCCGATGAAAATGGCAATTTTATTGTAGTTTCTAGTGATCTGACATCTGTTCTTTCAAAAACTAGATTTTTAATTCCTTTAAAAGAAGGAGAAGGCTTATATTTTACTTCAAATGATTATGTGGTTTTCCCATTATCAGGGAATTTTTATTTTGAAAAACCAGAAGCAAAAAGATCCCGTTTAAATATCAAAGATACATCACTATCAAATCGGTTTCATTTCTATATGGAGCAAGAAATATACACAAGTTCATCAAATATTGATGATATATTTACATACTATTTCATTGATGATGAAAAGAAAGAAAAATATAAAGTTCTGGAAGAAAATGAAGAGTCATCAATGCAAATATATAATTCATTTATAAATATAAGCTCAAAAAAAACCAATGATGAAATTAAAAAATATTTCGTAGAACTTATTGAAAATAGTAAATTTAAATTATTAAAAGATAAGATTTACACAAATCATAAAAATCATGGACAGAATCATTCAAACAATTTTAAAGGATTTATAAGCGATGAAAAACAGCTTTTACTTGATATTTTTAAATTATTTCCAGAATTTGAGCAAGAACTATTATTTATCGACGATATAATAATCTGGAAAAAACAGAGGAAAATATTAAACTATCTGAATAACTTGATAGAAGATATTAAAAAATGTTTCTCGTGTCAAGGTCGAGTTTTTGCAATAGCAAGTGGAACTTCATACCATGCAGCATTAACTGCATCAACTTTTTTTAGCAATCTTGCATCCTGTTCTTTATTTGCTACTGCTCCAGGAACATTCAGATCTCAATTTTTAAATAGTCTCACTGAAAATGATATCCTTATAGTGATAAGTCAATCTGGAGAAACAAAGGATCTTATCGATATTATTCAGGACTCAAAATCAAAAGTTAGTAACCTTAAAGTTGTTGGTATAGTTAATAATGAAAATTCTCGAATTCCACAGGAACTTTCAGATTACTTTTTACCGATACTCTGCGGCCCTGAAATAGCAGTAGCAGCCACTAAATCATTTATAAATCAATTGGTTATTCTCTATATCATAGCTTTTTATTTACAGAACCAACCTTATGATATTCTTCAAACTCAGCTAAAAATTGACCTTTTAAAGATTAAAAATCTTATAAATCAAGCACTTGATAAATGTGATAAAGACCTCACTGAAGTTGCATTGAAGTTGTTTTTGAAACCTTCAATACATATTTTAGGAACTTCACTTGTAGGTCTTGCTAAAGAGGGAGCTTTAAAAATAAGAGAAGTCGTCCTCAATCATACAGAAGGTTACGACGCAGCAGAGTTTAAGCATGGGCCAAACACCATTCTCGGGAAAAACACCATATTTTCGATATCAGATCTGGAAAAACTATTCAATAATTTTGTAGAGTTTCTTCGAATTCAGGTTGAACAAACAAAGACAAATGGTGATAAGATGTCTTTTGATGATATAATTTATTTCTTAAAAGATCTTGATAGTGTGGGGCTTAAGAAAGATACAGAGTTTATTGAAAATTTTAAGTTTGATGAAAGCGATCTCACTAAAAAAACATTATTTGATTTTATGAATAAGATAAGCCTTGAATCTTACTTCACAAATTACCCTCTTATCTTTATATGCCCACCTGATCAAAGAGATATACGAATAACCATATCTCAAATACATACACACAAGATAAGAGGAGCAGACATTATCTTGATAGCTGAATATAACCAGGAACTTTACAAATCTATTTCAGGTATTCCTGCTAATTCTAACAATTATTTTTATAAATATATAGAAATACCATTAACAGAAGATAAAAATTTGTTTGTTTTTCCCGCTGCGGTTGTCTTGCAAACATTGGCTTTTAAGATGTCGATGATGAAGATGAAATATTTAAATTCACTTCATATAGATAATCATGGAGTTCATCCTGATGCACCTAAAAATGTATCAAAGTCAATAACAGTTGATTAAAACTGGTCAATTCGATTAATGAGTAATTTTTGGCGTTAAATGGATAGACAAAAAACATATATGTTCATCCTTCTTGTTGAAAAGCCAGTCCCTGATCCCAAAGAAAGACTAAACAAGTAGCATAATATAGTCTCGCTGTTTGATCGATAAATATGTAATTATGATTCTAGAAAGTTTTTTAGTAAATTTACTTGAATCATATCTTAGAAAAGATAGATAAATAATTATAAAACCTTTATGCTAAGTTTTATTCGACTACTATAATAACTGAGGAAGTTGGAGTCCCATCCTCTAAAAAACCGAGATAAAAATCTGAAATTTCAAGTTTAATTTCATTTATACTGTTTAGATCAAAAAAATTTTTGGCTACCCTGTCTGAAGAAACAGTAAACTTTGCATAACAACTAAGGTCAAACGATTCTGAAGGGTAACCACTTGAAGCAGGATAAACTGTAGATAGAAAAGTCCCATCTTCACAGCTTTGTGTATCTCCCACATAAATAGTTTTGTAGTCTATAGCCTCACCAGAGCCATTATCATAGGTAAAATATAGCTTTCCACCTGAAAACTTAATAATATTTGAAATATCTGAAATTGTAAATCGTACATAGATAGGATCGGTAATATAAAAATTCCCTTCTATTTCTAAAGCTGCAGAAATATTGACATTGGAAAGAGCTATATTTAAATATTTTTCCTCACCTGGTTCTGCTGAAAATGTTGAAGAATCTACTGTTAATATAGAGTAATTCCCGAGATTTGAAGATGTGACTGAGGTCTGTTTTAAAGAAAGAATGGTTAAATCGTAATCTCCAGGATACAGGTTGAAAATAACATCTTGATCACCTGATTGCCTCTCTATAAAAACAGCTTTTTTATAAGATGATATTAGTTTGTTATTAACAAATATAGCAATATGTGTCACATCTGAAGGTATAAGCTTCGTAGGCCAGGTAATATAAAACTTTACCATAGCATTTTCTACGATAAGTAGCTCAGCATTCCCTGAGCAGGATATACCAGAGGTTGATAAAAAAATAAAAAGGATAAAAGTTAATAACTTTAAAGATACATTTTTACTTAATTTCATCTTCAACTCTCCTATAATTTACTTGAATAAAGGTTATTTTGGTAATACTAATTTAAAAAAATGAAATTGTCAATAAAATGCAAAAGATCTTTGACAAAATGTATTAAGTGGCTTTCATATAACCTAAAAGTTATCTAACAAGGAATTAGCAATATAAGGTGTAAATGTTCGACTTTTCATAAAATTACTCCCTTTAATATTCAACTATAAATAGTCATTTAAAATACAAAAATTACATAAAATTTTAACTGCACTTTTTTTAAGCCAGACAGTTCATCAATAGCTATTTAAATTTTTAGAAAATTTGATTATTTTGAAAAATTTTTGAATTATTATATAATTATTATAAATCTTTTAAAAAATCACCGAATTTATAAAAATGACTTGAAAAATATCGTAAAAATACTAAAAAATAGATTGTGGAGGCAGCAAATGATATCGGTAGATAGAAATCAAATCGATAATTTTATCAATCTTGATTTTGATGAAATACTGGAGTTTTTTGGTGAACCAGACATCACAGATGAGATGAATTATTGGTTTTTCGATAATGATATTAGAAATATTCTTTTTATTGGCTATTTTGATAATACTAAAAATAGAGAGTTTGAACTTGTTCATAAAGAAGATGACCTGATGACAAAAAATGGACCTTTTAATGCTGATACTAGAACCTCAATGTATTTGACAAATTATTTGTATCAACAGGGTTATCCTGTTTTATGGCTTAGAGCCAGCTATGACTCAAAAAAAGAAAACAGTAGAGACTTTGAGATGAAAAGCGGGTTGGATATCTTTATTGATGATAATCTCGATATCGATCTTGATGATGTAAAACTCATAATTTTCCTTTATAATGAGGGACGAGATTACTATACAACTACTATCAAATTACCATCTAAATATAAATCAATAATCAAAGAATTTCAGCTTAAGGAGAGAATACTTGATATTCCAGATCTTGATTATTTATCTGATACTTTTCATATACCTTCGATAAATCTTGCCTGTGGCTTTTATAATACTGGAAAAGCAGATGAGAAAATCAACTATCTTGATATTGAAGATGCGATCAATGCTGCACTTGGAATCGCAGATGGTTTTTATAAGATAGAAAAGGAAACTTTGCCATTTAAAGACTCTGATGATGAGGAATATCAAGAAGAATATGATGAAGAAGAAAATGAAGATCTAAAAAAAGGTTATTTTGATAAAGAAAGTGATTATGAGGATGAAGAAGAAGATGATGATGATTATGAGGAAGACGAGGATGATGAGGAAGACTATGATGATGAAGATTATTGATAATAAGTTTCTTTAAAAACAGCTCTAAATAATAATACTTAAAATTCACTTACTAAAGAGAGATGCTCTGATATATTCGTAAGATGGTCTCCAATCTTTTCAAGGTTAAGAATATAATCATAAACTATAGTTGAAAGAAATGGGACATCCTTATATTCTTGAAGAATATGAAAGTAATCCTGTTGACAACTATCACGAAGTTCATTTATTCGTGACTCAAAATTATGAGCTATTGAAAGGTCTATAAGTTTATCTTCTTTTAGATTTACCTGAATAAATTTGGTAAATTCGATAATCACATCAATCATATCAACAAGTTTATGAAGATTTTTTTCAGGTAAATTAACTCTCGAACCAATCTGTCTTTTATAAATATTGTAAAGATTTTGTTGATGATCTCCAATCCTTTCAAGATCATTTGTAGCATGTAAAACTTCAGGAATAGATGCAGCCACTTTCTCACCCATCTCATATGTTGCAAGCAAGGTTATATAGTTCGTTATTTCATATTGCTGAGTATCCATGATACTTTCATTTTCAAGAAGAACTTCAAGTTTTTGTTTATTTGGTTTATTTAATAAATGTTCACTTAAAGTCAGTAAACTTTCAACCGATAAGTCAAGCCCTCTATTTATCTCTTTTATAATCGCTTCTATTGCAATAAAAGGTGATTTCAAGAGGTTCTTATCAAGGAAAATAGCCCTTTTTGGCTTTGCATCCTCCTTCCCTTTAAAAAGCCACTCTATCAAAGCTGTATAATATTTCGTCAAGGGTAAGAAAAGCATCGTATTTAAGACATTAAATAATGTATGAGCATTGGCAGCCTGTCTTACTGGATCAGATGTTAAAGTAACATACTTCGTAAAGAAATTAACAAAGTGTTTAAATGGATCTAATAAAATCAGTACGATAATGGTTCCAATAATATTGAAACCAAAGTGTGCTGCAACGACTCTTTTAGCTGCCATATTTGAGTTAAGAGATGCCAGAAGTGCTGTTATGCAAGTACCAATATTGTTTCCTAGGATTAGTGGAATAGCACCATTAATGTCTACCAGGTTAGCCTGCATAAGAGCTAGGACAAGACCAACAGTAGCTGAAGATGATTGTATTACAAAAGTGACTAGTATACCAGCTAGAACTCCACGAATAGGTTTATCAGCAAACTGTAAGAAAATATTTATTATTTTTGGAGAATTTTTTAAAGGAGCCACTGCCTCAGTCATCATAAGCATCCCATAGAAGAGCAAGCCAAAACCAACAAAAAATGTACCTATATTCTTGATTAAATCTTTATTAAAAAACATCATAAGCACAACACCAACCATCAAAACAGGCAGTGCGATGCTGGAGAGATTGAAAGCCATAATTTGAGCAGTAACAGTAGTTCCGATATTTGCTCCATAAACTATCCCTATTGCCTGAGAAAAAGTCATTAAACCGGAATTAACAAAACCTACTGTAAGTACCGTTGTCGCTGAAGAAGATTGAATCAAGGCTGTTACCGCTAAACCAACAAGAGTTCCTGAAAGTGGTGAAGAGGTTACCTTCTCAAGAAACCTTTTAACACTATGAGAGCTCATTTTTTTTAAGCTTTCGGAAAAAAAGTTTATACCAAGAAGGAATATTGCGAGTCCTCCAGCTGTCTCAAAGGCTATTGTCATCAAATTCTCCATAAATTAAGCAGTAAAAACATTTAACAAAAATAAAATAAATTATTAATAAAAAAATTCAATTTAAAATTTTGTTGATTTTTATTATTATTTTGTTAAAAGCAATTGAACATAATTGATTAGAAGGAGAAATTTATGCCAGACAAAATTCAAATGCGTACCCCACTTGTTGAGATGGATGGGGACGAGATGACCCGTGTCCTCTGGAAAATAGTTAAAGAAAAACTTATTAATCCATATGTTGATCTAAAAGTCGAATATTATGATCTTGGTTTACAAGCAAGAGATAAATCGGATGATAAAGTTACCTTTGAAGCAGCAGAAGCTATAAAGAAGTATGGTGTGGGAGTAAAATGTGCCACCATTACTCCAAACGCAGAAAGAGTTAAGGAATATAACCTTAAAAAGATGTGGCCAAGTCCTAACGGAACTATTAGAGCCATCCTGGATGGTACTGTTTTTAGAAAACCCATACTTGTTAAAAATGTTAAACCATCCATTCCATCATGGAAGAACCCAATAATAATTGGACGTCACGCATATGGTGATATATATAAAGGTCAGGAGTTACATGTTACTGAGCCTGGTAAAGCAGAAATTGTCTTTACTTCTGCAAGTGGAAAAGAAACAAGAGTCACAATCATGGAGATGAAGGAACCTGGCGTTATTCAGGGTATACATAATCTTGAGTCTTCTATTGAAAGCTTTGCCAGAGCTTGTTTTATCTATGCTCTTTCCGAAAAGGTTGACCTATGGTTTGCAACTAAAGACACTATATGTAAAGTTTACGACGGAGTTTTTAAAGATATTTTCAATAAAGTCTTTAACAATGAGTTTAAAGATAAATTTGAAAAAGCTGGTATTACTTATTTTTATACTCTTATCGATGATGCAGTGGCAAGAGTTATGAAGTCCGAAGGTGGTTTTCTATGGGCTTGTAAGAACTACGACGGAGATGTTATGTCTGACATGGTAGCATCAGCATTTGGTTCACTTGCCATGATGACTTCAGTTTTAGTATCTCCAAAAGGATATTTTGAGTTTGAGGCTGCTCATGGTACAGTACAAAAACACTACTATAAATATCTTAAAGGTGAAAAGACATCTACAAACTCAGTTGCTCTTATTTTTGCCTGGACTGGAGCCTTGAAAAAAAGAGGTGAACTTGATAATATCCCTCAACTTATTGCTTTCACAGAAAAACTTGAAAAAGCTACAATAAAAACAATAGAAGATGGCAAGATGACAGGTGACCTTGCAAGATTAGCTGACCCTGCTCCTTCACAATCACTTTCCAGCGAAGAATTTCTCGATGCAATAGCCAGCACTTTGAACTCTCTTAAATAGGTTTTCCTCTTTATTTAACTCAGGCATCTGATTTCTTCAGATGCCTTTTTTCTTATATGTTTTTTTCTCTATTTTATCAAATGTATTTGAACTAAAATCTACCCTATTTTGCTATTGTAATTTTTCAATTTTTCAATTATATTCTTTATGCGAGGTGTTTGTTAATGAGCAATAATCCAGGTTGGGTATATACTGAAAAAGTCAAGCAACACTTTTTAAATCCGCAAAATGTTTTAAATGTTAGTGAAGAAGAGTACAAACCAGATGGGGTTGGCATAGTTGGTTCCACTGCTTGTGGTGATATGATGGTTATTTTTATTAAGGTTAAAGACGATCGGATATATGATTTGAAATGGAAAACTTACGGTTGCGCCTCTGCGATAGCATCTACTTCTGTTCTTTCGGTTATTGTGACAAAGAACGGCGGGATGAAGCTTGAAGATGCATATAAAATAAAACCAGAAGATATAGTAAAAGAACTCGATGAGCTTCCATCAAATAAAATACATTGCTCCGTATTGGGTGATAAAGCTTTAAGAGCAGCAATAGATGATTATTTTAAAAAACAGAATATGGAAAACCCATATTCTAAAGATTTTGCATCACCTATAGTATGCGAATGTAACAATGTTACAGAAGAGGATATAAAACTTGAGGTTCTTGATGGAGCCATTAACCTTGAAACTCTGCAACAGAGAACAAAGCTCGGAACTACCTGTGGTAAGTGTATTGATAATGCAAAAGATATTATGAAAAAATATATCGATGAGTTTTACTCCTCTCCCACTTTTAAAGGAAAATAAGATAAAACGAGTATTAAAATGAATGTTTATCTTGATAATAATGCAACGACTCCTTTACATCCAGAGGTTAAAGAAGCCATAATCTCCTTTTTAGATTACTACGGAAATCCAAGTTCTATGCATGAAACAGGAAGAATGGTAAAAGAAAAGATCGAAGAATCAAAGGATATTATCAGCCAATTTTTAGGTGCAAAAAAAGAAGATCTAATATTTACCTCCTGTGGATCAGAATCAAACAATACTGTACTGAAATCTCTTTTGTTCAGCAAAAATAAGAATAATCAACTAATTACCAGCAAAATAGAGCATCCTTCAGTTATTGAAACAGCTCGATTTTTAAAAAACAACAGTATTCCTGTCTCTTTTTTAAATGTTGATAGTAATGGCCTTATCCTTTTCGACGAACTTGAAGAGGAACTTTCCAGTAAAACCGGTATTGTTTCAATAATGTATGCAAATAACGAAATTGGAACTATTCAACCCATCGATAAAATTGCTTCCATAATAAAAGAAAAAGCACCGGAAGCAATTTTTCACACTGATCTTGTTCAGGCAATTGGAAAAGTTAATATCAATCTCTCAAGTTTGCCTATAGATGCGGCTTCTATATCAGCTCATAAACTTTACGCTCCAAAAGGTTTGGGGCTACTTTATATTAAAGATTTTAATAAGATGAAGAAAAACTTCACCCCTTTGATACATGGTGGGCATCAAGAACAAGGTTTCAGAGCTGGTACTGAAAATACGCTTGGTATAGTGGCTTTAGCAGCAGCATGTAAGGCTTTGACCAGAGAGATGGATGAAGAAATCAAAAGAATAAAGCAGATAAGGGATTATTTTGAGTTTAGAATAAGTAATGAGATTGATAATATAATTATAAATGGTAAAAATTCGCCAAGACTCTGCGGAACATCAAATGTTACTTTCAAATTTGTTGAAGGCGAATCGATACTATTACGACTGGATTTGAACGGATTTAGTGTCTCAACAGGTAGTGCTTGTTCTACTGGAAGCCTTGAACCAAGCCATGTTTTGATGGCTCTTTACAACGACCCTGAACTAGCGCATGGATCTATCCGTTTCTCATTTGGTAGAGAAAATACAAGAGATGATGTGGATAAACTTGTAGCTGTGTTAAAAAAAGAAATTGGTTATTTAAGATCTATAAGCCCATTAAAAAATAAGTGACTGTTCAAATTGATTTAAAATCTGTTCTGGGGGTAAATTTACTTTTAACAATCTTTTTTCCAAAATCTAAGATCTATTATTTATTTTCAGGTTCATCCGGCAAATTTGGACTCTATTCCCAAAGTTGTGACTTTTGTACTTTGGACTGTATTGATAAAAGTATTTTTCCTGATTTTCGACTTTTTACTGCTGTAAATAAGTATGTACTTGCTGTATAAACGAGTATATTATGCTATAACTTTATTCTTTTAATATTATAAAGTACCCATTAAAGGGAAGTTCCTATTTTTTATCATAAACAAGACTTCTTAAGTATTTCATACGTTCTATCGTAAACTCTGTAGCATAATATGGATATATGCAGGGATTTTGATATAGAGGTTCTTCTATATTTAACTTTAAATTGCTCATTAAGCTTTCTTCTTTTGCAAGATCAAATATTTTTGTCCCGGGAATGGGCGAAAATTCAGCAAATCTTGGACTTATACCAAGTTTCAACGCACCTTTTACCGTTCTTTCAACTTCTGTAAAGTCTTGCCCGGGTAAACCAAATAATATATAGAAAGAAATAGATCTTTTATCAATATTAAACCTTTCAATATTATTTATAAGATGATTTAATTCATCCTGATTAAACTTATTTCCATATTTAAAGTCATCCATATTCAAAGATTCAAGTCCAAATCTAATCATTCGAAAATATTTAAGGTATTTAAAAATATCCTCATCTGCTCTTGCAATATGTATTGCATTTGGTAAATAAAATCTGAAATTTGTCGATATTTCAAGAGCTTTTTCCATGAAGGTGATAAAATGTTCTTTATCTATGAGTAAAGCGTCATCATAAAATGCTATATTGTATATTTTTCTTTTAGCAAAATAACGCATCTGGCTAAGAGAATAACCTATAGATAGTTTTTCAAACTTTCCACTTATTATATTTGAAGCACAATAAGGACATGAAAATGGACAACCTTTTGTTAATCGAATAATGCCATATGGAAGATCTTTTACTGCATCCCAATCTGGCAAAAAATCTGAAAATGAATCTGATTCATCATTATAATACTCATCTTGTTTATTGGCTTTTAATATAATATCACTACAATGGAGGGTATCGATATCAGTTAAAGAGTATCTTTTTAAAAGTTCCGATACAAATGAAACCACATTTCCAGTAAATACCTCATCAAATCCAAGAGTTTTAGCGTGTTGAAAATAGATAGTCGGATAAATACCTGATAAAATTACTTTTGTTCCAGGAAAGTCATTTTTAAGAATTTCAAGTAATCTTCTCGCTGCAAGATAATGATATGTAAAAACTATTGATATTACTATCAAATCTGGTTCTGACATTTTTATTTTAATGAGGTTACTCACTTTTTCGAAATCCAATCCAAATCTATAGAATTCTCTATCGACAAATTGAAGCTGTTCGGGTTTATCAACAAGTTTTTTCCAGTATTTTCCACTTCCATTATCTTTAAATGTTGGAGAAATTGAACCTTTTTCAAAAAAGGTTTTATCAAATGTTCTATCAAGCGAATCTATGTATATAACATTGGCTCCAAATTTTTTACAGGCATAGATCGATTTTAATATCCCGAGGGGCTCTGCAAATAAATTGTACATAGCAAAATCAAGAATTGGTGGATTGATAAAAGCGATATTCAAGTTTGATAATAATTTTTCCTTTGATTTCATCAGCTTAAATAACTTTTTAACCTTAAAATTATCAAAATTATATGAGTAAATAAGGTACTTGCGGTTAATGTGTGCTTTTTAATATTAAGGCAATATTTATATAGTATAGTATAGTAGATAAATACTTGTTCATCCAGCAAGTGCATGCTTATTTTAAGAAAAGAAATGTATAAATCCTTATAACAATAATAATAAATATGATTGTTTATCTTTTACTTTTCTTTTTATAACTTACTTCTAAAAAAGAAGCGAATATAAAAAATAGGCTCCTGGTAATTCTTCTTTGTATAGCCAGGTCTTAAAAACTAACGAAGAGTTAGAAGATAATTTGCTGGATGAACCTTAAATAGAGCCATTTTGATAATTTTGCTTTAAGTCGATATATATTCTATTTGCTTGTTCAATATATTTATAATCCTGATCAACCAGAGCTCGTACCTTCCTGGCTGGTATCCCGGCATATAAATAGCCGGATTCAAGTGTCTTATTTTGTCCAATGAGTGAACCTGCAGCTATTATAACTTTTGAAGGGATATGTGCACCGTTAAGTACAATACAACCCATGCCAAGAAGCACATCATCATCAACTATACACCCATGCAATATCACATTATGTCCACATGTAACTCGCTTGCCAATAGTTGTAGAAAAATTGGAGTCGGTATGTATAACTGTTCCATCCTGAATATTTGTATACTCATCGATTAAAATTTTATTTAAATCACCCCTGATAACAATATTTGGAAGTAAAAATACATGTGATGCAATATAAACATCCCCTATTATTACTGTGGAATCAAACCCGTAAACATCTTCTTTTATGACTGGTTTCTTATCTTTATATTGAATAATTTTCATTCTCACCTCTTCTATCTATTGTTTTATTTAATTTCGTTTAAATATGTTTGAATATTGTAAGGATAACCTTTGATATTTTTAACTTTTCAGGGGATTAATAAAATAAATTCTTCAGAGCCAGGACAACTATAATCTTCCCTTCTATTTTTGCAAAACCCTTAACAAAATTGTTACCTATAAAATCGAATAATTGAGGTGATTTTTCATATTCATCAGATGATAAATACTGAACTTTAATAATCCTGTCAACCAAAATCCCAAAAAGTTCATTTTCAACCTTGCAAACAATAATACTTCGAGTATCTGAAAAATCCTCAAAGATTTGTGGCTCTATATTGGTTCTATCGTCTTGATCTAATTCTTTTTTCATGTGCTGATCAGTATCTGAAGTTGAAATATAAGAATTTACATCAAGAGAATCTTTTTCATTGGAAAAACTCTCAATATTAAACTCTTCTACCTTATCGTTTATATTACTTTTATTTGACGATTCTACGAATTCAACCTTTTCATTTTCAAAAGCCTCTAATTTACCACTTTTTTCACCAATACTGGCTAACTTCTCTACCGATATATTTTCAAGCTCTAATTTTTTTGTAAGATCAAAAATAGGTATAATGTCTCCCCGAAGATTGAGCAGTCCAATAATAAAAGGAAGGGAATTTGGAAGATGTCTTATCTTTTCAATCTCTTTTATTTCTTTAACATCGAGAACATCAAGAGCAAATTCGTATTTATCAATAAGAAAACGAATAACCTGAACTACTGTATTTTTGATCTTTTTGCTATCAATATCTTCATCTACTTTTGAAACAATATCATTTATACTCTTTACATGAATTTCAGCCATTAACTCCTCCCAACATTTTTACCGGTAAAATATTAAAAAAGATAAAAATCAACAGTCAGGAAATAAAAACAAGTTGAAAAACTAATAATATTATACAACAAAATAAGTATTACTCAACATTATTGTTTCAAAAGTAGGTAGCAAAAAGTCGAAAGCAAGAGGTTAAAAGTTTAAAAAAGAAAAAAGTTTTATGGATTGGTATTCTGAGTTCCAGTAGATTCAGTAGCTGGTTGAGTAGTTTCAACAGGAGTTGATTCTGGTGTTACCTGCTCCGAGTTGGTAGGCTGAGTCGAAGTTTTGGAAAGATCTTCAATGACTTTTTTATCCTGCATTGCCTGTCTATTGTATGCAAAAGCCAATAAAAATACAACAACAAAAAATACAACTCCAATACCCGTAACCAACCAGTTTAAGAGTTTTTCTTTTTCTGGACTCTGTCTTCCTTTTAAAGAGTTTTTTATCCTATACTGGTATACTACAACAAAGATCAATAGAAGAGAGAAAATAATAAATATAATTGTTAAAAAAGTAATCATGAAAGTTCCTCCTGCAAGAAATGATATTATGCCATCTTCGCCTTTTTGCGTGGTTACTAATTCTCTTTTTCTACATTTACAAACAATTTATTGGCAAGACTTAACCTAACAAACAAGCGAAGAGCCTATTTAGAACAAAAATATTTTTATATTATTATCAAAAAAATCGCAGTGATATGAAAATATCATCAATGGCATAAAAGTGCAAAAAAAGTATAACAATCAAAAGTCGAAAGTCAAGAAGACTATATTTAAAAGTCTAACATGTAAATACAGCAAAATCAGCATTGAGTTACTTTATAATTAATAATCCTATTGAATGATTCAAATGACAAAGATGCTCCACCGACGAGAACTCCATCTATTTGAGAAACATTCATAAGATCATCAATGTTTTCTGGATTTACGGAGCCACCATAGATTATTCTAATAGAATTAGCAAAAACACTACCAACTATCTCCTGAAGGGTCGCTCTTATAGTTTTATGCATTAAAAAGGCATCTTTTGGTAGAGCATTTTTGCCAGTACCGATAGCCCATATTGGCTCATAGGCTATAACTATCCTGCCAGCACTTTCAGAATTATTTTCAAAGTTAATCTTTTTAAATATATACTCTATTTGATTTCTAACCTTTTCAAGATAAACATTATTCTCCCTTTCAGTAAGATTCTCTCCAACGCAAAGAATAGGGATTAAATCATTTTGCAAAGCTGAAAAAACCTTTTTATATACTATTTCATCGTTTTCGTTAAAGATGTTTCTCCTCTCAGAATGCCCACAGATAACATACTTTACCCCCATATCGACAAGCATCTGAGCTGAAACTTCTCCTGTGAATGCACCTTTTTTTTCAAAATACATATTTTGTGCACCAAGAAGTATATTTGAATCTTTAATCAATTCTCCGACTTTTTGCAGATATACAAATGAAGGACAAATGAGTATATCATCCCTTGCATTGCTGCATGAGTTTTTTAACTTTTCAACAAGTTCTATGGCTTCATTTAAGTTAAGATTCATCTTCCAGTTTCCGGCTATCAGCGCTTTCATAAAAATCCTTTGCATTATTTCATGATTATATTTTTACTCTCTTCGAGGTTTAATTGCGAAGAGATTATTTTAAATCTCTCACAAAATAGTTAGTCAGGAGAGCACTTTCAGAAGTTATTGGTAAAAATAAAATAATACTTATATTACTCGAAAATTGCAAGACCTGGCAATTTCTTTCCTTCGATATATTCAAGTGATGCTCCACCACCAGAAGATACATGGTCAAACTTTGATTCAAGTTTGGTTGCAGCTATAGCAGCGACGGAATCACCACCACCAACAACTTTAAAACTTTTGGTTTTAGCTATTATGGAAGCAATCTTAAATGTTCCCTTTGCAAATTGAGGAACCTCAAAAACTCCCAGTGGTCCATTCCAGAAAATAGTTTTAGCCTTTTTTATATAACTTTTGAAAAGAGTAATCGTCTTTGGGCCAATATCAACACCCATTTTATCGGGATCTATATCTGGTCCCTTAGATTTAAATCTTTTTGCCGATAAAGAAGTATCAAAAGCCATAATATGATCAACTGGAAGAACAAATTCCACCCTGGCTTTAGCAGCTTCACTTAATATACTGTATGCTGTCTGCACATATTCAGGTTCAATGAGCGATTTACCAACCTCAAGCCCATTAGCACGCAAAAAAGTATACGCCATAGCACCGCCAATAAGTATATAATCGGCTTTTTTAATAAGCTGGTTAAGAACATCAATTTTAGACGATACTTTAGCTCCTCCAATTATTGCGACAACTGGTTCAACTGGATTTAACAGGATCTTATTAAGGTTAGTTACTTCATTTCTTATAAGGAAGCCATAATAGTGAGGTATATATTTTGCTATTGCCTCAACTGAAGCATGAGCTCTATGCGCAGCGCCAAAAGCATCGGAAACATAAAGATCACCAAGCTCTGCAAGTTTCTTTGCAAAATTATCATCATTATCTTCTTCTTCTTTGTAAAATCTAAGATTTTCAAGTATCAAAATATCTTTAGGTTGAAGTAAATCAATTTCACTTTTAACCTTTGGACCAATACAATCATCTACGAACTTCACAGAATTGTATTTAATCTGGTTTTCGGTCAAAATATTTTCTAATGCAGGTTTGATGATCCTTAACGTTTCCTTTTCAGTCCTCTTCCCTTTTGGTCTTCCCTTGTGAGACATTAAAATAATCCTGCAGTCTTTTGATAAAAGATATGAGATCGTCTGGATGCTCATTCTTATTCTCGAATCATCTGTAATAGTCTGTCCTTGCTCGTCAGTAGGAACATTATAATCCACCCTTAAAAGCACTTTCTTACCTTGAATATCAGGCACATTTTCAATAAATAATTCTTTTGATAGCAACATATATCCTCCACATTTTACGAAGAATCGTTATTTTATTAATATTATTTTATTTAATCATGCATTCATCTACAATTATAATATACAAAAACCAGACAATCAAGAAAATAAAAGTTTTATTTTTTTTAAATTTATAGGTCAGTCATTATCATCAGCTTTAAGTACTCGAATAAAAGCATCTTGAGGAATATCAATATGACCAAAGCGCTTCATTCTCTTTTTGCCTTCTTTTTGTTTTTCAAGGAGTTTTCTTTTTCTTGTTATATCACCACCATAACATTTTGCCAGTACATCTTTTCTATATGGTGATATCGTTTCTCGAGCTACAACTTTTGCACCTATGGCTGCCTGAAGGGCTACAACGAACTGCTGTCTTGGTATAATATCTTTTAACTTTTCTACTATTTCACGACCTATTTTCTGCGCATTTGGCTCAAAAACGATCATGGAAAATGCATCAATTTTTTCTTTTGCAACTAAAATATCCAGTCTAGCCAATTTAGCCGGTTTATAATCATTAAAATCATAATCCAAACTAGCATAACCTTTTGAAGTAGATTTTAACTTATTGTAAAAATCAAAAAGAATTTCAGCCATTGGCATATCATATTTGAGAAGAATACGTTTTGAACCAAGATATTCAAGACCAATCTGTGTCCCTCTTGAATCCTCACAGAGTTTTATGCAATTTCCAACAAATTCTTCTGGAGTTATGATCTCAGAAATAATATAAGGTTCATAACTATTTTCAATAATCGAAGGATCAGGAAAATCTGCTGCTTTATCTATTTCAATAATATCTTTTTGCCCGGTAATCTTTATCCTGTATTTAACCGATGGCGCTGTGAGTATTATATCAATTCCAAACTCCTTTTCCAGCCTTTCCTCTATAACTTCAAGATGAAGCATGCCTAAAAATCCACATCTAAAACCAAATCCAAGAGCAGCAGAACTGTCTTTTTCATAAGTCAATGCAGGGTCTGTAAGCTTTAATTTTTCCAGGCTATCTGCAAGATTTTCAAATTGAGTAGAATCTAAAGGATATATAGATGAAAAAACATATTGCTTCACATCTTTATAGCCAGGTAGCGGATCGCTGCATGGATTTACCGAATAAGTTACTGTGTCTCCTATCCTTGCATCTTCAATATTCTTTATTGTAGCAGTAAAGTATCCAACTTCACCTGCTACAAGCTTATCTGTAGGAGTATATTTTAGCTTGAGATAGCCCACTTCTTCTACTATAAAAGGTTTGCCTTTACTATAAAATATAATTTCATCTCCTGGCTTAATCGAACCGTCAAAAAGCCTTATATGTACTACTACACCTTTATAATTATTATAAATGGCATCAAAAACTAAAGCTCTTAATGGTTTATATTCATCTCCCATTGGAGGAGGAATTATCTTTATAATTGCCGCTAAAAGCTTATCAATATTTATTCCTTTTTTGGCAGATACACTTACAATATCTTCTGGAATAAATCCCAGTTCATCTTCAAGTTCTTTGCTTACCTTTTCAACTTCAGCATTTATAAGATCAATTTTATTGATAACCGGAATAATTTCAAGGTCTGAGTCAAATGCAAGATGAAAATTTGTCAAAGTCTGAGCTTCTACCCCTTGAGTAGCGTCAACAACCAGAAGAGCTCCTTCACAAGCAGCTAATGCTCTTGAAACTTCGTATGAAAAATCAACATGTCCGGGAGTATCTATAAGATTTAGAATGTATGATTTATCTTTATATTTGTATTCAAGTCTAACAGATTGAGACTTGATCGTTATTCCTCTTTCTCTCTCTATTTCTAAAGTATCCAAAAGTTGATTATGTTTATCCTTCTCCTCTTTAGGTAATAAGCCGCACTCTTCAATTAATCTATCTGCAAGAGTTGATTTGCCATGATCAATATGCGCAATAATACAAAAATTTCTTATATTTTCCATCTCGTATATATTACATAGTTTTCAAATTTTGTAAATTTGAAAAACAACTTTCAACCTTTTTAAAAAAAACAACTAATTTAAAAGATTCACAAATTATCCGGAATCTTGAGTCTTGTTCTATAATCTGACATTTGTTTTAAAAAATTTCCTCTGGCAAAACCTTTCGCCTGGAGATTTAAGATCCTTTTAAGATCATTTTTACCTATAGGCGAAGGTTCAAAATCCTCAAAAGGTGTTCCCGCTATTGGAAGAAAATAGTGTATATTTGCTGTAACATTATCATTCAATTTTTTTTCTAAAAATGAAAGTGTAATATCTCTATGGCTATCAGTTTCATAAGGCAACCCAAAAATAATATCAATTATTGGGATGAGAGATTTTTTGACTGAAAAATCAATAGCTTCATCGAGGATTCCCAGAGGATCGTATCTGCCAATAAAGTTCTGCAATTCTTTTGAAACAGTCTGAACACCTATAGTTAAAATCTTTGAAGCACTATACTTAGCTATAAAATCAAGGAATTCAGAGTTCAAATAACTAAGTGAAAGCTCAGATGGAAAGGAACCAAGATATATTTCTGGCTTTATTTGAAACCTATATGAGTAAGCTTGAACATCCTCAATAAGCTGGATCCATTGGTCAATCTTTTCAGATATTGAGCTTTTTTCAAAATACAAAGCAAGGTTAGGAGAAATAAATCTTATATGTTTCTTATTATTTTTAAGCTGGTAGAAAATAAAAATTTTAAGTATATCCAGATCTTTGCAGCGTGGGATTTTACCAAAAAAATAACCAACCTGGCAATATTTACAGGCTTGTGGACATCCTCTAACTATTTCAAGAGGATGGTAAAAATTATTTCTTATTGGAAATAGTGGGAAAAATTTAAATATATCTTTATAATCGTCGATTTGATTGATCTTGCAGTTAATAATTTCAAGTAAACTTTTAGTGAGAGATAATTCCTCACTATTTTTGATATAGTAATCTATAAGAAATTTCTTTGATCTTAACAAAGAAGCTGGTATTACATACAGATTTTTTGTTTGTTTTTCAGAAAAAAATTTGTCTGGTGAATTTATAGTCTTAAAGTTTATTCTGGAAAATTGTGAATAGCTGAATGCTATATCTGAGATAATAAGATCATCTATCATTCTTTTTTCAATTATTTGTAACAATTCAAAAAGATCTATTAAAAATAATTCCCCTTCCTGTATGGATAAAATATCAAAATATTTAAAATAAAGATCTGGAGCACCGACGACATCAGGTCCACCAGCTATAAATAACGAATCTGGAAAGTATTTTTTTAAAATATATACAGTGGATAAAAAAAATCGTCTGAACCATCCATGTATAGAGAAAAAAAAGATATTTAGTTCTTCGTTATCAACTTTTAATCGACTTTTCAAAATCTGCTGTTTGATATTTTCTAAATATTGCGAATCATCTAGATCCTGCGAAATATCCTTCAAAAACAAGATATCTACATCAACATTAAAAAACTCGGATATAGTTATTAATGGAGAAAATGAATATCTATTTTCTTGAATTGTTACTATTATTGATTTCATCAAGAAGATGATACCTTTTTTATAAAAAAATAAAAGGCTTTACCTATTACTTATCTGTAAAGTTTTGGTGTGCTTCCTGGATGATAACTTTTTTGATCTATTGATTTCATCTTTAAAGTAAAATAAAAACCAATCGACCGTGTCATTTAACGTTTGATCTATAGGTCTATAGCTATAACCAAGTTCATCAGTAGCTTTTTTGCAGCTTGCTTTCGCATTACTTTTTATAATAGTAAGTGATTCAGCAGTTACGAGAGGCTCTCTACCACGTCTATTAACAAAAATATCTTCAATATATGCAACAATAGATAATATAAAATCTGGAATACGTATAAGTTTTTTTTCTTTTTTTATTTTCAAACTTATCTGTTTGTAAAGTTCATCAAATGAAAGATATTCACCAGTAAGTAGATAGATTTCACCTTTTTTTCCATATTGTGAAGCAAGGATACAACCTTCAGCTACATCTCTAACATCTACAAAATTGTATCCTCCATTTAGAGTATACCAAACTTTACCTTTTAAATAATCAAGTATAAGCTTTCCCATACGCGATGGTCGGTAATCGAAAGGACCAATTATTCCTGAGGGACAAACTATCTTGCAATTCAGACCTTTCTCAACATATTCTTTGATCTTTAAAGTAGCAATAGCTTTTGTCTTCCCATAAGTCCCAATTGCATTGATAGGTGATATAGGTATAGTTTCATCGATAACAAATCCATTTATTAGATCAGCAAAAGAATGAATAGAAGAAACATAGACCATCGATTTTACATTTCTTTTCAATGCATTTTTAGCAACATTAACAACACCATTAACATTTATATCATATAAGACATCTGGTTTATTTGAAGTTATAGAAATCATACTTGCAAGATGATATACTTCATCAACTCCATCCATTATTTCATATATAAGTTTTTCATCTCTAACATCTCCATAAACAACCTCCAGATCGTAATCTTTTAAAGATGAAAGATCCTCGTTTTTTAATGCAAGAATTCTAACCTTTTTGTTTAACTCAATAAGTTTCTTTACAAGAACACTTCCAAGAAATCCGGCTCCACCTGTTACCAATACCATATTTGCTCTCCCTTCGTATATTTTTTTTAATAAAATTCAAAAATCTCTACTTTTGTACAAATATATAAATACAAATATTTACTATCTAAAGATGCATGATAGTGTATTAATATTAATATTCTAAAATAAGAAATATTAATAAAAAAAACTGTAATATAAACATTAATAAGAAACAATGTGAGCACTCACTCACTATTAATTTAATAACACAATCATTTCATTTTGTCAACTAATTAAATAAATTTTTATGATTTTCTTTATTTTTTCTATCCACTTTGAATGAAAGAAAAATGCATTTAAATAAAAATGCTGAGGTATCCAATTTTTATAGATATTAACTTTACTATAATATTAAATTGAAATGAATTTTTGATTAATGAATTTTCAAATGATAATTTAAAAGAAGATCTATAAAAAAATCATATTATTTTAAAAAAATGGAGATAGCAATATAGCTATCTCCCATAAAATAAATATGTGAAAAAAAATAAAATAGATTCATAACCTTTTTATCTATTTGTGAAAAGCGAAAAAAATAATTTTAAGGATGAATTTCTTTTAATTAGTTAAGATTTATAATTTTCAGAAAAATATTTCATTCCTTCTTTAAGAGCAGCAATATTAAGGTCAATAAATTTTTCCTTGCTTCCAGTAAGATTTTCCTTAAACACATTGATCATAGTATCGATACTGACTAATTTTTTAGCTTGAATCATAGCTCCACACATAACCATATTTATAATCTTTTGAGATCCTATTTTGCTAGCAATATCGTTTACAGGAATTTTGTAGACAATTACATCTGATCTATCAGTATCAATATCGATTATTGAAGAATTTATAAATAGAGCACCACCTTTTTTTATAGTTTTCTGAAATTTTTCAAGTGAAGGTCTGTTCATCGCTACAAGCATAGTACTTTCAACTATTACTGGAGACGCTATAGGTTCATCTGAGATTATAACATGACAGTTTGCCGTTCCACCTCGCATTTCAGGACCATAAGAAGGAAGCCAGGACACCTGTTTATTCTCTTCCATAGCCGCTTCAGATAAAAACTTCCCCAGAAGCATAACTCCCTGTCCACCAAAACCAGAGATTATAATTTCTTCGTGCATTAGTTTCCTCCCTCGCTTGCTGATACATCTTTGTAAACGCCTAATGGATAATACGGTTCCATATTTTCTTTCAACCAGGAAATTGACTCTATAGGAGTCAGACCCCAGTTTGTAGGACATGTCGAAAGAACCTCAACAAGAGAAAATCCTTTCCCTTCTATTTGCATTTGAAAAGCTTTTTTGATGGCAGCTTTTGCTCTTACTATATGAGGAATGTCGTATACTGAGACTCTGGTAATATATGCAGCGGAAGGGATAGTTGCAAGCATTTCAGAGACACGATATGGCATTCCACAATGTGCTGGATCTCTTCCATAAGGTGAAGTAGTAGTTTTCTGTCCTGGTAATGTTGTTGGAGCCATCTGCCCACCGGTCATACCATATATTGCATTATTTATAAAAATCGTAGTTATCTTCTCTCCACGATGTGCTACATGGACAATATCTCCAGTTCCAATTGAAGCAAGATCTCCATCTCCTTGATAGGTAAATACCACAGAATCGGGTAGCGCTCTTTTTATACCAGTAGCGACAGCGGGAGCTCTTCCATGAGCAGCTTCATGCATATCACAGTTAAAATATCTATAAGAAAATACTGCACAACCAACTGGAGCAACTCCAATGGTTTTATCCAGTATATCAAGCTCAACCAAACATTCAGCAATCAATTTGTGAACGACTCCATGCAAGCAACCAGGACAATAATGAAGAGGAGTATCGGTTAATCCTTTAGATTTTTCATATACTATCTTTCCCATTATTTTTCCTTTTTAATTTTCTTTTAAACCAAAAGCATCCTGATAAAAGCGATTTAAGAAATTATTAATTGGATGCTAAAATATTATACTCTTAACTCTTTCGAAAATCTTATAATATAGATTTTACATAAGAAATTATTTCTTTAGGCTCTGGAACAATTCCACCAGTTCTTCCATAAAAATATACTGGCTTTTTACCATTAACAGAAAGCCTTACATCTTCAACCATCTGACCACTTGACATTTCTACAGATACAAATGCTTTAGCCGAAGAATTGCTGGCATATTCGCCTATTATTTGCTGTGGGAATGGCCATAGAGTAATAGGTCGAATAAGACCGGCATGGATCCCTTCCTCCTCCAGTTTTTTTATAACATATTTAACTATTCGAGAAGTTGTACCATAAGCTGTAAAGATAACATCAAGTTTAGAGTCCATCTTATACAACTCATATCTAACTTCTTTCTCTACAACTTCTTTATATTTTTTCTGTAGTGCCAGATTTAAGCTTTCAAGATCTTCTGGTTCCATAAAAAGCGAGTTTATTATTCTTCTCTTACCATCGGGAGAATTCCTTGTACCAGTAGCTGCCCATGTTTTGGGAGGTAATTTCTTATTTGTAGCCTCTTTAAATTCTACAGGTTCCATCATCTGACCTATCATACCATCACCTAAAACCAGAACTGGGTTCCTATACAGATCAGCCAGATCAAAAGCATCATACATGAGATCCACAGCTTCTTGAATCGAGGAAGGTGCTAGAACTATAAGATGAACATCGCCATGAGTAGTTCCTTTAACTGCCTGATTGTAGTCTGACTGAGCAGGGGCAATATTACCAAGTCCTGGACCACCTCTTACCATATTTACTAAAACACATGGAAGTTGAGCTCCTATAATATAGGAGATTCCTTCAGCCATCAATGATATTCCTGGTGATGAAGAAGATGTCATAACTCTTGCACCAGAACCAGCTGCACCGTATATCATGTTGATGGCAGCAAATTCTGCTTCTGCCTGTAAGTAAACTCCTCCCCTTTTTGGTAATTCTCTAGACATATATTCTGGAATTTCATTTTGAGGAGTAATCGGATATCCAAAAAAGAATCTGCAATTTGCTCTTATTGCTGCTTCAGCAACAGCTTCGTTTCCTTTCATTAAAATTTTCTTTCCCATCACATCCCTCTTTTATTTTAAACTAATCAAACTAGAAATACTTTTTGCAGTTCTATCAAAAAATATTTACCAGGCAAACACTTCTTTATAGTAAATTCTATTTTTGTAGGTACTAGAAGTATTAGATTGATATAACTGCATTTATCAATATCTATAGTTTTAGACTTCTTTAATCTATCCTTTCAACTGTAATAACTGAATCTGGACAGATTTTAGCACAGCTTCCGCATGCATTGCACTTATCCATATCTTTTACAGTGGCAATATTGTACCCTTTTGTATTCATTCTGGTAAAATCCATAATAACAATTTTTACAGGGCATACAGTGGTACATAGTTCGCAACCCTTGCAGGATTCAGTAGCAAATGTAACTTTTCCTTTTGGCATGAATTCCTCCATTTTATTTTGATAAAATCTTTAAACACATTATGAATAGTATTAATATTAAATAAATGAAACTGGAGAATGAAATTTATATTTAATAATAAAATTCGATAAAAATCATAATTTTAATCAATCAAGATTATCCATCCCCAACCAGACTGGTCGTAATGTGAGATCAAGAGGAAAAACTTCCTGCGCTTTAGTCTTAAAATTTGACTTATTATACTCTTCTAAAAGCCAGCTTGGTAATACAAGATATCTATATGGGATAGAAAGTATTTTGCTAACCTCTATGCATACTTCTTCTCCCCTGTTGAGATCAGCAAGAGAAGTTTCAAAAAGAAGATGAGTGGAATTAACTATGCCTGAAACTTTTAATCTTGTAGCATTTTCTATATCTTTAAGAAAAGATAAAACTCCATCGAGATTCTCTGAAAAAGGTCGATTAACATTCACAAGGTAAAATAAATCGTAACCAACTTTTGAAAGGATCTCATTATACCTTCCAAGTGCTTTAGAGCCTGCGGCATCTCCACCAAGATCTATAACAAGATTGATATTGTCATCAAGTATTGCAGCAGCAACTTCTTTTGGAATAGCCGGTAGATCTGCATGAGTGGCTTCTCGTGAGGGACCTATAACTTCTATACTATATTTACCTAAAAAATCAGTAATACCTCGAGTAGTAAAATAGGGATTGACAATATCAAGATCAACAACTGCAACTTTTTTATCCAATGAAGAAAGTGCAATAGCTAAATTTGAAGCGAATTCACTTTTGCCAACTCCATAATGCCCGGAAATAATAATAATTCGCTTATTTTTATAAAAATCCAAATAAAAAATCCTTTTTTATAACTTAATTTATATTCGTAAAATGAAAAAAAATGTCAAGAGCAAAAATTTTCTTGATTTGATTTTATTTTGATATACAACAGTCAAAAGTTGAAAGTCTAAAGTCCGGGAATAAACTTGACAATACTACAATCAGAAGTTTATTTGAAAGTTTTTAGTTATTTATCTGGTTACTTCCGGTTAATACACACTTTTTAACATTAAAGGAAAAAATGTATAGCATAGCATATAAATACTTGTTCATCCAGCAATTGTATGCTTATTTTAAAAAAAGAAATGCATAAATCCTTATATAAATAATTGATAAATAGGATTGTTTATTTTTTTGCTTTTCTTTTTTCTTTTTGTCACTTAACCAAAACAAAGAAGCGAATATCGAAAATAGGCTCTTTGCAATTTTTCTTTGTATGGCCAGGTCTTGAAAACTAACGAAAAGTTAGAAGATAATTTGCCGGATGAACCTTTCTCTATATACAGGTAAAATTTCATTTTATTGATGATTAAGGATACTTCTTGATAAAAAAATAAGGTGCTGGCATGGATAAAAATTTAGACAATTAAAAAATCAGGAGGAATAATGAAAATCTATACAAAAGTTGCTATCTTTATTATTTTAGGTTTTTTTTTAGGCTTAATTGTACCTTATGTTCCTGTTCTTCATTCTATTTTTAATTTAATTGAACAAGTTTTTATAAAGCTATTAACATTTCTTGTTAAACCATACATGTTTTTTATGCTTATAGTCACATTCGCAACACTTAAAGATAACTTCAAGATAAATACAATCATGCCAAGATATCTGTTATTTACTTTGATTTCAGCACTTTTTGCTCTTATTCAGGCTGTTGGTTTATCTTTATTGATAAAACCAGGATATCAGATCGATCTTTTTGAAGCTAAAACACCTTCTTTAATAGAATTCAACAATATACTGGATTCCATTTTAACAATGATACCGAGAAACTTTTCAGATGTTTTTTCTGGCAATCCATACCATCTGATACCTACTTTTTTTATAGCAATGCTTTTAGGTATAACAATATTCTATGCTGTTAAAAGAGGTGATGTTTTTTTGAATTTTTCCAAATCCATGGAAGAGATTTTTGATCATATAAATTTATACGCAATTGAAATTTTTTCATTTGCCACATTATTTATAGGTTATAATCTTGCCACTACAATAAAAACTACCTCAAACTTTATATTTGTTATTAAACCTTTTATTGTAATGCTTTTTTGTACTTTAATTCAGATTTTTTTTATTCCTTCTCTTTTAATATTCTTCTGGTTGAAAAAAAATCCTGCAGCATATTTTAAGAGTGTTCTTGGAGCACAATTAACTGGTTTTGCCACAGGTTCTGTTGTCACCAATTTTCCTTCAATGATTTTTCATAATGAAAAAAACCTTGGGATACCAAGACATATATCTTCTCTATATGTTTCTTTAGGAACTATTTTCAACCTTGATGGAATTTTGATAACTTCGATAGTTGGTTTTTTTTATATTCTTCAAATCCAGCAGATTTCACTTACTTTTTTTGAGATTCTCCCACTATTATTAGGAATGGTTCTTCTTTTCTTTGTAAAAGATGGATTTTCTTATCCAGAATTATCAGCCCTGGTTTTATTTTTAACTATATCAGAAACTTTACCTATCGATTCAAGAGCACTATTTGCTGTTGGAATGTTTTTATTTACAAAACTTTCTTCCTTTATAACAAGTTCTTCAATTTTGTTCCTAAACTATGTTATCTCTGAAAAATACTTAAAATGTGTTTCCATTCAACCAAATAAGGAACAGATTTAAATAAACATTAAGAATTACAAAGTGAACCATAAGCTAGAATTTTTAACAAATTATTTGACTATAGAAGAGAATGATTCACACAATAAAATAGCATCAATAGATCATAATTTTGCTTCACAAAAAGATCATACAGGGACTTATTTATCTATTGATAATCTATATAAGGCAATCTTTAATAGAAAGTCGGTTCGTAACTATCATAAATTTACTAAAAACGAAACAATAATTTTATTGGATATTATTCAAAATATTCTACTGACTATTAACAACTTTACTAAAAACAATCTTCCATCATTAAGATTTGATGTCTTTATCAATGATGATAATTCAATTTTCAGTGGAATAGCTGGTAATATTGGTAAAATAAAAAATGCACCAGTTGCTATTGGTATTATTTCTAAAGATAATTTAGAAGATAATCTCAAAAAAAACAGAGATAACCAGGCATATGAAAGTAAAAATGCAGATCTTAGATTTCTTTATGCTGGTTATTTAGGGGAACTCCTTGTTTTGTATCTATGCTCTTCAGGATATGCAACATGCTGGGTTTCGGGACTTTTCAATAGAAAATCAAATAAATTTAATATTTTAAAAGAGAATAAGGAAAAACTTATTTGTGTTATAGCTGCTGGTAAGAAAGCTACTTTTTCGCCTCTTGATATTAAACTTATATATGGAGTGGTTGGCAAAAGAAGGAAATCAGATAGATTAGTTTTTTCAGAAAATTTATTGAAAAATTTCTCAGATTCAAAATTTAAAGAAGCACTTAAAGCTTTTAAACTATCTCCTTCTGCTGTAAACAGGCAACCATGGTATCTTGATTTTCATGACAATAAATTATTTCTTTTGCCAATCACAAGCTTAACGAAAAACATTATCAATAAACCCGATAATCCTGGTTATTACTTAGATAGTAAAGATAAAAAAAATAAAAAACTATTTGTGCCAGAATATATTCAACTTGACTGTGGAATTGCAATGCTTCATCTTGAAATAGCTTTAAAAACTCTTTATCCAGAAAATCGAAATAAATGGCAATGGCAAATAAAAGATGGTACATGTATCCCTTTTATCCAATTTTGATTAAAGATAGAGTTCGTAGCCCTTTTCTTAAATAAATCTTTTTTTAATAGAGTTGTTATATTTTTATTGGCTTACAGTTAATTCATAGATATTTGTGCAATTAAGCATTCTTAGATGGTAATAATAATACTACCAATCATGCTGGCAATTAAGAATATTTACTATGAAAAAATAAATTGGAATATTAAGTGTAAACTTTCAGCTTTTAGTCAGCCTTATTCATCTATAATAATCTACTATGGAATTATTTATGTTAGTAGTATTGATTAAATTTTATATATCGATGAAAATGCTGGTAAGGTACTTGTATCAATAGATATGAAAGATCATAGAATAAGTAGACCAGCAGCATTAACAAGAGATGGCGTATATTTTGCTACAGATGATGGTATGCTATTTGCATTTGATAGAAAAACAGGAAAAGAGTCATGGAGAATAAAGCTTGCAAAAAGATTTATGGCAAGTCCAATTATTTCAAATGAAGTAATATATATTGCAGGATCTGACTCAATAGAAGGGAAAGGATATGTATTTGCCATTTATTAGATAAATTAAAAATTTTGTTTTAACATATGCATACCAATGTATCAAACTCTAGTCTGAAGTATTGGTTGATGAGATGAAAAAATTTAATTTTTATTTTTCAATATTTTCGTAAAGAACATTTTTATAGATTGACTTTTTATGCCTTTTTATTATTATCTTTTTAGCTTAAACATGGATTTTGTTTAGTATACGCTTTATTACTGGTTAGTGATTTCGGCAATGTTTTAATATTAGCACTAAATAAGTTCATGGTAAATTTGCTCTTCTTTTTTAATAAAGAATATATAATAGATTCAACTAAAGGGTTCCCCTATGAAAAAAAAGACAAACACTATTATCTTCTATATCATTGCTGCTGCTGTCATACTTAGCTTTGGAGTATTTGGGGTCATATATTTTACTCCAGAAATTGGAGTTCCGTCAAATGCTCTTGTTGTTGTTAATCGTGAACCTATATACTGGAACAGAGATATGGCATATAGCTACAACAACATGCTTGAATACTGGAAACAAAGGATACCAGATCTTAACGAACAGTACCAACAGCTCATATTTAACAGTTATATTCAGCAGGTTGTTGAGGAAAAAATCGCTGAACAAGCAGTTAAAAAATATGGTATCAAGGTTTCAAATGCAAGGGTTAATCAAAAAATTATCGATAGCGGTTTATTTTACGATGAGCAAGGCAAATTTGCCTTCTCAAACCTTCCAAAAGATCAACAACTTTATTATTTTAACAAATTTAAAAAAGATATATCAAGAGAAATCTTAGAAAATGATATCTCTTTTGCATCTATCTTCACGACAGAGATAGATCTAACCAAATACTTTCATGTTACTCATGATCTTTATAAGTTTGAATATTATTATATTCCTATTTCAGTTGTTTCAGATGATGAACTTGCAAAATATTATGAAACTGTAAAAAATAATTACGAAGTTATGCAGGCAGCACATATTCTTGTTAAAGATCTTGAAACAGCTCAAAAGATCAGTGTTGAACTGAAAGCAGATCCTAATAAATTTATAGAATACGTTTTAAAATATAGCACGGATGAAGGCTCAAAAGCAAATGCCGGTGATCTTGGCGTTTTTGATAGAAAAACCATGGTTAAGGAGTTCTCAGATGCTGCTTTCAAGCTTACAAAGCCAGGTGAAATTTCCGAACCTGTCAGGTCAGAATTTGGATATCATATCATAAAATGCATAAAACCTCCATATATTCCTTCTCTATCTGATCCAAAGATCAAAGAAAAAGTTCTTGAAGATTATTCTGCTGTCAATGAAGCTATTCTTGTCGATAAGGCAAAAAACGTTGCAAACGAAGTTTACAATTTGTTTGAAAAGAATGATATAACAACGATAGAAAAAAAATATAATCTAGAACTTAAAAAAACTGGAGAATTCGCCTATAGAGATACAATAGTCGATGAAACAAACACAAGCATAACAGAATTATCTGATGCAAACGATATTCATGATGCTCTTTATCTTGCTAAAAAAGATGAGGTTATTAAACCAATAAGAACTCAAAAAGGGTTCATTGTTGCTAAAGTACTATCTAAAACAATTGGATCAGAAGAACTTTATAGATCCAAACATGCAGATATTCTACGAGATGTTATTGGTGTTTATCAATATATCTTGACAAATGATTGGAAATTATTCTTACAGAATAACTCAAAGGTAGTTTACCCCAAAAATAGTCCAGTAAATAATGGAAACTTATAGTTATCTGGATGAAAATTTAAGATTTATCAAAAAGTATATCCCATACGATATATTTGCAAAACTTATTAGAAATAAGAGCAATTTCTATGCTTTAAATATTGAAAAAAAGTCTAACCTTTTAACTGCTGAGTTCGATAAGAGATTAACTTTATCAATAGATTTAGATAAAATAAAAAATTTTGATAAAATATCCGCCTATGGTTCAAAAAATGATTTAAATAATTTTTTAGAAAATAATGTAGCTGTTTTTACCTCTTTTTTTATCTTTTGTTTAATTCATCAATTTTCATCTATCGATATAAAATTTTCAATAATCATTATCGAAGATCTTGAGTTTTTTTTATCAATATTGAACACTTTTGATATTTCAATATTTTTTAAGAATGAACTTTCATACTTTTTTATTTTTGATCCTTATTTCATTGACAATACAATCGATTTTCTTGCTCAAAATCCAGTTTTACTTAAAAGTTCACCTCTCTATTATTCGCTTCCTTCATATGATCAGTTTATGAGCAGGCAGTATAATGAGAGATTAAACTTATTTAAATCAAAATTTCAGTCTTTGCTTATAGATTATTCGACTTCAGCAGTTATGCTAACTCTGGAGATAGAGAATGTTTTAAAAAACTTAAATTTCGTAAAGCAAACTTTTAAAAGTAGAATGGCGAAAGTTGACAACGCACTTGTGATCAGTGCTGGACCATCATTAAATAAAAATATAAATAAAATAAAATATCTTGAAAAGCTGATGCCAGTTGTTGCTGTTGACACAGCTGCCGCGTTCCTTTTAAAAAATGGAATAAGAGTTGACTTTCTTGTTGTTTTAGACCCTCAAATACTTAACTATTACGATTTTCTTGGTTTAGATAGACTCAATGATGATACTTTTCTTATTGTAAGCTTGACTTCAAATAATAAAATCGTTAAAAAGTTTTATCATGATGAAATTGACGACAGGTTAATTTTTTTTTGTGCTGTAAATCCAAATTCGACTTCATCAGATTTTTTGAAGCTTGAAGATTTTCTCTCCGATTTGACCAATTTTTCCGCATCAAATATGGTTTCACAGGTAGTTTCCGAGACTTTAGAACTATGCAAACTGCCAGTTTTCGGGAATGTGAGCCTTGCTGCTGTATCATTTGGTTTAAACATTGCAAATAATGTCATTATAGCTGGATTTGATAATAATTTTGATAATCTCGTGTATCACTGCAATGAAGCCCTTGATATCCAGAGCTATAGACGAACTCAAAATTACTTTTCGACTGTTCTTTCAAATGTAACAAAATATTGCTTAGGATTAATAGATAAAAGTGTTTCAACGATAGAACATAAAAGAACAAATATTTTGCTAGAACGGGATCAGCAATTATTCAATAAGGTATTTGGAGATTATTCGATAAAGAAGATAGAAAGCCTGACAGATGAAGATTATTTATCTTTTTCTAAAGCTGTAAGTGAGTCCTTGAAGGATAATTTTATCTCTCAACTCAAGAAAAATCTCATTTTAAACACTCGTAAATCTATATTCGATGAAAAAGAAGTTACTCAAGAATTTAAAAAAAGATTGAAAATCGCAACAAATATAACACTTTCTCAGTTTCCTGCAATATCAAAGGAAAAGGTAGAAAAATTATTTTCACTTATAGATAATTTGTAAAGTGTATATTTTGATATGCATTAGTCTAAACTCTAAAGACGAAAGTAAAGAAAAATATTTTTACTAATACCATCTAAAGTTAAAAGTTCAGGAAAAATCTGGATACTATTTTTCTTTAGAAATAAGTTTTTTTACAATAAAATCAGCAACATCTATCCCATGCGTTCCTCTACCAAACCCAGCGTCCATACCTGCTGCGACAGCCATATCATTTGTAACCTGAGTTCCACCTGCTATAAGCAGAACTTTATCCCTTATACCCTTTTCTCTACATACCTGATCCAGCTTCTTCATGTTCAGTTTATGTACATCACCATGTGTTATTATCGTTGAAGCAAGTATAGCTTTTGCTCCAACTTCAATAGCTGCATCTACAAGTTTTTCAACTGGAACTGAGGTGCCAAGATAGTAGCACTTAAAACCCCACTTTTCTATCCCACCATGTTTGATGTCGAGTATCTCCTGAAGTCCAACAGAATGTTCATCTTCTCCAAGAGTTGCTCCAACTACCTTTAATTCATGCTCTTTGACATAATTTTCTATTATTTCATCGCTGAGATGTTCGACTTTTTCTGGTATTTTGATATCTGAAAGTTTAACATAATGGTCCACTTTCCCTTTAATCAAAAGCATAGTGCCTTCAGCAGGATGAAGAACTCGTTTGTGGATGATCTGCGGGTCTTTTAGTGTCATCTGTTTTGCTATTGTAAGTCCTGCAATCTCAGCTGCTTCTTCAAAAACAGGAAGAACCATCTCAACGGTAACAAGACCATCACCATGCCATTCAACTTCGGGACGTATTATACCAAGTTTTTCGTCTTCAACCAGCTGTTTTATCCTTGTATTAACATTATCAACCGGATCCAGCTCATCGATATATGCTATTTTCATAGGTTTGCACAATGTACAACCATCAATAGCATCACAGGGTTTTGAAAGGTTATCCGGGATATGGTTTATTCCGAAGTGAGAACAAACAGGAGCAAAGTAATCTGCTTTTCTTTCTATTATTGTATTTACAGCGACACCTGCATCTTGTTCTCGAATAATACCATCACCATTTCTTTCAGGGTAATAACCTGAGTCAACAAAATATCCTTTTTCAACTGCGTTAAAGTAACCACCAACATCGAGTATTTCTTCTAAAAACAGAACAGCTCTTTCCTTAAGTTCTCTTACCATTTTACCAAGAGGGCCATCCATATCCAGTTTAACAAGTTGCTTTATTCCATCCAGAGCATTAAAAACCTGTTTGGTAGCATCAACAGCCCTTATATTATTTTGATGCCATGGGACATTCCTTCCTTCATCTGGGGTAATCGTAGACTGTATATCAGCTGAAGTAAGTGCCGATATGAGAGTATCGACTGCGTGAGTTATCTGCGCTTCATCTGTATCAGACTCAACATACCTGGTATTTTGCTGAGCTCTAAACTTATAATCACTAAAAAGATCTCTAAGAGCAACTGCATATGGAAGATCATACCATAGCTTTGGTGCAGGTGGAGCTGTTGGTGGAACTGTGGATAAGCCTATATTATCTGGCTTCATCCCGGCTTTTACCGAATAAAGCGAGTTTATAGCATGTTGAACAAGAAGTTCAGGTCTCACTTTCCAGGCTTTTTTAGCTGTTGCATTTGCATTGTGTGCTCCATCGATCTGGAAAATATTTGCATCAGCCATTATTTTCTTTGCTTCGGCAGCGTCAACAAAAGACCTATACATATTAACATTTCTGTATAAGACATTATACTGTGGATCCTGGTGAGCTCCAGATATCCCTTCTTCAGCAAAAACGACTGCAACCTCTGGACCTGCAACACCCGAAACATACGAATGAAAATTTATCGGGCGACCAACTTCTTCTTCTATAAGATCAAGTGCTTTTCTTGTAGCTCTTATCTGTTTTCTCGTTATTGGTACTCCACCAATACCTTCAGGTGTACCTTCTATGAGTCCATCTATATGAGACTGTCCTGTAGTTCTTATAACCATGATATGATCGGCTCCATGCCATGCAGCCATTCTCATCCTTCTGATATCATCTTCAAATCGACCAGATGCAATCTCTGTTGTAATTACTGGTTTTGGTTGAGGATCGATATTATCGAAATATTTTGCTGCTGGAAGAGGAACAGACTTTTTCAATGATTCACTATGATCATAAAATGTATGTTCTCCAAGTACCTGAACTGGTTTCTGTTTTCTCCAGACCCAGCCTCTCTTTTTTGCTCTATAATTTTCCAGGTTTTTAAGAATTTCTTCAATATTTAATTTCTTATTTGGATCTAAACTCATATTAACCTCTTATATTCTTACTAAATTTTTATTTCTTATTAAGCAGAATTATAAAGATTTTATTAAAAATTTTAAAATCAAACGTTTATGAAACGTATCAAAATAGTTGCTCTGCAGGATAACCTTCTATAATCTTCTTTCCGGCTATTTTGTAATCAATGTTTTCTTTCTTTGACAACTTATACACAACATTTCCAGCCCCATGCCCTAAAAGATCTTTTTTATAGAGAATCTCAACAATCTTAGAAGCTTCCAGTGAATTAAACCCCATTCGGAGTAGAACCGACCTTTCAATAGATGGAGAAGTATATTTTTTAGCCATATCTATCAAAGGCTCCGTAATCTTATCTGTTAAATCCCAGAATCTTTGCTTTAGCTGCTCATCATTAAGATTCGCAAGATGCTCCCTTCTTTTTTCATAGTCATCTTTTCTATCAAGACCTGACTTCATAAAATCTCCTTGAATAAAATTGGTTAATTCGTTTAATCTGTACTTTTTAAGCTTTTCGTAGTTTTTGTTTATATGACTTAGCCATACAAACTAGCAAAGAGCGTGTTTTATACATTATAAGTATTAGCTGTATAGTAAATGTAAACATATTCTATCGCTCTTCATCATTTTTTAGTGAAGTGCCTATGCTTGCAGTAGTATAAACCTTGCTTTCGAAGAACGAGAATATATTTTTTTGCATGCATCAAATAAAGATAAAACTTAAGTCTTTATTTTCCCTTCTTACTCAATATAGAAAAAAGATTATCACGTATCCATTTGGGATCTTCGTTAAGATCATTGGATAAAAATTCTATATCTTCATCCTGCAACTTTATATTTGGATAATTTGAAATAAGATTTTCAAGATATGAGATCTTTAGCTTTGCTAAATCCTGCTCTTTATATTGGAAATCACCAATATTGTAAGGAAGAACGATATTTTTACCATTAATTGATTTTTCTGGATGACCTCGTAAGATTTCTATCCCATTTTGCCTTGCAAAAGACAGTTGGGCTTGTGGATGCTTTCCAGCTCCAGTATACTCAGTTTCCTGAACAACTATTATAGCATCCTGATCAAGGGTCATAGCAAGATTTATCGCCCCTGCAAGAGAAGTATTACCAGCAGGGCCTCTTTCGATCCCTTCACTTGCAGCTAAAAGTTCAGTAGCATAGAAAACTTCACCCTGTGTTACAGTAAGATATCGATCCATATATCTCAAAGATCTTGCGGCATTTCTAGGCGTATCTGCTCTATCTGGCCACTCTGCAAATGGGATACCAAAACCTGTATGTCCTGTTGTAAAAGATTTTTTATTAAAGTCAATATCTGAAGCCATATGAAGTCCTGAAAGATCTACTGAACAACCTACAAACTCGGTATAATTTAATGGTTTATTTTCCATCTTGTATTTTAAAACACCTCGAGCTGTTCCTGTCAAATTACCACCACCAGCATGGGTAATCATAATATAATCTGGATCTCTTCCCTCAATAGCTCTTATTTGATGCATAACTTCCCAGCCAAGAGTTTCTATCCCGGCTATAGAAAATGGAGTATATAAAGATGCGTTAAAATAGCCAGTATCCTCAAGGGCACTTAAAAAAGAGTAAAAAAGTTCAGGTCCAACAGAGGACATGATAACCTCAGCACCCAGGGCTTCACATGCTCTGGCTTTTTCTATTATCTCAGGTTGACCAACAAACCTTGAATCAAAGACTTCCTGCACTATGATACACTTCAAACCTCTCATAGCCGCCTGTGAAGCAACGGCAGCGCCATAGTTGCCTGAAGTTGAAGCTATAACACCTTTATAACCTCTTTTTTTAGCTTCATAAATAGAAAGAGAAGCTCTTCGAGCCTTAAAGGAACCTGAGGCGTTAGCTGCTTCATCTTTAAGGTATATTTTGGCACCTTTTCCCTTTGGTGCATATTTTCGAACTAATTTTGTAATATTTGGTAGAAAATAGAGTGGGGTGTTTCCAACCTTACTTGAAGACTGAATATCAAATATCTCTTTTATTGAATACCCAACATCATCCATCATCATCTCGTAATCAAATGCAATATCTGTTATTTTGTATTTTGTGTAATCAATGCCCAGAGCCTTTTTCATGATTTCATTCTTTCTACTCATAACTGCATTATAACTTTTATCCATAAAAAACTCCTGAATTTGTATTTTATCGATAATTCTCAATATAAATCATTCGTTGAGCTGTTCAAGTTCTTTTCTAACCTCACATCCAATATCAACGAGTTCCTGCACAAAATCACCAAAATTATGTTTAAAAGAAGGCTCTGACTCGATTAGTTTTCCAGTATGTTCTCTTCCAACTTTCGAAATTATTGTAGCTTCATCACCAATGTTTGCCTTTTCCTTTAGAAAACCACAAACATGAATGACATAAGGCACTTTTTTAGTTTCAGGTGGAATCTTTGCTGTTCTTTCTTCAGGTTTTAGTAAAACCTTTTCGACCTTGACCCATGTCCCTTTCTCAATCATTTTTCCCTCCAGAAATCTATTTTATTTTTGATTTTTTGTTTTTTGAGTTAATCATTATCAACTTTTCTAAATTTAAAAAATGAAATATTATTCTTCTATAAATTCAAAAGCAGAAAATACCATCAGTAAAAATATTATCTTTTTTTCTCTACATATATATACCTATTTAAATATTTTTTTGTACAATTTTTTGCGTTTTTAATTATATTTTATTTTTCTTTTCTTTTTAAATGCAACTTGCAAATGCCTGGGGTTTTTTTTAAATTTTTTCAAATTTTAAATTTAGCTTATTTGATTAGAAAAAAAAATATTGAAGTAAAAGATAGTTAATCAGGAATTAAGATATAAATAAATTGCGATTTAAAATATTCTTGTAATCTCTGATGAGCTTATTGTTTTTATCTCTGGTCTATATTCAACAGGTTTTCTGCCAAAGTTGTAACCCATTTTTTCATATAGTGCTACCGTTTCCATATTAACAGGTCTTTGCTGCCTCAAAAGTCCTATGGGCATTGTGTATATTTTATCACCTTTAACATCAGCTATTCCTATGCTATAATATCCCCTTTTAACGCATTCTATAGCCGCTGCACCATACTTTTGCCCCTGAGTTGCGTCATATGCGTCTGAGATCCCTGATCTTATAGTATGTCCAAGATTTACGGAACGAACATTGGGATATTCCAGAACTCCTTTTATAAAAACGCCATTTTTATCTAAAACTGTTTTGAGTTCATCATCCTCTTTCAATTTCTTTTTTATGATATTGACAATATATTCTCCAGCACCACCAAGCTGAACATGACCGAAGTGATCCAGCTCCGATGAGGCTGTAATCAGTTCCGCTGTTCTGATATCCTTTATGCCTTCTGAAACAACAATCATATACCATGATTTTTTTAAGGGTGAATTTTCAAGTCTTGTTCTGTATTTTTCGATTATTGTTCTGTACATATAATCAACATCGACAGGTATCTCAGGTATAAGTATCATATCAGCCTGTCCTGCTACTCCACCATATAGTGCTGTATGACCTACATACCTTCCAAACGCCTCTACAACAAGAATACGATCGTGTGAACGAGCCGTTGTTCTTAACTCATAAACAGCATCAGCTATCTTGTTTATAGCAGAAGAACCACCGACTGAATATGGTAAAATATCAAGATCCATAGTTTTAGGAACCCAGATAACCTTAAAACCAGCATTAGACAACTGTTCAAGAACAAGCGATGTATCATCACCTCCAGCACCTATCAATATATCTATATTGCTATTTTCAAGATTTTTTTTAACTTTTTC
>Ga0208695_1000586_pt1 | contig 37777 bp, 36 predicted proteins | sample AD_UKC111_MetaG_FD_184449 | JGI IMG/M metagenome (GOLD analysis project Ga0208695, IMG submission 184449) | Active sludge microbial communities of municipal wastewater-treating anaerobic digesters from Hong Kong - AD_UKC111_MetaG (SPAdes)... | ecosystem: Engineered > Bioreactor > Anaerobic >...
TTGACATACAAACCTTACCTCCAATTCCGACAATTCATTTTCCAATCTTATCATATAGCAAATTTGATGCCGAATAATGAATATATTTTCTGCTGTTGTACCTAATATCAATTATATTATATAATTGACTATAGTAAAATTCGAAGCGAAACTGTAATAAAGTGAGAGAATTTGATGAAAAAAAGAGTTTTAAAGGTATTAATATTTGTTTGTATTATATCAATATTGGCAGCAGCGTTGTTTATCTTCAAGAAAAATGATGCTTCCTATATCAGCAATAGCGTAACTCTAACCAAGGCAGAAAGGGAATGGCTTAATGCTAACCCCAAACTAATTTATGCTGCTGACAGAAATGCCCCTCCGTTAAGATTTCTCGATAAGTTGGATAACCAGTACAAAGGCGTAGTTGTAGACTATGTCAATTTATTATCCGTAGAAATCGGGTTTACGGTAGAATTACATCCTCTTTTGTGGGCAGATGCGCTGTCCAGCCTGGCTGAAGGGAAATCTGATATGTGTGATATGTTCCCAAGTGAAGAAAGAGGAAAGTATTACTTGTTTACAAAGCCCTTTTACAATTTAAGGGCTGTAATGGCTGTAAGGATAAATGACAATATAACTGCCAGGTCACTCAAGGATAAGAATCTTAAAATTGCCGTCCAAAAAGGTGATTATACCAATGAATTTCTGAATAAGAATTTTCCTGAATTAGAATTAGTATATGTATCAGATGTATATGAAGCATTGATGATGTTGGATAAGGGCGAAGTAAATGCAATAGTTGGAGATGAACCGGTCGTTCTTTACCAGCTTAACGAAAACAACCTGAAGGATAGAATCAAAATAGTAGGGGAACCTCTTTATGAGAAGGGGTGCGTGATTGCAGTACCAAGATCAAAACCGCAGCTGATTCCGATTCTAAACAAAGGAATTGATGCTTTAACACGAAAAAATCAGATGGAAAAGATACAGCAGAAATGGTTCGGTATATCTGCTCCCATAGCTAAACAATACGATATAAGAAAGCTGAAAAGCTACCTTTTCTTATTGTTGGCAGCAGCACTTTCCATCTTCCTTATAATGCTTATTCTGGCAAAATCCTTAAAAAATCAAGTGAAATTGAGGACCAGAGAGTTGGAAGACAGTAAAAATGATCTGCAGATTGTCTTCGACGGAATGACTGAATATATGATAACCGTCAATAAAAACAATACCGTTATGAATATAAATAAAGCCTTAACAGAATATATCGGCAAACCAAGAGATAAAATTATCGGTACTCCATGCAGCAGTCTTTTAAACAGGTTCTGCAGCAGCTGTGATAATTGCATCGTTGCCGACACCTTCAATACATCGGAAAATCATCAGCTCGAAATTTACAGCAAAAATGAAGTATATAAAATGGATACTTTCCCATTGATGGATTCAGATATGCTGATAAAAAATGTACTTGTTATCATCAGTAACATTACCAGTGAAAAGATTAGTAAGAACCAAGTACTCCAAGCAAACAAAATGGCAGCAATCGGGCAATTGGCGGCAGGAATTGCTCATGAAATAAGAAACCCTCTCGGAATAGTAAGAAATCACACGTTTATATTGAAGAATGAGAGTATAAAGAATGAAAAAATGGTTGAATCACTTGAAATAATAGATTCTGCAATAGAAAAGGTAAGCAGGATCATTACGAACCTCCTGAACTTCTCAAGGATATCCGGTGATTCCTGGGAATGGGTGAATATCAGCTGCTTTATTAATGATATCATTGAGCTGCAGCACAAGTATATGCAAAGTAAGAATATCAATTATAGCATCAACTGCGATAAAGAGTTGAAGGCGTACATAAATCAGGAATCCTTGAAACACATACTTATTAATCTTATTTCGAACGCAATTGATGCAATGGACAGCAACGGGAACCTGACAATTGAAGTATTTCCGAATGAGCATGGTCTAAGAATACTGTGCAGCGATACAGGCTGCGGTATCCAGAAGGGCGATCTGGAAAAACTGTTCAATCCATTTTACACGACAAAGGATCCGGGTAAAGGAACCGGACTTGGGCTTTATATCGTATATAACGAAGTTAAGAAGCTGAACGGAGAAATTTTTGTTACAAGCGAAGTTAATAAAGGTACATGCTTTGAAGTATTTATTCCTGTAAAAATGGAGGTATGCTGAAATGAATGAGGTATATAAGATACTTGTAGTAGACGATGAAAAAGATTATAGAAAATCTTTGAGGAAAATCCTTGAAAGCGGAGGGTATATTGTAGGAGAGGCAGAATCGGCCCTTGAGGCATTAGATATTATAGATTGCGAATATTACCCGCTGATTCTGACTGATATATATATGCCCGGCATGAATGGGCTGAAATTTCTTGAAGAAGTAAAGAACAGGTATGAAGACTCGGTAAAGGTAATTCTTGTTACCGGATACGGGAGTATAGACAGTGCTGTGCAAGCAATGAAACTGGGTGCTTTTGGATATTATATCAAAAGTCACAGCCTTGAAGAATTACTTATTGAAGTGGAAAAAGCAAAAAAAATAGTTAATCTTCAGAATCAGAAAAAAATGGATAACAAGTACAATGAAAACAAAAGGTTTCTTTATCAGAGCAAAAATCCCAGAATGATAGAAATACTGGGGATTATTGATACTATTGTTGACAGCAGCGCAAGTGTTCTGCTTATGGGAGAATCCGGCGTAGGCAAGGAAGTGCTGGCTAAATTGCTCCATAGCAAAAGCATGAGAAGAGATATGCCCTTTGTTGCCATCAACTGCCAATCCTTTTCTGATAATCTGCTTGAGTCGGAACTGTTCGGACATGAGAAGGGGGCCTTTACAGGAGCATCAGGCAAGCGGATAGGAAGGTTTGAAGAGGCAAACGGAGGTACGGTATTTTTGGATGAAATAGGCGAGATGTCTCTTAATACACAAATAAAGCTGCTCCGGGTCCTGGAAGATAAGAAGATTGAAAGGATAGGCTCCAATAAATCAATAGCTGTAGATTTCAGGCTTATCAGTGCGACAAATAAAAACTTGCCGCAGGCGATAAAAGAAAAACAATTCAGGGATGACCTTTTTTATAGATTAAATACAATAACAATAGAAATTCCCCCTCTGCGTGAAAGAAAGGAAGATATATCCGACATGATCAACTTTTTTGTTGATTATTATAAATCAGAACTGAAAAAGGATATAAAGGGCATTGAAAGCCAGACTATGGATTATCTTCTCAATTATCAATATCCCGGTAATATAAGAGAATTGAAGAATATTATAGAGCGGATGGTTGTACTCTCAAAGAACGGGATATTGACTATTAACAATGCAGCCGCTCCTGCCGCCTCCAATGAATGTCCGGGGGGCTTGAAATTTGAGTTAAAGAATTATCGTGAAGCACGGAGGGAATTTGAGATTTATTATTTTTCAAATATCCTTAAACAATGTAATAACAACATTACACAAGCTTCTGCAATGATTGGAATGAGCAGAAGACAGCTGTTCAACAAGATTGTTGAATATAATCTTAAAGAGTTTATGTAAGGTATGAAAAGTAAATAGGTAAGTAACAGGTTCAAATCTGAAGGAGACTGGTATGATAACCCAGTCTCCTTTTTGGCATCATTTTTGCTTCTGTTTTATAAATAAAATATAAATAATGGAGGTCTTTTAAATGGAAAGAGCAAAAAAAGGCGACTGGGTAGAAATTGAAAATGTTTTGTTGCAGCCACATGAAAGAGCGGCACATATCCCTGAGGATACTAAAAAAGCTCCTCTGATCATGTGGGTAAGGGGTTTTCTGTTAAACGAAAGTGCAGAAATAGGCGATTTTGTAAGTATAAGAACACTAGCCGAAAGGACCACCAGCGGCACTCTTGTTGCAATCAATCCAAGGCACGAGCATGATTTTGGAAATCCTGTAAAGGAATTGCTGGAAATAGGATGCGAATTACAAAAAGAAATTGAAAGCTTATAATTGGAGGGAAATAAAAATGAAAGATTTATCCTATCAAGCCGTTATGTCCAGGAAGAATGAAATAATGAAAAATGCGGTTGGAATAGATTACAGTGCTTTTGAGTATGGAAGAATTGCCTTTGATTATGAAGGCATGATGGAGAAGGTTGCATATTCAATCCCGCAAATGCAGAGTATCCAGGCAGAGACTAAAGTAGGGAACACCCCGCTGCTTGAGTTGAAGAATATAAATAAGCTTATAAAAAAATATTCGGAAAGCGGTAAGGGCGCAAGGATATTTATCAAGGATGAAGCAGCAAATGCATCGGGCTCCTTTAAAGCAAGAAGAGCTGCTATATCAGTATACCATGCAGCTAAAAACGGATATAAGGGTGTAATTGCAGCCACCAGCGGCAATTATGGGGCGGCTGCTGCATCACAAGCCGCACAGCGGGGTTTGAAGAGTATTATAGTACAGGAGGTATTCGATTCGAAAAAAATAGGACAACCGGAGATACTTGAAAAAGCAAGGAAATGTGAGGCGTTTGGAGCAGAAGTAGTACAGTTGACAGTGGGTCCGGAACTATTCTATATGTTTTTAAGATTGCTTGAAGAAACGGGATTCTTTAACGCGTCACTTTATACACCCTTCGGAATAGCCGGAATTGAGACTTTGGGATATGAGATTGCACATCAAACTATGGCTATGGAAAATAAGTTTCCGGATGTAGTAATAGCGACTCATGCAGGGGGCGGCAACCTGACCGGCACTGCAAGAGGCCTAATAAAAGCCGGTGCAAAGGATACAAAGATTATCGGCGCATCAGTAGATCTTTCGGGTCTTCACATGGCCTCAGACAGAGATTTTAACAGAAAATCCTTTACAACCGGACATACGGGCTTCGGAATACCCTTTGCAACCTTGCCTGACAGGTCGGATGTGCCAAGAAATGCTGCAAGAGTGCTAAGATATATGGATAGATATGTATTGGTGACCCAGGGCGATGTTTTCTATGTGACGGAGATGCTTGCCCGCCTGGAAGGCATAGAACGGGGACCTGCAGGCAACACATCCCTTGCTGTTGCAATTTCTGTCGCCAGGGAAATGGACGAGGACAAAATAATAGTGGTTCAGGAGACTGAATATACCGGTGCCGGTAAGCATCCAATGCCCCAGTTGACCTTTGCAAAACAAAACGGTATTGAAGTAAGGCGGGGAGATCCTTCCCAGAATATACCCGGTAAGAATATAGTAATACCGGAAAGCTTTGATCAGCTCAGGGGAAAAGATGTCGACATGATAAAGATGAAAGACAACTATATCAGGAATGCAGTGGAAAACAAAGTAACCGAGATAACAATGGAAGATGTTGATTACCTGGCTCAGGAGGTAAGGCTTCCAAAAGATGAGATAGTAAGCAGGGTAAGCAGTTATAATGTAAAAATAGTATAAAAAATAGAATAGTAAAAGGCTTCCTTCGAAGCCTTTTACTATTTATGCAGTTATTACGCAGCTGTTTCCATGTCTTTCTTTGCAGCCTTGTCCAAGTTGTCATTTCTGCCTATACCGAGTATTATTGAAACAATCATAACTGCCATCATGCCATATGCATAGAAAACAAATGGGGTTACCTCAAGTGCAGTCAAAGGGTGCATACTGTCCTTTGCAAATCCGATTGTGTAGATTATAGCCGGAGTCCACGGCAGTGAGTAACAAAGCGTACATGAGGTTGCATCCAGAAGATTGGCAGTACGGTAAGGGCTTATGCTGTAACGCTCGGACAGGGGCTTTGCGAAGGAAGCGCCTACTGTCAATATTGCCGGTGCATTGAGGCCCATTAATGATGAGAGTATAGTAACCATTGCGGCAACAACTCCTTCGGAGCTTTTAGGTCCTTTTGCAATACTGCTCAATGCATTGAGAAGCTTTTTGTCTCCTTCACCGGCTCTCATGACTGCAATAGATCCGAACAATAAAATTGCTAATATACATACCTGCAGCATGCTGCTTATTCCTGAGTATATAACACCGTCAACCGTTCTGTCCAAACCGGAACCGTATACCCTCAGCAAGGCTGCCTTTGTTACTTCCTGGGACGGATCAATTTGTACGAAGTCAATGAGGCCCGCTAATACTGCAGTAGCTCCGGAAATGACCGAACCTACAGTAGTAGCAATAATTATATCACCGGATTTTATAGCCAACCAGATTGTAAGAGCTACAGGAATAAGCATGAAAAGGGTCTTTGGGTCATACGCAATGGCAGAAACTGCGGACTTCTCTCCTGAATAGCCCAGGCCAACAATAATAATACCGATTATAGTTATTATGCCGGCTACAGCCGCATATTTTACACGGGATCTTACAACGCCAGGAACATCAACATTTTGTGATGTGGCAGAGCATATAGTCGTATCAGATACGGGAGCCAGATTATCACCGAATGCGCCTCCTGAAACAATGGCGCCGGCCAATAAAGCCGGATGTGCGCCAAGTGCTATACCCGCTGGATACAGAACTCCCATTCCGGCAGCAATAGTACCAAATCCGGTTCCTGATGCTGTTGCAAATAATGCAGAGGCAATAAACGAAATTACTATAAAGAATGTCCCTTCAATGCCCATTGAACCTGCAACTCCGGCTATTCCCGCAGCGAGTCCTGAGGAGCGAAGGATTCTTGAGAAAACCCCTGCAAAAATCCAGCATACAACCGGTATGATCGCTTCCTTGCTAGCCATACCGCTTATAATTGTATCCGCAAATAACTGTTTATCCTTGGCAAAGAAAAATGCAATTATCAGTGCCATGAATGCAGGTACCCAGAGAGCACCGTCGGATATTGAGCCAAAATAGAAGGTGGTTAATAAAATCAGTACAAGAAACACAATGAAAGGAATAAAGGACATCCATTCTCCACCATAGAATTCCAGCTTTTTGTTTTTTTCAGACATAGATTTACCTCCTTCAAATATCATTTGTATTGTAATATACCTAGTTTCGTATGTTACAAAAATCATGCCAAAAAAAAACAATGGTATTTGCTAGAATAATTAATAGTATTTGAATGAATTTTCTTACTTTAAGAAAAATATTGCCATGAATTAATTTTCCATGAGGAAATAAATTTCATGTCCTGATAACCTCCGTATCCGGCAATATTTCGCAGCTATTTCACACAGCTTATGAAGTCCCCGTAACCTTCCTCCTCCATTTTATCAACAGGTATAAATCTAAGTGAAGCACTGTTGATGCAGTACCTTAATCCCCCTTTGTCCTTGGGGCCGTCATCAAAAACATGCCCCAGATGACTGTCGCCTACCCGGCTCCTTACTTCCGTGCGGTGCATGAAATGACTATTATCCTCTCTTTCCTTAAGCACTGCCTGGTCAATAGGGCGGGTAAAGCTGGGCCATCCGCAGCCTGAATCATATTTATCCCCGGAAAGGAACAAAGGCTCTCCTGTTACAATATCAACATAAATTCCTGCCTTATGATTATCCCAGTATTCGTTTCTGAAAGGCAGCTCCGTAGCACTCTCCTGTGTAACACCGTACTGGATATCGGATAGGGATTTTTTTATTTCCTCCTGAGAGGGCTTCTCATACAATGCCGGGTCTACCTTCGGGCGGGACACAGCCTTCAGGGAAGAAAAGTCGATATGGCAGTAGCCCCCGGGATTTTTCTTCAAATAATCCTGGTGGTACTCCTCGGCAGGATAATAATGCTCCAGCTTCTTCACCTCGGTAACAATCGGTGCCTTATACTTCTGCTGCTCTTTGGCAATCACCTGTTCTATCGCCTCTCTATCCTTTTCATCGGAGTAATAAATGCCTGTGCGGTATTGGGTGCCAACGTCAGGCCCCTGCCTGTTCAATATTGTGGGATTTATTATCCTGAAAAAATACTTCAGTAGCTCTTCCAGGCTTATTTTTCCCGAATCATAAATTACATGCACCGTCTCTGCATGTCCTGTGTGAGGAATATCATAATAAGAGGGATTCTCCGTCCTTCCGTTGGCATATCCCACAGAGGTATCCACTACTCCCTCTATACGGGAAAAGTATTCCTCCACACCCCAAAAGCACCCCCCGGCAAGCCATATTTCTTTATTCATAAAATCACCTTACCTTTGATCACCAATGTTATTTTTTATATTATAATACCACTTCTTCAACGGTCTTAACCAAAATTAATTTCTCAGGAAATCATTTACATTTAAGAGCCAATAGTATATACTATGTATATACTATTGATCAATGAAGATTATCGTCAAGCAAGCCTGCAGATTCCCGGCAGTAATTTGATAATAAAGGGAGTGATTCCTTATGTATAGTGCCAAGGTTCAGAAATGGGGCAACAGCCAGGGCGTAAGAATTCCAAAATATATATTGGAAAAAGCAAAGCTGAATGAAGGAGATACGGTAGAAATATCCGTTGAGGATGACAGAATAATCATATTCCAGCCGAAACGACAGCTAAAGCAATATACCATTAATGAGTTGTTTGAGAATTACAAAGCTGAATACAAACCGGAAGAACCGGATTGGGGTGAACCGGCCGGTAAAGAGGAGTGGTAATATTGGCATACATTCCGGAACAGGGAGATATCTGCCGGATTACTTTAAATCCGCAATCCGGACATGAGCAGAAAGGCCGCAGGCCTGCCCTTGTTGTAAGCAATAGAGAATACAACAGAATTACAGGCTTATCAATATGCTGCCCCATAACAAACACCGATAATAAGTTTCCGCTGCATGTTAAAATATCAGGCTGCACAACAACCGGCTTTGTAATGATAGAGCACTTGAAGTCGCTGGATTACAAGTCAAGGCAGGCTGAATTTATAGAAAAGCTTGATGAGGATATACTGATTGAAGTATTGTCAAGAATAAACGCATGTTTGTAGATGACAGGGGCTCTGATGCCAGTCTGTCAACTTGCAGCTTTTATATGAAAGCTTACTAAAGCAAAAAATAATAATGGGCAAATGACGTCTGCTTTGCCCATTAAATCTATTTAATATGTCTCATAATTATTTCATCTTGTCTTGAAACTTCCTTTTCAGTACGTTCTAATATATCAGTATGCTGCTTATATCCATCAAACAGGGCTTTGACTTTCGGATTTAATTCATTCTCCATTCTTACAATATCACTTTTATCAGCCTTTTCATCAAGCTTGCTTTTTACTTCCTTGAATTGTTCTGTCATCTCAGAATACATTTTTGTTAAGAGTTCAAAGACTTTATCTTCCATTATATATCACGCCCCTTTAGAATATTATAACATGAAATTTGCTATTATCTATTTATATTTCTTAGCGTAATCAAAAAAAGGTTTTTTATCCATGTGTTCTTATCTAATCCTTGGCAATTGCATTACGAAGGGGCAAAAAGCAGATCAGTGCAATTACAGCTGCTCCTGTAATAAGGCTTAAAGCGCCAATATAGACATTGTTATTGTAGGCAAAGCCCATAGCCTTAGTAAGGAAGCCTACGACTGCCCTGCCCGACAATCCCCCTGATATCTCATCAATTTGCTGGAATATGCTTAATGCCAGGACAGGTAAAAATGAAACAACAATTTTCATTAAATTATTGCATCTATAGTACAGCATGGTAACAAACCACCCAAAACAAACAGTCAATATATATAAACCAAAACGCCACAGGAGCCCGGCAAAAAAGGAATTATTCCTATAAAGCTGCATAACAACACCTTCATAAGGGATATTCAAATTAAGAACATTGTTCAGCACCGCATCTGCTAATGCCATAAATGCCGATACTGCAACCAAAGCAATTGTGTTGCCAATATAGAATCCCTTTCTTGATACATTATTTGCAAGCATAAATTTAAAATTTGATTTAAAGCAATTCAGACCTGCCACAAGCAGAAATATTACCGTTGCCATTTCCAGGCCTCCGAAGGATATATTCTCCGTGTTTTTTGAAACCAGAACAGTAATTGCAAATAATATCGATATAATAATGGAATAGAATATTACCACAGCTTGCCAAAAATCATGTATCTGATATTTAAATACCTTATAAATATTATTCATTACTATTTCGCCTCCAACTAATTAGTTAAGCTTATAAAAAGCTTTTGAAGCTCTGCCCTGGCAAACTCCAGCTTCAGCTCCTCTGACAGAGCTTCATCCCTGTTATTCACAGCTTCCAATACAGTAGCTGACTTAAAGCTTCCGATAGTCTCAATACCTACACATTTCTTACCCTGGATGTATTTATCCACCCTTGAAGCTTCTCCCGAAACTATATAAGCACCTGACAAAAGCTCTTCCACCGATTGCTTGAGGATCAGCTTTCCTTCTTTAATTATAATTGCCTCTTCGATTACCGATGCCACTTCCTCAATAAGGTGGGTAGATATAATTATAGTCTTTGGGCTTTCACTGTAACTGGAAATAAGCTCTCTATAGAACATATCCCTGTGATTGGCATCCAATCCCAGCACCGGTTCATCAAACAGGACAATATCCGCATTGGAGGCAAGAGCTGCAATAGCCTTGAATATTGAAGCATACCCCGTAGATAAGTCTTTAACCTTCTTCTTCGTATCCAGCCCGAACTTTTCCGATAAACCTTTGGCATATTCCATATCAAAGGAAGGATAAAATTCCTTTGTCCATTTATAAATATTTCTAATTCTTTCACCCTCGGGATACAGATTTTGCTCAGTCATATAAAAGATATTCCTAAGAGCCTTATCATTTTCAAGAACTGTTTCTCCGTCAATGACAATTTCACCCTCTGTCGGAAATATCTTATTTGTCATCAGGTTTAAAAGTGTTGTCTTACCTGCTCCATTTCTTCCCAATAACCCATAAATCCTGTTTGATTCAATAGTAATATCAACCTTGTCAAGGGCTTTTGTTCGTCCATAAACCTTACTTACTCCCTTTATCTGAATTGTCTTCAATTTCATTACCCCCCACTATCATCTTGACGATATCCTCCTTTGAAATATTCAGCTTTGCAGCTTCTTCAAGGAGAGACTGTACATACTCCTCGTAGAAGCTGTTCCGGCGCTTCTCAAGAATCTTCCTTTTTGCCCCTGCGGAAACGAACATTCCCAGCCCTCTCTTTTTATAGAGGATACCTTCATCTACAAGCACATTTACTCCCTTTCCTGCTGTTGCCGGATTTATTCTATATTTTACTGATATTTCCGTGGTAGAAACTATTTGAGCTTCTTCCTCAAAAATTCCTTTTAATATATTATCTTCAATGGCTTCTGCCAGCTGCAGATATATCGGCTTTTCACTGTTAAAGTCAATGAGCATGAGTTTCAGCCCCCTCCATTAGTTAGTTAACTACTTATGTAATTAACTATATAGCACAAGAGATACATTGTCAAGTAAATAGCGTAAAAAAATACATTTCTGCAATTCATAACAGAAATGTACTCTTATTTCTTTATTTTGTTCTTCTACTCAACTGTTACTGCCGTACCTGAAGCCGTTACCATCAGCATGTTGCCCCCTTGCCCCAGCACCTCATAGTCAATGTCTACCCCTATGATTGCATTGGCGCCAATAGCGCCTGCTCTCTTCTCCATCTCTCTTAATGCTGCTTCTCTTGCCTCAATCAGTTCTCCCTCATAGGATCCGGAACGGCCTCCAAAAAAGTTTGACAGCCCAGCATTTGCCCCTGCAGCCGAAGCTTTCATTTGTCCATTCTTTCGATTTGCTTTTTGTACTCCTCTTTTTTTGTTATATCATATAACTTGCTGAGATACTCCTTTGCCTTATCATAGTCCTTCTCGCAGTATTCATAATATCTTGCCAATACATACAAGGAATGTTCGTCTTCAGGATACTTTATCAGGTAACCCTCGAACCAGTTCCTCGCCTCCTCGTATTTTTCTTCCTTTATCAGTTTATCCCCTTTAAGCTCTTGGGTTGCCAGCACAAAATGCCTCGGCAGCTTTTCTGTTTTTATAACAGGCATACTGCTTCCTATGAGCCTTCCGTCTTTATCATAGGCCTCAATGCCGTATAGTATCCTGGCTCCGCCGTATAAGCCCAGCAATGTGCCCGGGGTAGGCCTGCCTTCATCATAAAAGGATGCAAATCCCATAAATTTGGGAATGATCTGCCCTATATCAATGGTTATCTCATTAGTGGCCGCTCCAGCTTTTTCCTTTATATCATTTATGAAAATAGAGCTTGCATAGGAGCCTTCATTTATCAGCCCCGTCACCAGACTATAGCTCTCCGCTCCCTTCATCTGCTGCCAGCTTATTACCAGTTTGCCTCCCTTTACTTCCATTTTATCATCAGGTGACAGTATCTTTATGGCTGTATTGAATACAAAATTATTGATTAAAACTCCCCCAGGCTCAAGTATTTTTGGGTAGTCTTTATTGTTCAAATAGGCTTTACCCAATATCCTCCCCGGGTTTATACCGATACCTATGTCATATTCTCCCGGCAGCACATTATCAATGGAATAGAATCCGTCTTTGTCAGTCGTAGTAAATGGAAAATCTGGTGTGCTGCTAATATAATCTTCTTTATATATAGCTTTATCCTTTATATACACCCTAACTCCTTCGATACCTACGCCGTCCACTGTTACCCTTCCTCTGCATGTACCAACTGTACCGGGATTATCCTTAAGCTGTTCAATCTTATCAATTTTCGCATCCAACTCTTCTTTCCTGAAAATAAAATATTCTTCTTCGGGAGATTCTGTTTTTATCTCTTTCGCTTTGGCCATAGCTGATTTATAGGTTCTTATGGCATCGTCATACTTGCCTGATTGCATATATAGCTGCGCCAGGCTGTCATAATAATACATGTCGAAATAACTCTTATTGTTTTCTATCAAATCCTCCAGCAGGCTTATGCCTTTATCATATTCCCCGGCAGAATTATACAGGGAATATATAAGCCGCGCATCAGAATTTGCTTTGCCGGACATCAGGTATTTCTCCGCTTCCTTATAATTCCCAAGATACATATATATTTCTGCAAGCCTTATATGCGCCCATTTTGCCCATGGATTATTACTGTGATTCTCAATAAGATCCTTATACAGCTTTACAGCCGTATCAAGAGCTTCATCGGTGGGCACCCTGCCATTGCCTGATCCGCCATGGCCATAGGGAAATATTTTGTATAGCGACTCTTCCGTTGCGCTCCCGGATAGGCTATTCGCATAGTCATATATATCTTTGCCGCTTCTCAAAAAATCAGGAGTGAGTGACAATGCTTTTTCATAATATACCGCAGCATGCTCCGGCTTACCATTTTGTTTATAGCTTTGAGCCGCCTTTGAATAAGCAAGGGGAATCAAGGCATATATTACCGTCAATGCTGCCGCGGCTAATAAAAGATGTTTAACCTTTATCTTAAAATATCTCAATGAACTCCCTCCCAATAGCTGCTGACCTCAATAATATTTTTACTCGCAAAGCTTGCTATATCCTCATCGGTTACGGTAAAAGAGCTGATACCCAGGAATGCTGCCGCAGCAACAACTGCTATGCAGGTTCTATAAGGTATTCTGACCTCATAGTTTAAAAAATCCGTCAGAGCATTCCTGAAGCTCTGTTTTTTCTCCTGCTCCACCCGCTCTTTTATCTTCAATAAGGCTTCATCAGACAGTTTGATATCTCTTAATTCTATATTCAGTTTGCTTTTCAGCTCTTTATCAAATCTATCCACTGCACACACCTTCCTTTATCAGCATATCCCTGAGCATGCTTCTGCCCCTGTACAGCTTGCTTTTTACAGTCCCCACGGGCTCATTTACAATGGAGCTTATATCTTCCACCCTAATGTCCTGATAATAGTATAAAATCAAAACTTCCTTGTATCTATCCGGTAACTTTTGTATCAGGCTTATCACACTTGAATTCTGAATGCCTTCTATCAGTTTATCCTCATCCCAGAAATCATCTGGGGCGTCTTCCATATAGTCAAAGGAGAATTTATTCCTCACGGCTTTTTCCTTACTTGCATGAGTTCTGATGGTATTTATGGTGATCCTGTATATCCAGGTATATATGCCGCTGTCCCCTCGAAACTTGCTTAAGTTCCTGTATATTTTTATAAAGACCTCCTGGGTTATATCCTCTGAGATATGATAATCACCAATATGCAAATAAACCATCCCGAAAACCACGTCTCTATATTTGTCAATTATCTCATCAAAGCTCAATATTTTTCACTCCCAATATATTTTAGGATAGACATCTGGCAATAATATTCTGGATATCCTAAAATATATTCCTTGATTCATAGAATACGCCAAACCCTACCAGATATAATAAATCAGCGCTATCCGGCGTATTCTATATAGGTTAGACACTTCTGACGCCATTCTGGTTGCATAAAAGTCAATATGGCAGTAAATCCCTTTGGCATGTACTGCATGACAAGCGTTGTATTTGAATCAGTCAATGTATTCAACTCATGCCAATAGTATCATAGCAGGATGTTGATTTCAATGATTCGAATCTGATATGGCAGCTACGCTAAATCTATTTTTCTTGACCATTGGTCAAGAATAACAAAGGAGTAATTATGGTTAAACCGGCAAATAAATCAAAACAACGCAGAAACGAAATACTGCAGGCCTCCCAGGAGTTGTTCAATAAGAAGGGCTTCCAGGGCACGTCGATTAATGACATTATGTTGATATGCATCAGCGGATATTGGTCGGGATGGTTGAAAAATTTTCTCCTGTTATTGCTGAATTGGTCAAACAGGGTATAAATGAAGGGCTGTTCAAAACGGATTACCCCCTGGAAGTGTCCGAAATTATAGTCGCAGGCGTTCATTTTGTAACGGACTTGGGAATCTTCAAATGGTCCGGAGAGGAATATGTCAAAAGGATTAAAGCGTCTGAGGAGCTTATTGAAAAGGCGCTCTGTATAAAGCAGGGAAGCTTTGCCTTCCTTTCCGAATTGCTTCACCCTGTAACCCAGGCGGAAGCAGTTAAAGAGCTGCAAAGTGTGGCATCAAATCATACGCAGTGGTATTTGGCCCATATGGCTGCACTATTTGCTATCATACTGCTGCCTTATGCAATTCAAGGGCTTCTTGTATTGCTTGGAGAACACAGCCTTATTCTAGGCCGCACTGCCGCGGGGCTGATTTCCGTGGGTACTGTTGCCGTATCCGGTTTATTGGCCTTTGATCTGATTACCTGGGTGATGGCTGTAAATGGCTCGAGAGAAGAAATGATAAGGCTTTACGATGCAATCACGCAATCACCCGGTTTCTCACTGCCTTTCTTAGTAATAGGGCCATTAATCCTGGTAATCGGGATACTAATGCTGGCAGCGGCTCTCTATAGGTCGGGAGCGGTGAAAAGATGGCAAGCCTTGTGCCTCGGTACGGGAATATTTCTTTACGGCTTTGCCGGTCCGGTATTTCCGGTTTCAAACGGGCCGCTTATTGTAATCTCCGGAGCCTTTTAATGCTGATCAGCCTTGGATGTATAGGAATAAAACTGTTTTGGTAAATGGTGCCGTTTTTCAACCCATGTTAACACAATTTGGAGGCATTTCATTATTTAATACCGCAAGAACATTTTTCACAGCTATTTCAGCCATTTTTTCTCTCGTCTCGGCTGTTGAACTGCCAATATGAGGTGTAAGGACTACATTTTCAAGTTTAATTAATTCCGGCTCTATGTTTGGCTCGTTTTCATATACATCCAATCCTGCTCCCCAAATATATCCTTCTCTCAAAGCTTCAACAAGTGCTTTTTCATCTACTACAGGACCTCTTGAGGTATTAATTAACACTGCATTCCTTTTCATCATTTTGAATTCATCCATACCTATCATATGTTTTGTTTCATTTGTAAGCGGCACATGAATAGATATAAAATCTGATTCCTTCAGCAGTCTACTTTTTTCAACATATACTGCACCCGTTTCCTGCTCAAAATCCTTATTACGATTCCTATTATAGTAAAGAATTCTCATATCGAGCCCCTTTACCTTTTTTGCAAGGCTGGAACCAATTCTTCCGGCTCCTATTATCCCAAGTGTTTTCCCGGTTATATCCTGCCCCAGGAACCAAGTCGGTGTCCAACCTTTAAATTTACCTTCACGCGTACATCTGTCCGATTCAACTATTCTTCTTGATACAGCAAAAAGAAGCCCTAATGCCAAATCTGCAGTTACATCTGTCAGAACCCCCGGTGTGTTGGTTACTGCAATGCCCTTGGACGCTGCATATTCAAAATCTATATTATTATATCCCACAGCATAGTTTGCAAGCACTTTAACTCCCGGAATGCAATCAATAACCTCTCTGTCAATCTGGTCATTATACATGCATATAACCCCATCCATTCCTCTCAGGCATTCGCACAACTCCTTTTTCGTCAAGCTCCTGTCCTTTTCGTTAATAATCACCTCGGATTTATCTTTTAATAAGTCTAGAGGCTTTTCTGGAATTTTGTAAGTAACATACACCTTTTGTTTCATAAATAATCCTCCGCTTAATCTCGTGGTATCAGGTACTGTAAAGCAAAGAGAGTGATTCCTGCTGCTTTTTATTTACCTGATTTTATACTTAACTGCTATTTTTTATACTCCTTCACAAATATCTGCCCGTGATATTCCAGATGCCTCTTATAATCCAATTCCACAAAATCTGTTGGTTTTACTTCCTCCGGCTTCTTTTCGAAATAATCCAGGCCGGCTGCTTTAAGCATACAATACACAAATTGCGAGCAGAACATAATATTCTCCCTGTGTGAATAAGGGACAAAAAGGCCAAGGACATTATAAGAACTGCCCATTTTGTTTATTTTCCTGATCTCGTCAAGGACCTTCTGTTTCTTTGCTCTATCTGCCTTTATCCTGTAAATGATAATATTCGCATCGTCCTTTTTATTAAAGAATTCTATCATCTCCTGGTTCAGGCCCGGAGCATAAATGTTCTCTCCTCCGTTATAGCTTACTATAGTCTCAAGATTCTCATCAAATGCTATTGATGCATGGGCATATTCCTTTTTTGTAACTCTCCGTATAAGCTCTCCTGCAGCACTTCCTGTACTGGACAGTATAATATATAAATACCCGTTGTCTAATGACTTCTCAGCAATTTCAAAGTATCTTTCATTCAGTGAATTCCTATTGACATAATTCAGAGCATTATGCCTTGACATATCAGCTGCCAAGGAAATCATATCCATGACTGCATTCCGGTCTGTCAGTATTTTGTTTATTGGCCTTGCTGCCTCATTAATCAGTCCGTTTGATATCATTTCTACGGCTTTCTTCACATCATGAAAGCTGAAGCTCTGCTTATCAGAGTAACCCTCTTCCTGATTGTTTCTGGTTATAATTTTAAGTTTTTTTGGAGCAACTGAAAGCTTCAACGGAAAATCAAAGCCCTTCTCTCCGTCCATGTCGGTTCCGACCGGCTCATTACAGTCTATCATCAGCTCTGCTGTTTGGAAATAATCAACATAAGGGCTCCCGGCATGTTCTCCGTTGGCAACCTGGATAATGAGAGGTATCAGCTCAATTACGGGGCATTTCTTGAAAACATAGACATCCAAAAGCCCATCGCTCAATGATGCCAGGGGTGCTATATTCTTGAATCCTCCTGCCGATCTGCCATTCATTATCAGTATGAAGTAAACCTCATCTTCACTAACAGCTTCCCTGCTTTTTATACTTACCTTCACAGGCTTCAAATTCGCCAGCTCTTCAGCGCCCTTTAAATAATATGCAAGAACTCCAAGGGTGCTTACAGCTTTCCTGTCTGTCTTTTGGCTGACATCAATAAGAAAACCAAGGCTTGCGACATTCAGAAAATAATGGCCGTTAGCAACACCAATATCACAATATGTATAATTATCCCTTAAAAGGATCTCTGTCATTTCTTCGATTGTTTCGGGAAAATTGAAGTACCGGGCAAAGTCATTGGCTGTCCCGACAGGATATATCCCAATAGGAACCTTACATCCCAAATGTAAAAGAATATTTATTACTTGATGGATGGTTCCGTCTCCCCCTGCAATCAATATTCTGTTGAAACTGTTCACATCTGCATCTGAAAGCACCTTTTTCAACGCTTCCCCGGAGCTTATCCTATATGGAATTAAATAAAAGCCCTTATTCTGAACAGCTTCGATGATTTTATCAAATTTGCCGATAAAGGTTCCGTTACCCGAAGCCGGATTATAAATCAGTAATATCCTCATTTCTTGCTCCTTCTATTTCAGTTTGCCCCTGCAATCCACCGGGATTTCATCTATTACTTCTCCGTTTGAAACAATATAGGCTGTTTCATGCAGATTGACTACAGGGCATATATGATTGGGAATAATCTCCACTTTGTCCCCGACTCTGATTGAATCATGAAACTCCTTGTTATATATAATTGCATGCTCATCATATACGGCATGTATGCTTACTCCCGGCCATCCCTTAATCAAGCCCAGGCCTTTTGTTGCAGTAAAGCCTTTATTTCTGGTTTGCGCAGTAAGCCCCTTGGCTCCAACATCAGTAATCACCCGCTCCGGAGTAGGCAAACTTATTACGGTAGTCAGGACAGTTGCGGCATTGCGTTCAAGACTTCCGTATGCATTTCCCTGGGACGCATCCATGAAAATATATGTGCCGGGCCTGATTTCAGTTACTCCGTCAAGTATGGGAAAATCATGCATCATGGAAGGCGTGGAGCCTATGCTGACTGTTTCCAAATGAAAGCCTGCTTCCGCTGCCAGATGGGCAAACCGGAGTGTTCTTTCCTGTGCTTTCAAATGGATTTCCTTACATACCTCCACATTCTCCGCTGCATAGGAATGACCGTCATGGGAGAAAACCCCTTTTAAATATATGTTCTTACATTTCTTCAAATGATTAATAAGCTCAACAAAGGCAGCTTCTTCAATAACGCCGGAACGCTGTTCCCCCACTTCAATCTCGATTAGTACAACTGCCTTCTTTTTACTGCCTTCAAAAGCCTTCTCAATCATATCTGCCTGTGGGATGCTGTCAAGCCCGAAGGATATATCGATTGTTTCAGCCAACTTGCGGATTCGGCGCAGCTTTTCTTCACCGACTATCTCATTTGCAATGAATATATCTCTCAGCCCTTTGGCTGCCATGACTTCCGCCTCACCAACCTTAGCTACGGCAATACCTTTTGCTCCAAGCTCCTGCTGTAAAAGAGCCAGCTTGGACATTTTATGGGTTTTCGTATGAGGCCTCAGCGCTACATTGCAGCGATTCGCATAATCCTGCATTCTTCTGCAATTACTTATCATTATATCCTTATCAATTAATAATGCCGGTGTATCCAATTCCCGATAATTCATTACATTCCCTCCTTTTAAGCCGCTTCAGTGATCAGATTTGAGGCCTGCTCCGCACATGGGAATCAGGCAATCAGATATCCGTCCGTTTAATTCGCAATACTTCAGATAGGCTGCATAAGTGGCTGCTGTTGTATGCTCGCAGTAAATACCCTTTGCAGCAAGGGCTGCTCTGGCTTCCAGAATCCGGTTTTCCGGAGCTGTGATTATATCAATTTTATACTTGTATGTATATTCCAGGATTTCCTCACCCCGCATCGGCACACCGACAGCTATTCCCTCCGCCATTGTCGGCTGCGGGGTTATCCTGGCCGGGTGCTTTTCTCCGGTCATAACTGCCTTTGCCAAAGGATCGCAGTGCTCACTTTGTACTGCTATGATGTTCGGCATTTTGTCAATGACAGCACTCTCCAGGAGTTCTTCCAATGCCTTTATAATGCCAATGAACAGCGTACCGTTGCCAAGGGGTACAAAAAGATTCTCGGGGATTCTGTTCATCTGCTCATAGACTTCATAAATATAGGTTTTTGTACCCTCATAGAAAAAAGGATTATACACATGGTTTGCGTAATATTTCCCTTCTGTATCCACTTTCGCTCTGCAGACATCCGCACAATTGTCTCTTGTGCCGGAAACGACATTTACTTTTGCATTGTGGGATTTAATCATATTAATCTTCTGGGGCGATGTTCCTTCGGGTACAAAAATCTCACAGCCGATACCTGCTTTTGCACAATATGCCGCCACACTGTTTCCGGCATTGCCGCTGCTGTCCTGCACAACGGAATCCACACCGATTGCCTTGCAGTGGGCAATCAGTACCGCAGCACCCCTATCCTTGAAAGACAAAGTCGGCATGAAATAATCCATCTTCAGGAGGACATCTTCATTAAACTGAACAACAGGTGTTATGCCTTCACCCAGGCTGATTTCCTGCCAGTGCGCCCCTTCCAGCGGCATAAAAGCACGATACCGGAAAATGCTCCAGGTATCATGGTCCACTAAAGACAGGTCAAACTTCGGAGGTTTGTAATCCAATTTCCACAGGCCTCCGCAGTCACACTTCGCTTTTCTTATTGCAGTCTCTTCCGTCGTAGCACACTTTGAGCAAATATATCTCATTTTTGGTCCACCTCTGCAATAGCTTCGATTTCCACAAGGCATCCGAAGTGGAGTTTACCGACAGGCACAACTGTCCTTGCCGGCTTGTGTTCACCGAAGAATTCGGCATAAACCTTGTTAACTGTGTCCCACTGGTCCATATCCGTTATATATATCCTGCACTGGACAATATTATTACGGCTGAGCCCGGCTTCCTTCAGAACACGGTCTACATTTTTCAATGCAAGCTCAGTATGTACTTCCATTCCGCCCTCCGGCACATTCCTGGTATCCGGATCTATGGATAGCTGTCCGGATATGTACAGCATCCCGTTTGAAATAATTCCGGGCGTATAATGGCCTTTGTTTTTACTACGGTATTCCGGTTCAACCTTTTTCATATTCTCATCCTTTCTAAGTACTGGCAAGTCAGCCTATCAGCTTATTGACCAAGCACGGCATTATTACTCCAACTGTAAGGCCTGACGATAAATACCCTGCTATGCCAATAGTAGCATAACAGGGTATCATATTCAATTACTCGGCAGCTGCAGGAGATGCCAGAAGCAAAAAGAACTGTCGTCTTTGCTCTATTCAAATGTGCCCTTTACTACAGGTATCCCGTCCCGGATCATACATTTCCCTTTTGCAAATACATGCTCTATATTCAAATCCTTGTCCATTACGACTATATCTGCATCACTGCCAATATCCAGAGTTCCTTTTTGGGGATAGAGTTTTAATGATATAGCCGGATTCCGGGTGACCACCTTCAATGCATCAGACAAATTCAAGCCTTCTTTCACAAGATCCCTCAGTTCATGATAAAGGGAATCAAGTTCCGCCACAAGCAAGCTTATTACTTGGCCATCATCGTTAAAAAGCGGCATACTGCCGTTTCCGTCCGAGCTCATAGTAATATTATCTATGCTGACACCATTTTCAAGGCATTTCATTATAGCCTTTGAGGGCTTTATTGAATGTTTTGCACCTGATGCCGGACTTACACCCGAAGTTATATCAATCATACCGCCAAGCTTTGCAAATTTTATTCCGTCTTCCAGAAGATAAGGATTACGATTTATGTGTGTGGGAGTAAATTGTGTTATAGGTATCTCAGTTTCTTCGATTATTTCAAACAGCATTCCCAATCTTCTCTTGCCGTCACCTACATGAAGATGAAGCACACCGGACTTTCCGCTTAACATGCCTCCCACCCTGGACTCTGCCGCAAGCTTGGTAATGTTTTCCTTGCTGGGCTGTGCTGAGCGGTGATCCGATATGGCTATTTCTCCGCAGCCTAATACCTTATCAACCAGTATTAAATCGTTTCTCACGCTGTCTGTTATAGTACGGGTTGGTACTTCATATGAACCTGTATAAATATATGTGGATATACCTTCTGCCTCAAGTCCTCGCGCCTTCGCCAAAAGGGAAGCCATGTGGCGGGTTGTTCCATCAGTACCTAAGCATCCCACTAAAGTAGTAATCCCGGCCTTGGTCACATGGGTAAGCATAATTTCAGGAGTGCGTGAGGCATAGCCTGCCTCCCCGCCTCCGCCTATCATATGAACATGCTGATCTATAAATCCGGGAACTACGTATTTACCGGTAATATCTATTATTTCTACATCTCCGTAATCTTTTGAAGGGGAAATATTATCCGCGATATTTGCCACCACCTTGCCGGCAATCAAAAGGTCTTTATTTCCCCTATCATCGGGTGATAACACTCTTCCCCCCTTTAATATTTTGAACAATCAATACACCTCCAACGAAGATTATAACTATTAAGCTTCAATCTTAACTTTTTCATCTTTTCCTTTCCATATAGCATTTCCGGTATAACCATAAATCCAGGCTATCACAAATCCCAGATAACACATAATAGCCCAGGGGGCATATTCAAGAGTCGACACCCCTAAAGTCGCAGCCATATATACACCTGCCGCACTCCATGGAATCAATGGAACAACAACTGTTCCCGAATCCTCTGTAGTCCTGGATAATACACTGAGCTTTATGCCGAGTTCCCTGAATACAGGCTGATATATTCTTCCAGGTACTATGATGCTAAGATATGAGTTGCCTGTTACCAATCCGGTAAATATCCCTGTAAGGGATGTAGAAAGTATAAGGTTTCCGACTTTGCCCTTGATAAATTTCTCCTTGATAGAGTCAAGTATTTTCTCAAGCATCCCTGTATATTCCATCTCTCCTGCAAATATGTATGCCATAAATACTGTAGCAATAGAAGAAACCATGCTGGTTATACCACCGCGATTCAGCAGGCTGTTTAGCTCCGGAATAGGAGTATTGAAGCTTCCGCCGCTATACATAGCAGTTATTATTGATTTGAAGTCTGCACCTTGTAATAACCAGGCAAGTACCATAGCTATTAATGTGCCTATCCATAAAGAAGGTATGCTCGGAACCTTTCTGTAGGATAAGAAAAACACTACTATAGGAGGAAGTAAAAGTAAAGGGCTAAGCTTAAAAGTAGAAGAAATTCCACCTAAAAGCTCGTTTATTCTTGTATAGTCAATAGTACCTGATATCCTGAAGCTGAATATCTGATAAATAATCAAAGATATCAAAAGCGCCGGTATAGTAGTCCACATCATTGATTTAATATGTTCAAAAATATCGGTTTCAGCCGTTGCAGCTGCAAGAATGGTGGTATCTGAGATTGGACTCACCTTGTCTCCGAAATATGATCCTACAACTATTGCACCAGCCGCAATGGGCATTGGAATACCAAGACCATAAGCAACACCCATAAGGGCAACGCCTAACGTAGCGGCTGTTCCCCATGAAGTACCTGTCATTACTGAAGATATTAAACATAGTAGTGTGGCAGAAACTAAAAAGGTTTGGGGATTGAGTATCTGCATACCAAGATATATAAAGTAAGGAATTGTACCTGAAATCAGCCATGCACCTACAAGAGGACCTACCATCATGAGTATAAGTATTGCGCCCATGGCCCTGTCGATAGTCGGCCTTATACCCTTCTCCAGCAGTTCATCCCAGCGATATCCCAAGTAGAATATACTAATGGCAGTTGTAAATATTCCAATAAGAAGTAGCAATATTGCCGCATTGGCCTTCTTAATACCTACTCCATAAATCAGAAGGGCCATTGCAAAAATTATTGGAAGAAGCGATATCCCTAATGTCGGTTGTTTTTTTACTTTTTCGTTCAATTTTATCCCTCCATTTTATAATATTGTATGCATACGCTTACCATAGATAGCAATACTTATGCCAACCCTACAGACACAGTTTTTTATGGAATAAACAGGCTAAAAACAACAAATCCCTATTGAATTAACCAGTTACTTGTCGAAAAATGTATAATAAAAAGGGCTAAAATTCAGCCCTTTTCGTTTCCCTTTAGTTCCCTTTTCCCATTAATTAGCTTTATACCTTCAGATGATATATATATCCCCTTTACACCGATATTGACTTTTATCAAACCTTTTCTTCTGATTTCATTGATTATGCGACGTATTTTGCCTTCAGACAGCCCTGTTTTTATTGAAAGAGATCTCCTTCCTATAGGCTCTCCTTTTCTATTAGCTTGTTCAATTTCTTTCAGAACAGCTATTATTGTTTCACTCTCCTCCTGCAGTTCTTTACTATTACCGTGTTCACACCGGCATGAGATCTCTTCAGGTAAAACATTAAGATCCGGAGAAGTATCAGGGCAGATATTCGAAAGGTATTCTACTATATTGTGCAGCTCTCTGATGTTACCCGGCCAACTGTAAGCCAAGAATGCTTCTTTTACTTTACAAAAGTATTCCTCTGGTTTTAATTTAGGCCTACCTTTAAAATATTCATCATAGAAAGCTTCTGCTAAAGCTATGATGTCGTCGCTTCGTTCCCTGAGACTCGGAATTTTCAAAGGAAGCACATTCAATCTGAAATATAAATCCTGTCTGAATGTATTATCGCCTATTAGTTTTCTAAGATCTTTATTTGTTGCGGATATAACTCTTACATCTATAGGAATTACTTTAGAACCACCTATACGGCGCACCTGCTTTTCCTGCAGCACTCTTAGGAGCCTTATCTGAAACGAAAGGGGAGAGTCGGCGATCTCATCTAAAAAAATAGTCCCTCCGTGGGCTTGCTCAAACAGGCCCGGCATGCCGCCTTTTTTAGCCCCCGTAAAGGCGCCTTCCTCATAGCCGAATAGTTCGCTATCCAGCAAACTCTCCGGTAATGCTGCGAAATTTACGGCAACAAAAGGCCCCATTTTTCTCATTGATGCATTATGTATAGCTTGGGCAAAAAACTCTTTTCCTGTGCCGCTTTCACCCTGAATCAGAATGGGTGAATTGGAGTCTGCTATTTTTTGAGCAAGTTTTTTTGTATTTATTATAGCCGTACTCTTTCCCACTATATCAGCAAATGTGTACTTAGCTTGGTTTTTCTGGGAACGGAGCTTTCTCCTAAGCTCCTCTTCAAGCCTCTGGATTTCCGTGACATCCTTTAAAGTATATACAATACCTCCTATAGCTTCTTTTTCCTTTATAACGGAGGAGCTTATCACAACGTATTTTTCGTTTATTTTTACAAGACCCTCTGCTTCAGTACCGTCTGGCTTAAGCAAAGAAGCAAGTCCTCCCTCGATAGATTTATCTCTGAGATTTCTTCCTATTATTTTATCCTGCGAGATATTGAATATATCTTCTGCAATGGGATTAAAAACAGATATATTGCTTTTCTCGTCTATGGCGACGATGCCATCATATACTGTATTTATGATGGTTTGAAGCTGATTTTTCATCTTATCGTTTAAGGCAGCCATACGCCTTATTTTTTGTAAGGAATCAATTATATTCTTTATGTATCTGGCCGATAGAATATTTGCTTTCTCATCCAAAAGCTCCAAATGTTCAAAAACCTCGACCAATGTAGTTATATCAATGTACCTGGTTTTTATATCTATGATATCCTCCACAAATTCAGGAACAAGTTCCCGCTCTCCGGGAGTTACTGCGACCTTTAGTTTGGGGAAGCTCTCTATGCCGGGATAATATGGAAAATAGTTGATATGGTTTATACCCAATGCTTTAAGAAGCGATATTGCTTCAAAAGTGCTGGATTTAAGGTCATTGACAAACAGTACATCTGTTCCTGGACGTATGTCAAATATCTTATCCACTTCGTTATAGTTTATCGAACGTCTGGCAATTATTGTCCTGCAACTGCTGTCATAATATTTCAATGCCTCTTTAGATATCTCTTTGCTAGAAAGTATAATTAGATCATCCTTGATATTATGCTTTATGTTTCCGTCAATATAATAGCTGCTGACCCTTACTCTATCTCCAATCAAATCATTTAACTGATTATGCAGCATGTCTCTGGTGTTTTTACCTTTCGTAATAATAGTGACGCCTTTCATAACGGTATCCTCCTAAAGTAATTGATAAATAATTAATAATGCCAAATTGATGGTGACAGGCACCAGACTAAAAACATAATTATATAATTACCAAATACCCTGCTATGCCAATAGTAGCATAACAGGGCATCATGTGTCGACATGGTAATTTAATCTGCTTCAAATAACCAAATACTGCATATTTTGCTGTTCCAATCGGGAAAATAATTTTTAGTATTAAAAGAGGTAATATGCATTCTTATAGTATGATAACCTCAAATAACTATAAGCAGAGGAGAAATTTAATGGAAAACAGATATATTAATTTTAATGAAAAGCGAATGTATATATTTAGCGAGCTTGTAAAAAGATACTGGAACGGAGGCTTGAAGACTGCCCATGATCTCACCGCACTGGCCGATTATATTAAGCGGAAATACGGATTCAGCGATGCTGAAATGCCATTTATAAAGGATCATATAAGAGTGGCGATGGGATTGGATCCTAACGGAGATGGCATGTTCACCAATGAGCTGGACATAATTAAAGGTTTCAAGGAAATTGGCCAGCCTGTGGCTGCCAGGATTGAGGGCCCCTGTGAACATTGCGGAAAGTTGGATTGTGAATGCGGCAAATGTACACATTTAGATGCAGGCAAGTACGAGACCCGTATATATAGCAGAAATAACGAACCTGTAATTTCCAATGATAAGTGTTTAAATTGCGGATATAGTGCTCCTGATTGTGATTTCGGGGCATTAGCTGACAAGATTGAGTTCATACCGGTTATTGATTTGCTGAAGGACGGCAAAGCACCGGTTTTCGCTGCTGTAGCACCGGCGATAGTCGGGCAGTTTGGAGAAGGCATCAGTATGGGTATGCTGCGGACTGCCTTGAAGATGCTTGGTTTCAGCGATATGATTGAAGTAGCCATGTTTGCTGATATACTTACCATAAAGGAAGCCTTTGAGTTTAACCATCTGGTAAAAAGCGAAGAAGATTTTTTTCTGACAAGCTGCTGTTGCCCGGTATGGTTCAACATGATTAAAACTAATTACCCCGACATCTATAAACACCTGTCACCATCCGTGTCACCAATGATCGCTTCGGGCAGAATTTTGAAAAAACTATATAATAATGCCAAGGTTGTTTTTATTGCGCCCTGTATTGCCAAAAAGGCTGAAATTAAAGAGCCGGACTTAAAAGGAGCCATAGATTATGTCTTGAGTTTCAGGGAGCTGAAAGAAATATTCAATGCACTCAATATTAATCCGGAAGGACTCCCGGCAGATGAAAAAGATCAGGCATCCTTTGGAGGCAGAGTATATGCAAGAACCGGAGGTGTAAGCTTTTCTGTCAAAACGGTGGTCAATAGGCTTGAACCAACAAGAGTCATTAAGCTTAAAGCAAAAAAGGTTGATGGAGTAAAAGAATGCAGGAAAGTACTGGATGATCTGCGTGACGGCAGAAAAATCAATGCCAACTTTATTGAGGGTATGGGCTGCGCCGGCGGATGTGTAGGCGGCCCCAGAACCAACATCAATGCAGATAAGGCTACGAAGCTGGTTAACGAATTTGGAGAAGATTCATTTATTTTAACTCCCTTTGACAATTTAAATGTGATGAAAATCTTAAAGCAATTGGGTATCAATTCTATTGAAGAAATTATGCAAAACAAAGATATAAATAAAATATTATCCAGAGAATAAACGGCACAAAGATTCTGCCATTATTATCATGCAATCTTCATAAAAACTACACATCTCTATGGCATTATGATAGCAGGCTAATGCTTTTTTCATTTTTTTTAAGAGCGGTCCTTTTGTAAACCGCTCTTTTTTTTACTTCTTTCCCTTTTTGTGCCTGATGCTTATTACTCCACTGTTAAAAGCAAAACGAATCAGCCCCTCTGCTTCACTCCTTGCTTTATGCTTTAGAAGCAACTGCCTTTTTCTGCGTGGCTTTGGCCTGCCTGTTAATGCTTATGTGATTATATAACAGCACTGCCAGAAGCACAGCCCCCCAGATAAGGTCCCTATAGAAATTGCTGATAAACGGAAACATGTTGAATCCCGAGGATAAAATCTGAAGTATCAATACAGAAAGAGTGATACCTGCAACCGTACCGAATCCGCCGTTTGGATTCACACCGCTTAATACGCATATCAATATGGCCTGCATAGTATATGATGTTCCGAAATCAGCCCTTGCAGTATTGAACCTGGCACACATCAGCAAACCCGAGACCGATGCCAGCATACCGCTCAATATATATGTAATGTATATAATTTTATTGTTGTCAGTCCCTGAAAAGCGCGAAGCAGTCTGGTTGCTGCCCATCATGTACAGCTTAAATCCATAAGTTGTTTTGGATAATATAAAGGAAAGAATCAATGCACAGATTATAAAAGCAATCAGTGTCACCGGAATTACTCCGCCAATCATATAGTTTCCCACCTCCGATAAAATAGGAGGTATGGAAGATATTGAGGAGCCTTTGGTAAGTGCAATGGCTGCACCCAAAATCAAATCGTTGGTGCCTAAAGTAGCTAATATAGGAGGAATACCGATCTTTGAAATAAGAGTGGCACTGATTGCACCGCAAAAACCGCCCAAAATTACAGACAGAAAGAATCCGCATATCAATATCATAGCCGCATAGCCCACAGATGCATCATCAGGAATAAACCTTATCAGAAAAAGGCAGGTCATGATTCCGGTAAAATTCGCTATTGAAACAGCCGCCAAATCAATACCCCCGCTAATCATGGTTATCATCATGGCTATGGAAATTATACCATACTCGGGGAATAAGCCTAACATTGAAGAAAAATAATCCTGAGTTAAGAATATATTTGGTTTCAAAGCAGACATAGCCGCAAATGCAATCACTAACATAATAACAAGCCTTTTAAGATTTGGCTGTTTGAATAAGAAATTAAGTGCCTTCAACTTCTGCAGCGACATATTATGATAATCATTAAGCATGGACTCCACCCCCCCTTAGTCTTCAAAAACGGATGCATTTAGCTTTCTCTTCTGTCTGAGAATCTGATAGGCTGAAGCACCTGTTCCGATAATTATTATGATTCCGGTAACGAATTTGCTCCAATATGTCGGTACACCAAGGAGTATCAAGCTGTTGCTCACCATTGTAATCAACAGGGCTCCCAGAAGGGCGCCTTTCACAGTCCCGTGGCCTCCGGTTATCCGGGTGCCTCCAAGAATAACCGCTGCTATACATGTCAGTTCAAAGCCTATCAAGGTAGTTGGCTGACAGCTTCCGGTAAGTACAGTTCTTGTCATTCCGGCTACTCCGGCCAATCCCCCCATAAACCCGTAAATGAAATATTGCAGCCGGGCAACATTAAAGCCTGCCCGTTCACATGCGATAATATCTCCTCCCAGGGCATAAATCCCTCTTCCGAGCATTGTCCTGTTCAATATAAAATAGACAAGGACAACTGTAACTATCAGCAAAATAAATACCGAAGGCAGTGAGCTGGATATTCCGAGCTCCTTATTGTGGGCCGTAAACAGATAACTTTTGGAGAGCTTTGAAATAGGCTCCGGCAAAACAGATATCACTCTGCTTTTCAGCACTGCCTGCATGAACCCAAGGTAAATACTGCCGGTGCCCAATGTAATAATAAGGGTGGGAAGCTTAAGGAAAGCTATTAGGCCCCCGTTTATCAGCCCCAGCACAAGGCCGATCAATCCCGCAATAATAAAGGCAACTATCACCGGCCCCTTGTAATCCACATACAATAAAAGCTTTACTGTTGAAAACATGCTCAGCATTGCTATTGCAGGAAATGATACGTCAATTCCTCCTGAAATGATTTCAATAAGAACTCCCATGCACAATATTCCCGGTATAATCATAGATCTTGCAAGGTCTATCAAATTGTTCCCCGTAAAGAATTGTCCGCTTTTACTTTGGATTAAAAAGCATAAAGCCAGAATAGTCAATGAAACATAAAATTCATTCCTTTTCAATAAGCCTCTCATATACCAGCTTCCTCCTGTCCTTCCTTAGCAATGAATGATTCTTCATTTACTATAAGTGAGAAAAGATCCTTTTCGGTAGTATGTGTATTAATTACTTCGCTGCATATTCTCCCTTTCCGCATAACCAGTATCCTGCTGCAATTCTTATGTATCTCGGGAATATCATCGGATATGATAATTATCCCGATGCCGTAATTTTCTACCAGCCCTCTCAGATAGTTGTGCAGGTCAAATTTTGCTCCTACATCAACACCGACTGTCGGGCCATTTAGTATGAGCAATTTGGGATTTGTCTCAAGCCACTTTGCCAGGACAACCTTTTGTTGGTTTCCGCCGCTTAATGTAGAAATCGGGTCATCTTTATCCCCCATAATTATTGAGAGCTCATTCTTCCATTTTTCCAGGGCACTGTCTATCCTGTCAAAATCAACTGTTCCATTGCTTTTTACCATACTGTCTATATTGCTGACGGCAATATTCTTCCTGGTTGACTGTGCCAGAAACAGCCCTTCGGTGAGCCTGTCCTCAGGAACATATCCAATGCCATTCTTAATTGCATCGATAGGGCTTCTTATCCGGATTTTTTCCCCGTTCAGGTAAATGTCCCCCTGTTCAGCCGGGAACAAACCAAAAAGTGACAGTGCCAGCTCAGTTCTTCCTGATCCCAGCAGCCCGGTAATCCCTAAAATTTCGCCCTTATATATTTCAAAGCTTATATCTTTAAACCCATTAGTCAAGGATAAATTTTCAACTTTAAAAATCGGTTGTTCTTCTTTATTTGAGGAAATGAAAAAGTCCTCTTCAATTTTTCTTCCCGTCATATAGAAAACAAATTTATCATAATCAACATTAACCGTACTATCTGTGATGACGTTTTCACCATTTCTGAATACCGTGAATTTTTCCGATATTTCAAATACCTCATCCAGTTTGTGGCTTACGAAAAGAATGGATACTCCCTGCTGCTGCAGCTTCTTTATAATTTCAAAGAGTTTTTTTATTTCCTTCCGGGTCAAAGCTGTAGTCGGCTCATCCATAATAATTAGTTTTGCATTGCTTACCAAAGCCCTGCAAATAGCTATCAGCTGCTTATCAGCTACAGACAGGTTTTCTACCTTCTCTTTCAGGGGCAGGCTTATGCCTATCTTGTTCATACTTTCTTCAGCGATCTTTTTTATATTTTTCCAGTTGACAATTTTTCGCTTGCTATACAGCTCGCTATTTAAAGCTATATTTTCAGCTACGGACAAATTTGGAAAAATGGATAAATCCTGATAAATAACTTGTATCCCTTCCATAATTGCGTCCATGGGAGTCAGTTTCCTGTATTCTTTTCCGTTTATCTCGATTTTTCCGCTATCTGCTTTATACACACCTGATATTATCTTTATAAGAGTCGATTTTCCCGAACCGTTTCCACCTGCAAGGCAATGTATTTCCCCTTTATGGATTGTCAAATTCACATTTTTTAATGCCTGGACACCGCCAAAGTTTTTGCTGATCCCTGTAACTTTCAATATTTCGGACATTTTGCCCCCTCTTTTCTGTGGAAATTAATATATTGCGAGACTTACAAAACCGCTTGTAAGTCTCGCAAATACTGATATGTTTTAGAAATTGTAATCCTTCATATTTTCTTTTGTTATGACAATCCACCCGGATCCGTTCAAGTACTTGCCGTTTGCAGTAATACTTTCGAACCCTTTGACACCAAGATTTGCTCCTGATTTGATTTCATCTTTTTTGCCTTCAAGAACCATCTTCGCAAGTACATTCATTGCATAGCCTGCTTCTGCAGGATCCCAGCAGGTAACAGCTGCAACAGCACCTGAATTCAGGTATGGTTCCGCAACTGATGTCACAGATGTTCCAACAGTAAATACGCTGCCGATTTTGCCAAGCTCCTCAATAGCCTTGCCGGCGCCCGGAGCATCATAACTGGATGTACCCAGGAAGCCTTTCAGGTCAGGGTATTTTTTAAGCAGCTCCTTAGCCCTCTCATAGGCTATCTCCATGTTATCCTCTGTTTCAACTCTTTCCTCTTCAATGAGTTCCATCTTGGGATACTTTTCCTTTGCTCTTGCTACTGCAGCATCAGCCCACTCATTATGAGCGGAATTTGTTAAGAAGGAAACCATGGTAGTGTATTTTCCTTCTTCCCCCATCGCTTTTGCAAGTTCATCCATCATATATGCGCCGTATCCGACATTGTCAAAAGCTTCAATGTTAAAGTCGGTATTTTGCTGAGCGGTTGATTCATGTGTGATTACTACAATACCTTTATCCATTGCTTTCTTCAACACAGGCTCACATGCAGAAGGGTCAACAGGCACTACACATATAGCATCTATATCCTGTGCTACCAGCTCCTCTATTACCTGTACCTGAAGAGCAGCGTCTGTCTTGCTGGGGCCTTTTTGGAAGGCATTGACTCCTGTATCAGCGGCAAATTTCTTTACCCCTTCTTCCATACGTATGAACCAGGGATCAGAGCTATCTTTTACAACTGTTGCTATCTTTAAGACATCTCCTCCGGCAGGTGTTTCTGTTTTAGGACTACACCCTGCCATAGCTGCCAAGGATAATAATAGTACTGCTGCAAGCAAAATGGATACTGCTTTTTTCATAAAATTCCCTCCTAAAATATTAATATAATCAGCATCTGCATTATTCGATGCTCTGCTGAATATTCCGAAGCTCCTTCATCGGGTTATTCTGTTTGCGGCTGAAATAATCATGCAAGTTTTTATACACACCGTACAGTCTATTGTAAACCTTTACATTATCTTTGTCAGGCTTATATACTATTGCTTCTTTATTGGCAAACATCTGAACTGCTTCATTAAAACTGTCAAATCCGCCGTTCTTGATTCCGGCTGCTACACTTGCACATACTGCTGCGCCCAAGGCTGTAATATTGTTGACTAAGGGCACCTTTATTTCACGATTCAGCACATCCGCATAAAGCTGTGCTACAAACGGACTTTTGCGGGGTAATCCGCCTGCTGCTACTATTTCTCTGATTTCCAAATGGTTTTCTGTATAAGTATCCAGTATGACTCTTGTACCAAAAGCCGTTGCCTCAATCAATGCCCTATAAATCTCTTCAGGTTTGCTTTGAAGTGTTAATCCCATAATCAGGCCTGTCAGATTATAATCCATTAATATACTTCTGTTACCGTTAAACCAGTCCAGTGCCACCAGTCCGCTTGCACCTGCTTTTAATTCGGATGCCTTTTGATCCATCAGCTTTAACAGATGTATACCCTTCGCCCTTGCTTGCTCCTTATATTCCTCCGCAGCCAGATTGTCTGCATACCATTCAAAAATATCTCCGACTGCCGGCTGTCCTGATTCATATGCATACATCCCCGGTACCATTCCATCCTTGACAACAGCACCTACCCCATCAAATGCCGTCTTGTTATAAGACATCATTTGATGGCAGGTAGATGTACCCATTACAATTATCATCCTGCCTGCCTCGGCAATTCCTGCACCGCATGCGGCCACTTCAGAATCTCCATGCCCCACTGCAACAACAGTATTTGGGGTAAGGCCCATTGCTTTTGCCATTTCTTCCGTGAGGTTCCCCGCACGCTCCCCAACATTCTTTACATTTCCTTTAAGCTTTTCCTGCACTACATTTTCAATAGCCTTATCTATTCCTGCAAAGAACTCCCTAGGAGGAAATCCGCCTTCATCAGCATCATAAAAAGCATTTACCCCAAGGGTTGCAGAGTTCCGAACCAGGTTTCCGCACAGCTTATATACAATCCAGTCTGCAGCCTCTATAAATGCATCTGCTGCATCATAAAGCTCCTTATCTTCACGGGCAATCTGAAGAATTTTTGGGAAAAGCCACTCTGAAGAAACATGGCCGCCGTAATTCTTCAAACGAGGTAAATGTTCCTTGGCATATATTTCTATTTCCTTGGCATAGGCCTCCGCACCGTGATGCTTCCATAGTTTTACCCAGCTATGGGGATTGTTTTTGTACTCATCCAGCATACATAGTACATTGCCCTCTTTATCCACCGGCATCATTGTACAATTGGTAAAAGCCGTACCTATTGCTACAATATCTCCGGGATTTATATTTGTTCTTTCAAGTATTTTTTTACTCAGAGCCTCTAATACAAATATGTAATCCCGCGGATCCTGAAGATACCAATCATTCTTAAGAATGATACCTGTTCCCGGCAAGTTATGTGTTATTACCCCATTTGGATAATCCATTTCTTCCTGAGCTGCTATTGTACCGTCCGGCACCGATAACAGAACCAGGCGGCAGGATTGAGTACCAAAATCATAACCGTACACATACTTTCCGTTTATCATATAATGACCTCTAACGATTTTCTGAATTTTTTCACCTTATCCATAAAAGCAATTACTCTTTCCTTGTCTACCTGGTTGTGAAAAACCCCGTCCTTCTTAAACGTCGTGCCTACAACTGCACCATCTGCTACAGACAGCTGCTGTTCAATATTATCTATCCTGCAGCCTGTGTTCGCAAATACTACAATTTCGGGTACCGTATCCTTTACTTCCTTGAGCACTTGCGCATCTGTCTGGGAACCTGCTGTCAGTCCTGATACACAAAGGGCATCCGGCTTGCAGTTAAAAACGGTAGATTTCGCTATATCCCTTATGCTTCTGTCAGCCAGATATTTAGCTGCTTCCGGGACTATATTATATAACAGCTTAACATTTTCAGCACCGATTTCCCTCTGATGCCTGACAACAGCTCCGCAGTTGGTATCCCAAAGTCCAAAATCACTGGCATAGACCCCGGAAAATATTTCTCTTACGAATTTCGCATCGGTTGCTGCTGCCAAATCAAGTGAAGCATAGGGGTCCCACAGTACATTTACGCCGAAAGGTATCTTTATTAATGGTTTTAACTCACCAATAACTCTTCCCATTGCAGCTACCGTTTCTCTTTTCACATCGGTCAGGTATGGAAAGCTAAACTCGTTTGAGAACATTACAGCATCAACTCCGCCATCCTGCAAAGCCAAAAAATCTTCTTTTGCTTTTTCCACGACCCATGACATACCTTTGTTTCTATCATAATATGGGTCCCCTGGCAATGCTTGAAGATGACACATGGCGATAATCGCTTTTTCTGTTCCTATTACTTCCTTTAACCAGCTCATTATTTTCCTCCTTCAAAGTTTTTGTTTATGCCAAAATTAATCTCACTCCATTTTTCTCTATCTGATCTTTAATTTCATCTGTAATGCCGCTATCGGTAACAATTGTGTCGATACTGCCTATTCCGCACACCTTGGCCAATGCGCTTCTTGAGAACTTGCTTGAATCGCTGACCAGAACAACATGTTTTCCTATGGCAACAAGAAGCTTTTTTATACCGACTTCAAGAAAATTAGCATTATATATGCCGTTTTTCACATCAATAGCATCCGCACCCAAAAAAACCAGGTTTACTTTCAGTTCTTTGATAAAGTTTTCTGTATGTGAACCCACCAGTACACTAAATCCTTCACGCCGTATCCCTCCTGTCACAATAAGCGTGGATGTAGGGTGAAGTACGGCAGTATTTCCAATCTGCAAATCGTGTGTAATCACTGTCAAGTCTTTAAAATTACCCAGATTTTGTGCTATAAAGTAAGTTGTTGTACCTGAATCAAGAAAAACCGTATCCCCATCCCTTACAAGTTCAGAAGCAGCCTTAGCGATACTGCACTTTTCAGCTAACATCAATTTCATCTTTTCACTGTACTTGTGTTCGAAGGATGTACTTTTGTCTATTACAATTGCGCCTCCATGAGTCCTTTCAATTATCCCTGAAGCGGCAAGCTCATCCAGGTCTCTACGTATGGTTGCTTCAGAAACATTTTGATAATCTGCAAGAGCTTTTATCTGTGCACTGCCATGATTCTCAATATATTCAATAATCTGTTTCTGCCTTTCTGCAGGAATTGAACTAATCTTTTGTTTTTGATTACCCATGTTTATCACCTCTTACTGATACTATTATACTCGGCTTTGTAAACTTTTGCAATATTTACATCAATACCCCTGCAAAATACATCATATTATTTCAAATAGTTGCAAATTATTGCAACTATTTGAAACATTTGCTTACACTCAAAGTTTTTCTAAAACTTTTTATCATAATTTGGTATAATTAACAAAACAAAGCCGCTATATTATCGAGAAAAATAATTGGGGGATTTGCATGAAACTTGAACTGCACTTAAGTTTTCTTATCATTATGCTTTTTACCGGCTTTAGCTTTGGAATAATATTTCATTATATGGTCATGCCTTTACTTGGCAGTGAACTGATTCACTGCATAGCATCCGGAGTGATATTCGGCCTTATAAACTATTTTATATGTATTGGAATTTACAAGAAATTCTACGAGTTAAAAAAAGTCAACATGGCTCTGAAAAAAATGCTGATATAGATAGATTAACTGCTTTATTCAACAGAAGGGCACTTGATAATGATATGCTTCAGATAACCAACAGCGAAAAGTATTCAGTGATCTTCATAGATATAGATAACTTCAGAATATTTAACAACGAATATGGACATAAGGCAGGGGATTCCGTTTTACAAAATGTGAGCATAACTCACCATTTCCTTCTATTGCAATTTCTTTAGGTGTGGCAGGATATCCGGAAGATTGTATCAGTTTTTCAGAGGTTATCGCAGCAAGCGACAGTGCTCTTTTAAACGCAAAAAAGACTGGTAAAAACCGTACTATTATCTACAATGCTGCACAAGATAATATCTATTCCTGCTCTTAAAATTAGTAGAAGGGGATCCTGCTTAACATTGCTGCTCATTCCATTTCAAACCGTTTTTTGATCTTGCCGCTTTCTCCATGATAATGAAGGGTGTACTCCTTGCTTTCAGGCACCGGGAATATAAGCAGGCCAACAGCCTCTTTGCCGGGAGCCAAAGTTAACGGATTTAAACGTTTCTGCATGGAATCCGTAGCTCTGGAATCATAATTAACGGCTGCTTTGCCGGGAACTGACAGGGTAAATTCTTCAGGTTTTACCTGTACTGCTGTTGTACCTGAATTGGCAAGCTTTATATACACCCACACATATCGCAGGCTCCTATCCTCGGGATAAATGGGCCTCCCAAAATTATGAATTACCGCGTCGGATGCCATTGTCCTTGATATGGCTACCCCCAGAGTGCCTTTATCGTATTTATAATCACCCATATTTTCCATAGCCTTTTCTCTTTGAGCTATTATTATTGTTGCGGATACCAGCAAAATAAAAGCAATTGGCAGAATAACCGCCTTCTTCAATATAAACACCCCACACATTTCATTACAAAAATACCCTGCCATGCCAATAATAGCATAGCAGGGTATTAAATTCAATTTGCGGGTTCTCAAATAGTTTGAAAATATAAAGCTCAGAAACCCGGATTGTTCTGTTGAAACTCTTAAACAGTTTGAAATAAACCTTCAAATTCTCATAAAAGGACTCCTTGACCAGCTTGGGGTAGAGTCCAAGTTCTACCGTGGAGATTCAAAACGGTTGCTCCATCAGCATCTGGAGATAATCAGAGGAGTACACGGTAAAACCATTGTTACGATTGTTGATGAGGCACACCTCCTCGATAAAGAAACCCTGGAAGAAATACGGTTCCTAATGAACTACAGGATGAATTCCCTAAATCCCATGGCGCTAATACTGGTAGGCCAGAATGAACTTTGGGAGAAGCTTAGGCTCCAGAGGTATGCAGCCATAAGACAACGTATAGACCTGAAGTGTGAGCTTCCACAGTATGACCGTTCCCAGACCGGGGAATATATCATGGCCCATCTTGAATATGCACAAGGACTCAAAGACATCTTCACCGACAAGGCTGTCGATGAGATATACAAGTACTCTGCTGGAGCTGCTAGGGCCATAAACAAACTGGCGACACATGCACTAATGTACGCAGCACAGCGAGCCAAGAAACTAATCGATGATCACATG
>Ga0208695_1000591_pt1 | contig 37460 bp, 31 predicted proteins | sample AD_UKC111_MetaG_FD_184449 | JGI IMG/M metagenome (GOLD analysis project Ga0208695, IMG submission 184449) | Active sludge microbial communities of municipal wastewater-treating anaerobic digesters from Hong Kong - AD_UKC111_MetaG (SPAdes)... | ecosystem: Engineered > Bioreactor > Anaerobic >...
GGAGGAGCTGAATGAATACAATTTTCGGCTGCGCGGCGGGGAGCTTGCCGCCCGCCGTCAGTTTGGCGAGCAGCTGAATGCGCTGTTGGATGAGTTGAACGAGCGCCTGAGCGCATAGGAGGTGAGCATGGAAGAATCAAATGTCATCTCAAAAAAGTGGGAAATTAGAAAGCTATCCACCGTTATATCCATTACTAAAGGCAAAAAACCGCGCAATCTTGAAGCAAATAACACTCGATATTTGATACCTTATATTAATATTGAGGCGTTTGAAAAAGGAGTTTTCACTCAATATACTGATGGTATTGATGCCCGGACTTGTGATGTTACCGACATACTTATGGTGTGGGATGGCGCTCGTTGTGGTTTAGTTGGCAAAGGGGTTTCTGGTGCAATTGGTTCTACGCTAGCCAAGCTGGATTTTCAAGATTTTATACCATCCTTTGTTTTTTATTTTCTTCAATCTCATTATGACACGATAAACAAAAATCCTCGTGGCATTGGAATTCCTCATGTTGACCCAAACATATTCTGGAACATACAAATTCCCCTCCCCCCCCTGGCCGAGCAGGAGCGCATTGTTGCCAAAATCGAGGCGCTGTTCAGTCAGTTGGAGGCGGGGGGCGCTGCACTGCGCCGGGCACAGGCAGGGCTGAAGCGTTACAAGGCCAGCCTGCTCAAGGCGGCCTGCGAGGGTCGCCTCGTCCCGCAAGACCCATCCGATGAGCCGGCGGAGGTTGTCCTGCGCCGTCTGGGCAAATCTCCGCTGCAGGATGCGTCCCTGCCGTCCCTGCCGCGGGGGTGGTGTTGGGTGACTATGTCGGAAGTTGCGGATATTAATCTTCGAGAGCCTTTTATTCGAAATTTACCAGATGATTTATTGGTTACTTTTGTGCCAATGGCCGCGGTGAATGCAGAAATGGGCATCATTGTAAAGCCAGAGCAACGCCCCTTAAAAGAAGTCCGTAAAGGATTTACGTCTTTTCTAGAAGGCGATGTCATTTTTGCCAAAATCACTCCTTGTATGGAAAATGGCAAGGCAGCCATAGTTCCAAAATTACATAACGGTGTAGGTTTTGGATCAACAGAATTCCATGTCTTACGCCCCAGAGAAAATGTAATCTCTCAATGGCTGTTTTATTTTGTCCGTCGGGAAAGTTTTCGAGTAGATGCCAAAGCTAGTTTTACAGGCACGGCTGGGCAGCTTCGCGTCCCTGCAAAATTTTTGGCAAGTTATCCTTTTCCTCTCCCTCCCTTGGCCGAGCAGGAACGCATTGTTGCCGAATTGGAGCAGCGCCTGACGGTCGTTGCCCAGGTCGAGGCGGCCATTCAGGCAGCCCTGACCCGTTCTGCCCGTCTGCGTCAGGCAATCCTCAAACGCGCCTTCCGTGGAGAATTGTAGGGGTATGGCGGTCTCGTCTGCGGCGTATGATTATGCATTTGGTAGGGGTATGGCGGTCCCATTTGCGGCGTATGGGGATGCGTCATCAGCCATACCCCGTGACCCCCGGGGCGATTCGCGGCGGGGCATGGCGGGGCGTCGGTTGGGCGATTCCTGTTTCAAGATTGCCATGCCCCTACGGGGTGTGTGCGGACGGGCGGTGTGAGGGAATGGTGAAACGATTGATCCAAAACCGACCTAACCGCCGTTCCATTCGGTTACCCGACTACGATTACACCCAGCCGGGCGCCTATTTTGTTACCATTGTCACCTGGCAGAGGGCACCCCTTTTTGGTGTGGTTGAACATGGGGAAATGAAACTCAACCCCTTGGGGCAAATTGCTTACCGAGAATGGTTCAAACTGGTCAAGTCACAGGCGCAGATTGCGCTGAACCCGGAAGAATTTGTGGTTATGCCCAATCATATTCACGGCATCATTTGGAAATTGGCAGGGGGTACGCATCCTGTTCAGATGCCTGCCTTTGGAAGGCCAATCGCTGGATCGCTGGGGACGTGGGTTGGACAGTACAAATCTTCTGTTACTGCTTCCATCCGCAACACCCGCTACCGTGTGGATCACCTCATTTGGCAGCGCAATTATTTTGATCATATCATCCGCAATGAACGAGACCTGAGCAGAATTCGCCAATATATTGCTGAAAATCCGTTTCGATGGATTGAAGATTGTTATCATTCCACTGTTCCCCCGGAGAGACTGACCGATGAATGAATCGAACACGATTGTGCAACGTTTATGGAATTATTGCAATGTGCTGCGCGACGATGGTATGTCGTATGGCGATTACGTTGAACAGCTGACCTATCTGCTGTTCCTGAAGATGGATCACGAAAACGTGACTGCTCTAAACAAACCGAGCGCTATTCCGTCTGATTGTAATTGGGAGAGCCTGCGCAATCGCTCCGGTGATGAGCTAGAAGCTCATTACCGACATATTCTTGTCACCCTTGGGCAGGGTTCCGGCCTGATTCCGGTCATCTTCCGCAAAGCGCAAAACCGTATTCAAGACCCGGCCAAACTGCAGCGTCTGATTGAGCTGATTGACAGCGAAACCTGGATTGGCATGGATATTGACGTGAAAGGTGAAATTTACGAAGGGCTGCTGGAAAAGAACGCGCAAGATACCAAATCGGGTGCTGGGCAATACTTCACCCCGCGCCCGCTCATTCAGGCGATTGTCGAGGTCATGCGTCCGATGCCGGGGCAAACCATTTGCGATCCGGCATGTGGCACAGGTGGTTTTTTGCTGGCCGCGCATGAGTACATTGCCCGCTCTGCTACACTGGATAGCGAGCAGTGGTGGCACCTGAATCATCAGGCCTTGCATGGCTGGGAGATTGTGGATAACACCGCCCGCCTTTGCGTGATGAACCTGTATTTGCATGGTATTGGTGCCAATGGCAATGGTTCACCGATTCGTGTGGCAGATAGCCTGGCGGCACACCCCGGCCAATATTTTGACATAGTGCTGACCAATCCGCCTTTTGGCAAGAAGAGCAGCGTGACCGTTGTGACCGAAAACGGTGAGTTGACCCGTGAGGCGCAGGGCATTTTGCGGGATGATTTTTGGGTTTCGACCAGCAACAAGCAGCTTAACTTCGTTCAGCATGTGCGTAGCATTTTGAAACAGAATGGTCGCGCGGCGGTTGTTGTGCCGGATAATGTTCTGTTTGAAGGTGGGGCTGGCGAAACGCTGCGTCGCCGCTTGCTGCACGAGTGTGATGTGCATACTCTGTTGCGCTTGCCGACCGGCATTTTCTACGCTCAGGGTGTCAAGGCCAATGTGCTGTTCTTTGACCGAAAACCGGCTAGCGAAAGTCCTTGGACGCGTCAGCTGTGGATTTATGATCTGCGCACCAATCAAAACTTCACTCTCAAGACGCGCACACTGACACGCAGTGACCTGGATGAATTTGTTGCTTGCTACAAGCCGCAAAATCGTTCTGAGCGGCAGCCAACCTGGAGCGCGGAAACTCCGCAGGGCCGTTGGCGGGTTTTTTCGTATGAGGAACTGATTGCGCGCGACAAGGTCAACCTGGATATTTTTTGGCTGCGTGATGAAGCAATGGAAGACTCAGACCATTTGCCCGAACCGGATGCGTTGGCGCGCGAAATTTTGCAGGAGCTGGAAGCGGCGTTGGAGCAGTTCCGCGGGGTGAGCGCTGAATTCGAGGATGATTGAGCAGGCTTAGGGCTGCACTTCCTGGCTCATGGCGTCCAACTGTTGCAAGATGGCCGGGATTTTCTCCTGGCTGCTATAGGGTTGCCGCAGCTGCCAGGCGGCATCTTCCAGCAGGTGACGGACGGTGCGCCATGAGGCCAGGGCGGGGGCAGGGCGGGCGGCTTCCAGGCTTTGCATCAACGGCTGCCAGGCGGTTTGTGTGCTGCGCACGGTGCTGAGCAGCTCCCAGGCGCTGTGGCTGAGCGGCAACCCATCGGCGGCTTGGGCCAGGCGGGCATGTTGGCTGGTCTCCAACATCCAGCGGGTGAAGGCCCAGGCAGCCAGTTGGCGGGGCGGGGTGGAGGCGAACAAGGCGTAGGATTGGCCATGCGTTAGCAGCAAGCTGGTTTGTGCTTGGGTGGGGAAGGGCAGGATGACCCAGGCATCTTGATTGTTGGCGCGCGCCATCAGGCGGCTTTGCAGGCTCAGGTCACCGGCTTCGCCGGTGAAGAGGATGGCTTGCCGGTTGGCAAAGGCCTGATTGGGGGTGACGCTGCGATTGACCCAGGCGCAGTTTTGATCTAACAACCCGCGCCAGAATTCAAATGCGGCTTGTGCCTGACTGCTTTGAAAGGTGTAGGTCTGATTGTCCGTGGCGGGGATGCCCTGCCAGTCAAACGCCCACAGCCAACCGAGCAAGGTCAGGGCGTCGCTATCCAAAACCCAGCCGCCCAGGCCGTCGTTGTCGGGGTTGGCATCGAGGCGCAGGGAACGGGCGGAGGCGCAGGCAATGTTGCGAAATTCCTTGGGGGTGCGCGGCGGGTTGGGAAAGCCCAATTCGTTGGCCCAGGTTTGGTTGTAATAGATGACACGGGCGGTGCGCAGGGCGGGGACGCTCCATTGGCCGGTTTCGTTGCTGTTTTCAAGCCAAAAGGTGGGGTAGAACTCGGCTTGTTGTGCGGCGCTGAGCCCCCAGGTGGGGTCTTGCAGGTAAGGGGTCAGGTTGACAAGCGGAATGCCCGCTTTTTGCCAGGCGTTGATTTGGTCGGGGGTGCTGGCGATCAGGTCGGGGGCCGTGCCGGTGGCCAGAGCCAGGGCGGCAGCATCGGAGAGGGCCGCATTGCCGCCCAGGGCGCGTACCTGCACGCGGATGCCCCAGGGGTTGCTGGCGTTGAATTCTTCGGCCATGGCCTGGGCCTGAATGGCGGCTGCGCCGGGCCAGGGATGCCAGAATTCAATCGTCTGCCCGTTCAATTCTTGGGGTGGCAGGGTGGCAATGGGGGTGGGGGTGACGGTGGCGATGGCGGTCGGTGCCAGGGTGATGCTGGGCAGGGTTGGGCCGGGTTGCAGCGCGGTGGGTGTGGCAGAGGGCGGCACGGCGCTGGGGAGGGCGCCGGTTTGGCAGGAGAGCAAGAGCGCCAAGAGGAACAGGGAAATGGTCAATCGAAGTCGGTGGGCCATTCGGGGTGTCGCAGGTGTTCAAACAGGCGTTGCAGCACTTCGGGGGTTGTGCGTGCCAGGGAAAGGGGCGGGATGTCATCCTCCGCAAAGAATTGCGCGCCATCGGTTTCGATGCTGGTGCTTGCCTCGCCGCCGAGCAGGGCGCAACGGAAGATGAGCTTGTAGGTGTGGAAGAAGCTGGGCGGGTAGCCATGCTGTGTGCGGTCTTGCAGGGCAAGCAGCTTTTCGGCGCGCACGCGATAGCCGGATTCTTCCCATACTTCGCGTTCAACCGCCTGACGGGGCGATTCGCCCAGGTCAATCCAACCGCCGGGCAAGGTCCATCTGCCATCAGCGTGCTCTTTGACGAGCAGGACCTTGCCATCCTGAAAGACGGCACCGCGCACATCCAGTTTTGGGGTGGCATAGCCGCTTTGCGCGTCGAGCACTGCCTGAACCGTTGGCTGCGGGACTTGCGCCCCGGCAGCCAACAGTTCGGCGGCAATGGTTTGAATTTGGTGATAGCGTTCGATATCGAACGGGTTTTGCGTGTAGGTCAGGCCGGCTTGGGCAATCGAATGCAAGCGGCGCGCCCAGCCCAACCAATCGGAGGGTGGAATGCTCATTGTTAGCTGCGCAATTTGGCGCCCAGTTCTTGTTCCAGGCGGCGGATGATGCGTTGACGGATTTTGGCCGCTTCGGCATCGGTGAGGGTGCTATCCATGGACTGATAGGTGAGGCGATAGGCCAGGCTCTTCTTGCCGCTGCCGAGGGCCTGACTGCGGAAGACATCGAACAGGCGCACATCGCTGAGCAAGGCGCCGCCGGCCTGACGGATGACCGCCTCGACGCGTTCGCCGGGCAGTTCTTCTTCGACGACGATGGCCAAATCTTCCAGCACGGGCGGGTAAATGGGCACGGGGCGGGTTTCGCGACGGGTGGTGGTATGCGCCAACAGGGCGGCCAGGCTCAGCTCAGCGGCCAGCACAGGCGGGGTGTTGGGCAGGTCGAAGCGCGCCTGTGTTTCGGGGTGCAGGGCGCCCATCACGCCCAGGCAGGTTTCTTCGGCGTACAGTTCGGCGCATTGGCCGGGGTGAAAGCCGGTGCGTTGTGCGGGCACGAAGCGCACGGCGATGTGCAGGGCCTCGAAAACGCCCTCCAACACGCCTTTGAGGTCGTAGAAGTCGAACGCTTCGTTGTTGTTGTGGTTCCAGGTGGAGGGCAGGCGTTGCCCAAACAGGGCCAGGGCCAATTGTTGGGGTTCATCGGGCAGTTGCTGCCCTTCGACCGGCCAGAAGACGGGCCCAATTTCGAAGCAGGCGATGCGGTTGCGCAGGCGGGCGTTTTTCTCCAGCGCTTCGAGGACGGAGCTGAGCAGGCTGCGGCGCATGACGCTGCGTTCCGGCGTGAGCGGGTTCTTGAGGCGAATGTAGGCCTGCTCGGGTTGTTCGCCGATCAGGCGGGCTTCACGCTCCGTCGAGGTCAGGCGATAGCTGATCAGCTCTTGCATGCCCTGACGGGCCAAAACCTGACGGACGGTTTCTTCCAGCGCCAGGTGTGGCAGGGGGCGCATTTCGGGCAACGTATCCGAGAGGCGGCGGAAGGGGATTTGATCGTAGCCGATCATGCGGGCGATTTCTTCAATCAGGTCGGCGATGCCGGTCAACCCTTCACCAATATCCAGGCGGTGCGGTGGGGTTTGGGCTTCAACACAGTCGCCATGCACCTGACAGGTGAATTCGAGCCGTTCGAGCAGGGCGGCAATTTGGGCGGCAGGCAGGTGCAGGCCGAGCAGGCGCTGCACGTCGGTTTCGCTGATGCGCACGAGCGGGTCGTGCGGAGGGTTGGGGTATTGGTCAAGGATGCCCTGGGCAATTTCGCCGCCGCTCCAGGCGACGATGTTTTCCAGGCCCCATTCGAGGGCCGGGTGTGCCAGGGCGGGGTGAACGCCGCGTCCGAAGCGGTAGCCGGCCTCGGAGCTGATGTGCAAGGCGGTGGTCGTGCGGCGCACATTGACGTAATTCCAGCTCGCTGCTTCCAGCAGGACGGTGCGGGTTTCAGGGGTCACTTCGCTTTCCAGCCCGCCCATCACACCGGCCAGGGAGAGTGGCCCGGCTTCATCGCAAACCAGGATGGTGTAGCTTTCCAGGGTGTGCTCTTGGCCATCGAGGGTGGTCAGCTTTTCGCCGGGGGTGGCGGCGCGGGTGCGGATGACGGGGGCTTTGCCACCGGCACGGCGCACCAACACGTCGTAATCGAAGGCGTGCAGCGGTTCGCCGAGGGCCAGCATGACGTAGTTGGTGGCGTCTACGACGTTGTTGATGGGGCGCATACCGGCCAGGCGCAGGCGACGCTGCACCCAGGCGGGGCTTGGGCCAATGCTGACGCCGCGCACCAGGCCGAGCAAGAAGCGCGGGTTGAGGGTTGGGTCGCTAATTTCCAGCGATACGGCGCCTGCAAGGCTCTCGCCGCTGTATTGTGGGCGCGGTTGCGGCTTGCGCAGCGGTTGGCCAGTGAGGGCAGCAAGCTCGCGGGCGACGCCCAGCACACAGGCGTTGCGGATCATGTTGGGCAGGATGTTGATTTCAAAGACGGCATCGCCGAGGTAGTCTACCAGGGGGGTGCCGGTGGGGGCGTCTTCTTCCAGGAAGAGAATGCCTTCGTGTTCTTCTGAAATGCCCAGCTCTTTTTCGGAGCAGACCATGGAATAGGATTCGACGCCGCGAATCTTGGCGCGTTTGAGCGTGGTCAACACCTGTCCGGGCTGATGGCCGTCGTAGATGCGGGCACCTTCTTTGGCATAGGCCACTTTGAGCGGTTTGGGCAGCGGGCCTTGCCCTTTGTAGGGGAAGAGATTGGGCGCGCCGGTCAGCACGAGATGCTCTTGTTGGCCATCGTGCAGGCGGCAGAGCACCAGGCGGTCGGCGTTGGGGTGCGGTTGCACTTCGTCAATTTGGGCGACGACGATTTTGTCGGCATCCCAACTGAGGCCGCTGACCTTGTATTCGCGCCGCAGGGTTGCATCCTGTTCATAGGGGTTGGGCAGCCCAATCAGGGTAATTTCTTCCACTTCCATGCCGGCATTGGTCAGAAGACGGGCAATTTCGAGCAGGGGCAGGTTGAGGTCAATGTAATCTTTCAACCACGAAAGGGGGATTTTCATGGGAGGTCTCCTTGTTGAATTTAGAACTGTTCGAGGAAGCGCAGGTCGCCGCCGAAGAAGTAGCGAATGTCGCTGATGCGATATTTGAGCATGGCAATCCGTTCGGGGCCAAGCCCGGCGGCAAAGCCGGTGAAGCGGGCCGGGTCATAGCCGCCGTTGCGCAGCACGACCGGGTGCACCATGCCGCAGCCGCCAATTTCGAGCCAGCCGCCGCCTTTGCAAACGGTGCAGCCCTTGCCGCCGCACAGGAAGCATTCGATGTCAATTTCGGCGCTTGGCTCGGTGAAGGGGAAGTAGGAGGGGCGCAGGCGGACGTGCACCTCGGCGCCGAACATGCGCCGGGCGAAGTCGGTTAATGTGCCTTGCAAATCGCCGAAGGTGATGTTTTGGCCGATGGCGAGCAGCTCAACCTGATTGAACTGCGATTCGTGGCTGGCGTTGGTTTGTTCGTAGCGATAGGTCATGCCGGGCAGGATGACGCGCAGCGGGTTGGGGGCCATCTGACGCATGGCACGGATTTGGCCGGGGGAGGTGTGCGTGCGCAGGACAACGCCGGGGCGGGTGGTGTGGAAGGTATCCCACATGTCGCGTGCCGGGTGATGGGCGGGGATGTTGAGCAGCTCGAAGTTGTTTTCGTCGCTTTCCACTTCGGGGGAGCGGTAGACTTGAAAACCCATTTCGCCAAAGATGGCGCAGATTTCGGCCAGGATTTGTGTGGAAGGGTGCAGGTGACCAAGCGGCAGGCGACGGCCAGGCAGGGTGACATCCACCCGTTCGCTGCTGAGACGTTGTTGCAAGCTGCTGGCTTGCAATTCCTGCCGCCGGGCTTCGTAGGCGGCTTCAAGCGTCAGTTTGACCTGATTGGCAGCCTGGCCAATTTGTGGGCGCAGCTCTTTGGGGAATTGTGGCAGGCGGCTGAAGAACAGCATCACCGGCGCGGTGCGCCCCAGGTGCGCGTTGCGCCAGGCTAGCAGCTCGGCTTCGTTTTGCACCGTCTGCAAGGCGGTGAGGGCTTGCTGTTGGGTTTGTTCCATCTCGGCGCGGATGGCGGCTTCTTCGGACATGATACCTCCTGAAAAAGGTAGATGAACTGGATTTAAATAAACTCCCCGCCCGGCAAGGGGCGGGGGGGAAGGGCCCGCGGTACCACCCTTGTTGGCTGCGAATGCAGCCCGCTTTCAGTCAACGGCCTTTGGGGGCGATTGACCAGCCTGGTTAACGCTGGCAGGGCGGCTCCGACTACTGACCTCAGCGATGAGGATGTTCCCCGGAGCGGCTCGGGAGGGAACTTGGCTCAGTTTCTGCCCGGCTGGGGTTTCAGTCTATGCCCCGGCCTCCCTGATGGTTTCCACTGAGTTACTTTCCTCCGTCATAGCCGTTGTTGGAGGGTTTGATTGGCCTAATTATTGCCGCGAATGGGGCGCTTGTCAAGGGTCATGGGTTGTCCGGCGGGGTGGTGTGCAAGGATGTGTTCGCCATCAGCTCAAGCACGTTCAGCACAGCGGAGTTATCGAGGTCGCCCCAGCCGTGTTCAAGCATGGCGGCAAAGAGTTGTGCATCGAGAGCGGCGGAGGGCAGGGGAATGCCGTATTCGCGCGCCGTTTCGAGGATGATGTTGAGGTCTTTGGCCTGCATTCGGGCTTTGAAGCCTGGCTGACGGTTGCCGGCAAACAGGCGCGGCGGTTTCACGTCCAGCGTCCAGCATTGGGCAGCGCCGCCGCGAATGGCCTCGACCACTTTTTGCGGGTCGGCCCCGGCTTTTTGGGCAAAGAGCAGCAATTCGGCCATGGCAACCATTTGTGCAGCAACCATGATCTGATTGGCCGCTTTGGCAATTTGTCCGGCACCGCTTTCGCCGACGTGGGTAATCGTCTTGCCGACGGCTAACAGCGCCGGGCGGACGCGTTCGAGCGCTTCGGCAGGGCCGCCGACCATGATGGCCAGCGTGCCGTTGCGGGCGCCAATGTCGCCGCCGCTGACGGGAGCATCAAGGCAGGCGACGCCGTGTTCGCCCAGTACCTGGGCGATGGTGCGGGCGGTGGCGGGCTTGATGGTGGAATGATCCACGAAAATCAGGCCGGGGTGGGCCCCTTCGATCACGCCCTGCGGGCCAAGCGCCACCTGTTGCACGTCGGGCGAGTCGGGCAGGTTGGTGAAGACGACATCTACCTGAGCGGCGACTTCGGCGGGGCTGCTGGCGCGCTGTGCCCCTTCTTGCACCAATTCGTGCACGGCAGCCTGACTGCGGTTGTGCACCACGAGCGGAAAGCCTGCTTTGAGCAGGTTGCGGGCCATGGATTTGCCCATCAGGCCCAGACCGATGTATCCAAGTTTGAGCATTGCGGTTCCTTTCAGCCGAGTTGTTGGTGCAGTTTGGCGGCGGTTTGGCGATAGGCATCCAGTTTCTGGCGCTCTTTTTCGACCACAGCAGCCGGTGCTTTTTGGGCAAAGGGGCTGCTGAGCAGTGCCTCCAGGCGGGCAATTTGCTGCTCTGTTTCGGCGAGCTCAGCTTGCAGGCGGGCGCGTTCAGCTTCGGCATCAACAGCGTCGGCCAGCAGCAGGTAGATTTCAATGCCGGAGACGACCAACGCGGCGGCATCGCTGGGCTTTTCGGGCAGGTCCTCGACCAGGCGCAGGGTTTGTGGGTCGAGCTGTGCCAGGCTGCACAGCAAGGGGCGCTGTTCTTCGAACAGGGCGGTGCGGTCGCCGGTGACCAGGATGGCGTTGATGCGCTTGCCCGGCGGCACTTTCTTTTCGGCGCGGGCGTTGCGGATGGCGCGGATCGTGTCTTGGAGCAGGCTAAAATCGTTGATTTTTTGCCCTTCCCAGCCTTCGGGCGGGTTGGCCTCTGGCCAGCGGCTGATGATGAGGGCTTCGCCCCAACCTTCGGACGGGGTGTAGATGCCGCTTTCCTGGCAGGCGGTCTTCAGGTGACCCCACAGCTCTTCGGTGACGAAGGGGATGAAGGGGTGCAGCAGGCGCAGGCAGGTATCAAGGACGCGAGCCAGGGTTTGGGCGGTGTAGAAGGCGCGGTCGCCACCTTGCGCCAATTGCAGTTTGGCAATTTCTACGTACCAATCGGCAAATTCACCCCAGAAGAATTCATACATTTGTCGTCCGGCTTCGCCATACTGATAGTTTTGGAACAGGCGCTCAACGTCGCTGAGCAGGGCTTGCAGGCGCGCCCAAATCCATGAATCGGCCAGCGTCCATTGCGGGGCGGCCTGTGCCTGTGTGGGGGCCTGGGCGAGGGCGCTGATGGTGAAGCGCCCGGCGTTCCATAGTTTGTTGGCGAAGTTGCGGTTGGCCTCGACTTTTTTCAGGCTCAGGTTGGCGTCACTGCCGGGGGTGGAACCGACGAGCAGGGTGAAGCGCAGCGCGTCGGTGCCCATCTCATCCATGACGGTGAGCGGGTCAATCACGTTGCCTTTGGTCTTGCTCATCTTTTGGCCGTGTTCATCGCGGATGAGGCCGTGCAGGTAGATGGTGTGGAACGGCACCTGACCGGTGAATTCCAGGCTGAACATGATCATGCGCGCCACCCAGAAGAAGAGGATGTCGTAGCCGGTTTCCATGATGGAGGTGGGGAAGAAGTAGCGCAGGTCGGGGGTGTTTTCTGGCCAACCGAGGGTGGAGAAGGGCCACAAGCCGGAGGAGAACCAGGTATCCAACACGTCGGGGTCTTGCTCAATGCGGGTGCTGCCGCAATGTGCGCAGGCGCTTGGGTCTTCACGGGTGACTGTCACCTGATTGCAGTCGGCACAGTACCAAACGGGGATGCGGTGTCCCCACCAGAGCTGACGGCTGATGCACCAATCTTCGATGTTTTCCAGCCAGTTGAAGTAGATTTTGGTGAACCGTTCGGGCACGATGCGGATGCGTTCGTCGCGCACAGCGGCCAGGGCGGCTTCGGCCAGGGGTTGAATGCGGATGAACCATTGGGTGGAAATCATCGGTTCAATGATTTCGCCGCCGCGTTGCGAGCGCGGCACGTTGAGGGTGTAGGGTTCTTCGCGCAGCACCAGGCCGGCGGCGCGCATATCTTCCCAAAGTTTCTTGCGACACTCAAAGCGATCGAGCCCGGCGTAGATGCCGCCGTTCTCGTTGATGGTGGCATCCAGGTTGAGGATGTTGATCATGGCCAGGTTGTGGCGTTGGCCAATTTCGTAGTCGTTGGGGTCGTGCGCTGGGGTAATTTTCAGCGCGCCGGTGCCAAATTCGCGCGTGACGTAGCTATCGGCGATGACCGGGATGGCGCGCCCGAGCATGGGCACGCGCACTTTGCGCCCAACAAAGCGCTGATAGCGTTCGTCATCGGGGTGGACGGCAACGGCGGTGTCGCCGAGGATGGTTTCGGGGCGGGTGGTGGCAACGGGGATGTATTCTTCCGGGTTGTCATCCAGCACGTATTTGAAGTGATAGAGGAAACCGGCTTCTTCGCTGTATTCGACTTCCAGGTCAGAGACGGCGGTGCGCAGCCCCGGTGACCAGTGAATCATGCGCGGGCCGCGGTAGATGAGGCCTTTTTCGTATAGGCGCACGAAGGCTTCGCGCACGGCGCGCGATAGGCCTTCGTCGAGGGTGAAGCGTTCGCGGCTCCAATCGCAGGAGGCGCCCAAACGGCGGATTTGGCCGGTGATGCGCCCGCGATAGGTGTCTTTCCATTGCCAGGTGCGGCGCAGAAATTCCTCGCGCCCCAGGTCTTCGCGGCGCAGGCCTTCGCGGGCCAGGGCCTTTTCTACCTGTAGCTGTGTGGCAATGCCAGCATGATCGGTGCCGGGCAGCCAGAGGGTGGGGATGCCTTTCATACGGGCGTGGCGGATCATCAGGTCTTCCATTGAGACGAACATGGCATGGCCAAGGTGCAGCTCACCGGTGACGTTGGGCGGGGGAATGGAGATGACGAAGGGCCGTCGGCTTGGGTCGAAACCGGGCTTGTTGGGGTCGTTGGTGGGGGCAAAGTAGCCTTGCGCCTCCCACCAGGCATAGAGGCGCTGCTCGGCGGCAGCAAAGTCATAGGTTTTTGGCAGTTCGGTCATGTCGTTCACCTTTTGGATGTGGTGCGCAGCGTAGGGCGGCGCGGATGGATATAACAAAACAGCCCTGTCCAACAGAGGACGAAAGGGCTGCTTCCGCGGTACCACCTCTATTCGCCGATTGCTCCGGCGCACTTCTCCCAACGGGTTCATTGGGATTGCGCTGTAACGGGCTTACCCGTGCCGTTCTACTCTCTCAGCGGGTGAGATTTCTTCAGCAGTTGCCGCCAAACGACCTTCAACCAGGACGCTGTTGAGAAGGCTTTCAGCCGGGGCCTTCGTTTCTGTCAACCGGTCACAGGTTTACTCCTTTTGGCCTGATTGATTATATATGCGGCGCGGCAAAGTTGTCAAGAGAAGAATGAGTTGGTGTTTGTGCCCGGAATGATTGCTTGTCGTTTTGAAGCAGGGCAACGACGGAGGAATTTTGGGGAAAGAGAGGATTTTTCGTTTGCTTCGCAGACGAGAAATGATAAAAAGCTTTTATTATTGTCTACCTAACCCCTCCAACCAGGTCAGCCATTCGTTGAAGTGAGGACATTCAGATCGAATATCCTCTAGGCCTACTCTGGTGGCAAAAAGAGAGCCGTACAGTGGCTTGTCGTACCTTGGAAACAATTGCAAAATTCGCTTGGATGGGGCAGTTGTTATGCCGTCATTGATTTCTTCAGGGGAAGCGAATTGATTGCGGATGGCTTGTAATTCGTTTAGCTTATTGGATTCGGGAAACATATCCGCAGTTACCTGCGGGTTGACGAACAGTAGGGCTTCAAATTCGTGAATTTGAAAATAGGGTCTGAAGCGTGGGTGACCGATTTCACGCTGAAACTCAGCTTCCAGGTATGCGGCTTTGGTAAAACAATTTCCAGATGGTCTTGTTGAATATCCTGGGAAGTCATCTGGAAGTTTGTAAAGGTCATACATAGTGGTAATGGCCAGGGCATCGCTATCTCGTAACAATTTGAGGATTTCATTGCGCGCTTGTGCATATGAGCACAGGCCCCCTTTGAATTTGTTGCCTTGCTTAACGATTTTGGTAGAAACCACAATAGGAGTTGGAGCGAGCTCAGAATTCCAGAGATGTGGCGCTAGAACTTCGTTGACAAATTTCTCCTCTGTTTGCCCTTCGACAGAGATGAGAACACGGTTCATCGTGGGCGACCTCCCAGTAAGTTCTTTTCCCATAGGTCGCCCATTCCGTAATTATCCAGCCAGCCTTCGAGGTCTGTAGAGGTCCGGCGCTCAAAGGTTGACTGACCTTCTTTTCGGTCAACGACGACAATTTGCTCGGGTTCAAATTGATTGACCAGTGGCACGGACTGGGTTGAGACGATGACTTGAGTTTGCTGAGATGCGCTCTTTAGTAAAGATGCCAGTATGGTGATGGCATAGGGGTGTAAGCCTAATTCGGGCTCATCAATAATGATTGTTGAAGGAAGTTGGGGTTGCAGCAATAAGGTTGCAAGACACATGAAGCGCAAGGTGCCATCGGAAAGCGTTTGGGCATTGAAATATGTGTCTGAACCTTTCTCGCGCCATTCTAATTGTATTTTGTTTGGGTTAAGCGGGTTGGGACGCAGAGAGAAATCATCAAAGAAAGGTGCAACCAGCTGAATAGTTGAAACGATGTTGCGGTAGTGGTCGTTTTCAGTCTCGCGTAAAAGATATAAGAAAGCTGCCAGGTTGGATGCATCTGGACGAAGCATTTGGTTGTCATTTAAGTCGCCTTGTTGCTTTACTCTTGCGCTTGAACTGGTATCGTGAAAATGATAAACGCGCCAGCTTTTGATTGCAGCCAAGACATGATCGGCTATGGTGGTGACTGGTCTTTTGCGTGATTCTTCGTATAGCCTGGTTTCTTTGTGCCCGCCTCCCAATTCAATTTTGAAAGGCTGGGGATAATGACTCTTGTCGTGATACCACATCATCTCATCAGAGAAAATGAGCGTGTCTCCGGATGCAGGAATGAGAGTACATTGGTAACTGTTGTTGCCGAAAACCAAGCGAATTTTTATTTCTGAAGTGTTTTTCTGACCAAAATATAGCAGAGAATTTGCGCCTCCGGATTGTCCAACATAAACTTGCAGGTTGTTTTGCGTGATTTGGTTCAGTAGGTTAAAAAACGAAATGAAGTTTGTTTTGCCAGCCCCATTGGCACCGATCAATACGTTAAGCATTCCCAAACGGAAATCTACCAATTCCCGGATTGATTTGAAGCCCTTAATGCTAACCTGGTCGAGAGGTTTGGCCATATCCGCTCATCTCCATTCTACGTTATCCTTTTAAGGATTATACAACAAAATTTTTGTAAAAAGGTTTTTGACAAAGTTGATGGGTTTTAAAAAAGTTTTGAGCCTGGAAAACGCTCTAGAAATCTTGCTTTTAGGAAAAACCAGATTTCTTAGTTGCTGCGATGCTTCAAAACACAGATAAGGCCTCATTAGGGACCACGCTCGTAAATGCAGCCTTGACAAAATTAAAAAAATGTCTATAATCATGCAAAATTAACAAACAAAAAAGACGTTGAAGAGGACGAGTAGGTGTCGAACCGACGCTACAGAGAGCAGCAGATGGTGAGAAGCTGTGCGAACGATGACATTGAATGGACCTCGGAGTTGCAGGGCGAACGCTGAAAGGCCAAGTAGCCTGTGCCGGAGCTGCCACCGTTATCAGGGCAAAGGGTATCGCGGCTTGCCGCCGTACCCGCAAGAGTGAGGCTGGCTTTTTCTTCCCTGTGTGCTGATCACCAGGGAATTTTTTTATGAGCCACCGGCCAGCCTAACCGGGGTGGCACCACGGACATGGAAACACGTTCGTCCCCTTTGGGACGAGCGTGTTTTTTTGTTTGTCCCGTTCGTAAACCAACTTACTTTTACACAACAAAAAGGAGAGAGAAAATGTCTGATACAGTTCGTTTCTTACTTGGCGAGAATGATATTCCGCGCTTTTGGTACAACGTTAATGCGGATAATGCCGTTCCGCCGGCGCCGGTCTTGAACCCGATGACGTTTGAGCCGGTCACACCCGATTTTCTGTCGGCGCTGTTTCCCATGCCGTTGATTGAGCAGGAAATTAGCACCGAGCGTTATATTGAGATTCCGGAAGAGGTGCGTGAGGTGTATAAGTTGTGGCGACCGACGCCGCTGATTCGGGCGCGCGGCCTGGAAAAAGCGCTCAACACACCGGCGCATATTTACTACAAGTACGAAGGGGTTTCACCTTCTGGCAGTCACAAGTCCAACACGGCGGTGGCGCAGGCTTTTTACAACAAAATCAGCGGCACCAAGGCAATGACGACCGAAACCGGCGCTGGTCAGTGGGGCTCGGCATTGAGCATGGCCTGTCAGATGTATGGCATGGCGTTGGAAGTCTACATGGTCAAGACTTCGTATCAGCAAAAACCCTATCGGCGCTTTTTGATGGAAACATATGGGGCGCAGGTGTTTGCCAGCCCAACCGACTTGACCGAGGCCGGACGGAAGATTTTGGCAGCGGACCCGCATTGCCCCGGTTCGTTGGGCATTGCCATTTCGGAGGCGGTGGAAGTGGCGGCCATCTCGGGTGGCACCAAGAAGTATGGCTTGGGGTCGGTGTTGAACCATGTGCTGTTGCATCAAACGGTGATTGGCGAAGAAGCGCTCAAGCAAATGGATATGGCCGGCGAATATCCGGACGTGGTGATTGGTTGCGTGGGTGGCGGTTCGAACTTTGCCGGAATTGCCTTCCCGTTCCTGCGCGAAAACCTGCGCAACGGACAGCGCACCCGTCTGTTGGCGGTTGAGCCTTCGGCAACCCCTTCGCTGACGCGGGGTGTGTATGCGTTTGATTATGGCGATACGGCGGGCATGGCGCCGATTGTCAAGATGTATACCTTGGGGCGCGACTTCATGCCGCCGGAGATTCACGCCGGTGGGCTGCGCTATCATGGCATGGCGCCAACGTTGTGTTCATTGTATGATCAGGGGCTGATTGAGGCGGTGGCGGTGAAGCAGTTGGATGTCTTCGACGCGGCGGTGTTGTTCACCCGGTGTGAAGGCGTGTTGCCCGCCCCTGAATCATCCCATGCCATTCGCGCAGCCATCAACGAGGCCTTGGATGCGCGCGAGAAGGGCGAGAAGCGTGTCATTCTTTTCAACCTGTCGGGGCATGGGCATTTTGACCTATCGGCTTATCATGCCTATTTGGACGGGGCTTTGGAGAACGACGACTTGCCCGAAGATGCGTTGCGTGACATTCCCTCGCACTTGCCCAAGATTGATTTGCAAAAATTGGGCATTCAGTAACAGTTGCTTGAGCTGCCCTGCCGATCCCTCCGTCGGCAGGGCAGCTTTTTGAATGAAACTGGCAGGATGGCGGCTGGAACTGTGCTTTTGGGGTGGGCTTATCTTTGCGTCAGGGTTTGATTTGGGGTATACTCAGAGCGTTCATTCTCTCTGAGGAGTTTTATTTTGAAACGAGCGGTCAGCATCAGCATTGGTTCTGGGCGGCGTGATAAAGTGTTGCAAATGCAACTGCTGGGTCAGACCATTCAGCTGGAACGCCGCGGCACAAATGGCGATTTGGCCGAGGCGGAACGCATGTTTGGCGAGCTGGATGGGATGGTGGATGCTTTTGGCCTGGGGGGAACGGATTTGGGCTTGCGCGTGGCGGACCGGTGGTATCCGATGTATTCGACTGCGCGCGTGGTGCGCAGGGTGCAACGTACACCGGTGGTGGATGGCACCGGGCTGAAGGTGGTGTTGGAGAATCGGGCGCCGCGCCTCATCGAAGAGCAATTGGGCGTGTCGCTGCGTGGCAAGCGTGTGTTTGTGTTGACAGCCGTGGATCGGTGGGGGCTGAGTCACGCCTTTGTGCAGGCGGGTTGTGATTGCGTCTTCGGCGATTTGTTGTTTTCGTTGGGCTTGCCGTTTGTCTTGCGCAGCGAGGCGGCCATCCAAAATCTGGCGCGAGTGATGATGCCGGTTGTGCTGCGCTTGCCGTTTCATTGGATTTACCCAACCGGCAGCGCTCAGGAAAAACGTACACCAGCCTATCAACGTTATTTTGAGCAGGCGGACATCATTGCCGGGGATTGCCATTACCTGCGCCGCTACATGCCGGAGCGTTTGCCCGGTAAGATTTTGGTGACCAATACGACGACGGAAGAAGACCGCGCCTTTTTTGCCGCTGCGGGTGTGCGGGCATTGGTGACGACAACACCGGTGATCGAAGGGCGCTCGTTTGGTACGAATGTGATGGAGGCGGCTTTGATTGCTTGTGTGGGTCGTTCGCAACCGGTGGATTATGCTCATGCGGACGATTATTTTGATTTTCTGGCGCAATTGTTGGATCAAGCACGAATTGCACCACAAGTTCAGGAGTTGTCATGAATGTTCTGATTACTGCTGGCGGACGGCCTTTGCCGAATGAGCCACTCTATGCTGAAACACAGGGGCGCTATAAGGCCATGTTGGAGATTGCCGGGAAACCGATGATTCAGTGGGTGTTGGATGCGGTTAGCGCTTCCTCCTCTGTTGAACGGATTGTGGTTGTGGGGCTTCCGGCGACGACGGATGTTGGCAATTGCCCGAAGCTGGCCGCACTGATTGACGATCAGGGCGACATGGTTTCGAATGTGATGGCCGCTGGCAATGAGGTGCTGCGCCTTGCACCGGATGCGCAGCAGGCTGTGTTGATGAGTTCAGATATTCCAGCGATTTCGACCGAGGCGCTGGATTGGTTGTTGCAGCAAATGTCCGGCAGTGAGGACGATATTTTTTATACGGTTGTTGAGCGTTCGGTCATGGAACGCCGTTTTCCGGGGTCGAATCGTACCTATGCACACCTGAAGGGGCTGGAAGTGTGCGGCGGCGATGTGTTTGGCTTTCGCCTCGACCTGGTGCGCAATCCGAAGCCGATTTGGCAAAAAATGGTGGATACGCGTAAGAATCCGTTGCGTCAGGCGGCTTTGTTTGGCTTCGATACGATGTTCTTGCTGATGTTGCGGCAGCTTTCGTTGGAAGAGGCGGAGAAAATGGTCGGGCAACGCCTTGGGTTGCGGGGGCGGGCCTTGCTGACGCCTTATGCTGAGATGGCAATGGATGTGGATAAGCCGCATCAATTGGCGATTTTGCGTGAGCAATTGAGTGTTGCGAGGGGCGCATGAGGCTGGAAAAACTGTTGCGTTGGGATGTGCGCCTTTCGGAGCAATTGCGCGTGTCGCCGCAGCAGCGCTGGCGTTGGCGCTGGGAGGCGTTTTTGGCGCATTCGGGCGATTCGTGGTTTTGGGCGCTGGCGATGGGCTTGATTTGGCTGAGTGATTGGAGCAGTCCCTGGCACCGTCGGGCGGCTTTGCTGGGAATTGGCATTGTAGTTTTGGCGGTGCTGGTGTTGGCCATCAAGTTCCTGGTGCGCCGTCGCCGTCCTGAGGGGGAATGGGGGCAGATTTATCGCAGCACCGATCCGCATTCGTTTCCTTCTGGTCATGCGGCACGGGCAGCTCTGTTGACGGTGATGGCTTGGGGGCTTGGGCCGTTGTGGTTTTCGATCGTTGTTACGTTGTGGCTGCCGCTTGTCAGCCTGGCGCGTGTGCGCATGGGCGTTCATTATTTGTCGGATGTGTTGGCAGGGGTGGTGTTTGGCGCTTTGGCGGGCTTGGGCATGTTGGCTGTTCAGCCGGTGTTGCTGACGAGCTTCCCGTTTTTGTTTTAATTTTCATCCGTGAGGTGTGGAATGACCAATTCAATTGCAATTGTAACGGATAGCACCAACGATTTGCCGTTGGCGTTGCGTCAGCAATATGATGTGCATGTTGTGCCGCTGTATATTCTGTGGGGGAATGAAACGCTGCGCGATGGTGTGGATGTGCTGCCGGAGGATTTTTATGCTCGTATGCAACGAGAGCCGGAGGCACGCCCGAAGACTTCCTTGCCGACGCCGGGGGATTTTCTCAAGGTGTTTGAAGAGGTGTTGGCGCACGGCGCAAAAGAGATTGTGACGCTGACGATTAGCAGCGCGATGAGCGGCACGATTGAGGCGGCCCGTCAGGCCGCAGAGATGATTTCGGCGCCGGTGCATTTGGTGGATTCGCGTTCCAATTCGATGAGCCTGGGCTGGCAGATTCTGGCGGCAGCGCGCGCAAGAGAGCAAGGCGGTGATGCGGCTGCTATGGTGGCTGCTGCGGAAACGGTGCGGCAGAGCCTGGTCTATATCATTGCGTTGGACACATTGGACTATCTGTTTGCTGGCGGGCGAATTGGCGGGGCGATTAGTTTCTTGGGGCAGGTGTTGAAAATCAAGCCGCAGATTTCGGTTAACCATCAAACGGGCAAAGTTGAGGCGGGAGAGCCGGCGCGTACCCGTGCCCGCGCCATTGAAACGCTGTATCGCAATTTCTTCAAACGCATAGATACGAGCCTGCCTTTGCATATTGCCGTATTACACAACGCGGCATTCGAAGAGGCCGAAGCACTTGCACAGCGCGTGCAGCAAGAGTTTTCGCCAGCCGAATTGCTTACTTCGATTGTCTCGCCGGTGTTGGGCGTGCATACCGGCCCGCGTGCCATTGCTTTGTGTGGCTACGCAGGCTGAAGCTGTTCGAGAAAATCCTCTGCAATTGGGTAGCGCGTGTGCTGCGCGATTCTGCCGTCTTGATAGTGAAAATGATATCCACTGGGAGCGGCCCCGGCAAACAGCGGCGGCAGGATGATGCGCAGGTTGTCTACCACGTCAGGGGCTGTGCAGGCCCAGCGTTGCGCTTTCCAGGCCAGGCAGCCTTCGTCATCCTGCGGGTGCAACTTGCCGGTTGGGGCAGCTGCGCTGAAAAAGGCCAGCCCGCCCGCGTCTTCGTCTGCAAATCCGCTCCAGGTCAACACGCCATCAAAATGGAGTTGATTGAGCTGAAAGCCGGTTTCTTCGCGAACTTCGCGCAGGCAACTGTTTAAAGGTGGTTCGCCGGGTTCAATGTGACCGCCAACGCCATTCCATAACCCCAGGTTGGGCGCTTTGCGTCGGCGCAACAACAAAACCTTGCCGGGGCGGGTGAGAAAGCACAGGGTGAAGCGGAGCGGGTAGAGCTGCCCGGCAAAGGGGATGGCAAGCATTGCTAATGCTGAATTTGTTCCAGTTCGTGCAAAACGTCCCAAATTTCGGTGTAGACGTGTTCGCGTTCGAAGCCCATGGAGCGAACGACTTCGGTTTGGAAGTCGCTGTAGGTGATATCTTGAATGATTTTTTCCATGCCGCGCGCCATGGCCTCGCGGCTGATGGTGGCTTTGAAGGGATAATCCACAGTTTCTGGCTCTGTTGGGGAAAGCTCTGGCAGATAGTGTTCACGCAATCGGTCGAGGTCGGAGGCAACGCGGGCACGCACGGTGAGAAAGTCTTCGTTGTTCTTTTGGACGATGCTAAAGAAGCCAATTGTGGTAAACAGCCACATGGGGCACTCCTTACGAATACTGGGGTATGGTACATAGTGTAGCGGTTTTGGTGAAAGGCGTCAGGTGTCAGGTGTCATCCATTTGAATGATAATTGGCAAGTCTGAACGGCAAGCTTGGGTATTCTTGTGTTAGAATCAGGGACAATGACGGAACCTTTTCTCTTGTTGGCTTCGAATTCGCCGCGTCGTCGTCAATTGTTGCGCTGGATGGGGCTGATGGTGTTGTTCCATGCCGTTGATTTGGATGAGACCCCCCGGGAGGGGGAGGTGGCGTTGCAGTACGTCAGCCGCCTGGCGCAAGCAAAGGCCCGTGCCGCGTCTGCATATGCTTTGCCGGGGTGGCTGGTGCTCGGGGCGGATACGGTGGTGGTGGATGGCGAGGCGTTGTTGGGCAAGCCGACCGATGAGGCGGACGCGCGGCGCATGTTGCGTCAGCTGCGTGGACATACGCATCGGGTGTGTAGTGCGGTAGCGCTTTACGACCCCCAACAAGATCAGTTGTGGCAGGATGTGTATTGTGCAGAAGTGCCAATGCGCGCCTATGACGATGATGAAATCGAGGCCTATTTGAAAACGGGTGATCCTTTCGATAAGGCTGGTGCTTATGCCATTCAGCACCCTGGGTTTCATCCGGTGGAAACCTTTGCGGATTGTTATGCCTGTGTGGTGGGGTTGCCGCTTTGCCATTTGGCGCGCTTGCTCAAACAGGCCGGCCGTTTGCCGCAGCTGGGCGTGCCATTGGCCTGTCGGGTCATGTTGGGCTATCGCTGCTCTGTCTTCCCACAAATTTTAGGTACACAGGGCTTGATCTCGGGTTTTGAATGAGGAAATGATGAAACGCTTTTTATGGCTTTTGTTGATCATTGTTTTAACTGCTTGTACAACCAGTACGTCAACGGTCGTTGCGACCGAGACAGTGCCGCTTGCGCCTTCTGCAACTGCGCAACTGCCTGAGCCGGGGGTGACTGTCATCCACGCACCGGATGCCAAAATCGCCATGGAAACGTATGTTTCCAGCTGGCAAGCGGGCGATTATCAGACCATGTATCAGCAATTGACCCCCCTGACGCGCGATGCCATTCCGTTTGAAAAGTTTCAGCAGGTTCATAACGATGCAGCGCGGGCTATGACGATGCAATCGTTCACGGTTGAAATTTTATCCGTGCTCACCAATCCAACTTCGGCGCAGGTGACCTATCGCATTACGTATGAGACGGCCTTGTTTGGGCCGTTGGTGCGTCAGTCGCTGGCCAATTTTAGCCTGGTGGAGGGGGCCTGGCGCTTGCAATGGGAAGAGGGGCTGGTGTTGCCTGAGCTAAGCGGTGGGAACCGCCTGGTGTTGGATGTGAAGGCGCCGACGCGCGGCAATATCTATGACCGCAACGGTCAGGCGTTGGTGGTGCAAACCGATGCGTATGCCTTGGGGCTGATTCCCGGACAGATTAACCGCGATCGTGAGGGGACGCTGGTGGCGCGGCTTTCTGAGTTGACCGGGCGCACGCAGCAATCCATTCGCGATTCGTATAAGGACGCTGGCCCGGATTGGTATATCCCGGTGGGCGATGCGCCTGCCGATGCAGTAGACAAAGAATATAACCTGCTTTCCAGTCTGAGCGGGCTGGTGATGCGCAAATATACCACGCGCTATTATTGGGATATGGGCGCTGCCGCCCATGTTACCGGTTATGTGCAACTGATTCCGGCTGAGGAGCTGCAAGAATATCAGCGGCAGGGCTATGTGGGCGATGAGTGGGTAGGGCGGGCCGGCCTTGAGCAATGGGGCGAGGATGTGCTATCCGGCCAACGGGCGGCTTCGTTGTATGTTGTTGACCCACAGGGCCAATATGTTGCTCGTCTGGCGCAGACGCCTTCGCAGCCTGCGAAGAATATTTACACAACGCTGGATAAGGATTTGCAGGTTGAGGCGCAACGTGCCATTGCCAGTTTTGATGGCGCCATTGTGGTGATGGAAGTGGATAGCGGTCGCATTTTGGCGATGGCTTCCTCGCCAAGGTTCAACCCCAATTTGTTTGACCCAAACAACTATAACAGCAGCTGGCAGCTTTCGGCTATGCTCGACCCGAATCGCAATCGGCTGCTCAACCGTGCGACGCAAGGCACCTATCCGCTTGGTTCTATCTACAAAATTATCACGATGAGTGCAGCGATGGAAACAGGGGCGTTTAGTGCTGACTCGGTGTATGACTGTGGATATGCCTTCACTGATTTGCCGGGTGTGACCCTGTACGACTGGACGTATGAGAAGAAGGTGGATGCAAGCGGAAAGTTAACCCTGCCGGAAGGACTGATGCGCTCCTGCAATCCGTGGTTCTATCACATTGGTGTGGAGCTGTTTCGGCTGAATGCAACCACTGCCCTGGCAGATATGGGGCGGGGGTTTGGCCTGGGCAGCCCAACCGGTTTGGTGGGGCTGCCGGAAAGCGCGGGCAATATCGCTGCGCCGACGACGGATTTTGAAGCGGCTCAGCTGGCCATTGGGCAGAGCACGTTGTTGGTCACGCCGTTACAGGTGGTGGATTTTATCGCTGCGATTGCCAATGGCGGCACGCTCTATCGTCCGCAGGTGATTGAGAAGATTACCACTCCGGACGGGGTGGAGGTGTCTTCTTTCAAGCCCGAGGTGCGCGGGCAACTGCCGATCTCCGAAAATACGTTGCAGGTGGTGCGTTCGGCCATGCGCAGCGTGGTGGCCAACCGACGCGGCACGGCCTATTATGCTTTGGTGGGTGCCCCTGTGCCCATTTATGGCAAAACGGGCACGGCGCAAGACCCGCCCGATTTGCCCCATGCCTGGTTTGCTGGCTATACGGCAGCTGGACGAAAGGATCGCCCTGATATTGCTGTGGTGGTGATTGCCGAGAATGCTGGCGAAGGTTCTGAAATTGCTGCACCGATCTTTCGACGTATCGTGGAAGTGTATTTCATCGGGCGACCTTCCACGCTCTATCCTTGGGAATCGGAATACAACGTGACCCGTACGCCCAAGCCATCGGAGACGCCTGCCCCATGAGCGATCAGGCAAGCAGCGCAGGGCCGGCCGATTGGTGCCGTGGGCGGTTGGTTGGCTACCGCAGTGGCTTGTTTGTCGTTCTGGTGGGGGAGCGCAAGGTGTTTTGCCGACTGCGCGGACGCTTGAAGCGCGGTCGGGCTGAGGGTGATTTGCTGAGCGTTGGCGATGTGGTTCAGGTGCGCCTGCTGCCGGAAGGCACGGGCATCATCGAACAGGTGGAACCGCGCACGAGCGCATTGGTGCGGCGCGCTCCTTCGGCGCGCGGTGAATATCAACAAGTGTTGGCGGCAAACCTCGATCAGGCTTTGCTGGTGTTTGCTTGTGCGGATCCGGAGCCACACCTGCGCATGTTGGATCGCTTTTTGGTGATTTGCGAGAAGCAAAACTTGCCGCCCATCATCGTTGCCAACAAGGTGGACCTGGTGGGGCGCAAGGTGGCAAAGCAGATTTTTGGCACGTATGCTGGGTTGGGCTATGAGGTGTTGTATACCTCGACCGTTGCCGGCACGGGCATTCAGGAGCTGCGGGCGCGGATGGTGGGCAAGATTTCGGGGGTGGCAGGGCCGTCGGGCGTGGGCAAGTCGAGCCTGATCAATGCGGTTCAGCCGGGGCTGGGCCTGGCAGTGCGCGAGACGAGCGTCTGGAGCGGGCGCGGGCGGCACACGACGGTGGCGCGGCAGATGTATCCGCTGAGTGAGGGCGGCTTTGTGGTGGACTTGCCTGGTTTGCGCTCGCTCTCATTGTGGGATACGCAGCCAGAAGAATTGGATGGCTACTTCCCCGAGTTGCGTCAGCGCGTGGCTCAGTGTCAGTTCAACGATTGCACCCATCAAAACGAGCCGGGCTGTGCGGTGGTGGCAGCTGTGGAACGAGGTGAGATTGACCCGCAGCGCTATGAATCGTATTTGCGGTTGCGCTTTGGTGACGAAGACTGAAGCTCAGGATAGCTTTTTGGCGCGTGGGGTGCGGCTTTTGCTGGGGGCAGTGCTGGCGCGATAGGTTGGGGCGAGGATGGCGTAGATGCTGCAAAGGCGGCCATCCAACATGCGGCTGCGGATGCGCTCATCAATCTCATCCAACGTTGAAGCGGTGGTGATGACCATGGGCAAACGGGCGTTATAGCGATAGTTGAAGATTTGGTAGAGCTTTTCGCGTGCCCAGGGGGTAGCGCTTTGTGTGCCGAGGTCATCCAAAATCAGCAAGGGGGCTGTGCGCACCTGTTCAAACAAACGGTCGTAGGAGGTGGGGCTGTTGGGGCTGAAGGTGGCGCGCAGGTGATCGAGCAAGTCGGGAACGACAACGAAGACGAGTTTTTCGCCCAGGCCGTAGCGATAGTTGCCAATGGCAGCGGCAAGGTGCGTTTTTCCGCAACCGTAGCGCCCCATCAACACGATCCAGCCGGTGGGCTTTTCGGCAAATTGTTGACAGGCATGAAAGGCCTTTTCCAGGCTGCGTTTTTGCTCTTCGCTCAGTTCTTCTCGTTCGCGCAGGCTGAAATTGCCGAAACTGCGATCGTTGAGCAGGTGCAGGGTGGAGATGGATTCGTCGGGCTGATCGTTGACCGGGGAGCGATAATCGGGGGCGGTGATGAGGACGGCTTTGACCAGTTCCGGGTCATTCAGCCGGCTGCGGATGCGGTTTTCGATTTCGTCCAGGTTGAGGTTGGTGGTCAGGACGGTGGGCAAGCGGTTGAGGTAGCGATGGTTGATGATTTGGAAGAGCTTTTCTTGTGCCCAGGGGGTGGCGTTTTGGGTGCCAAAGTCATCCAAGACGAGCAGGCGCACGTTGCGAATTTCTTCAAAGCGTTGTTCGAAGGAAGTATCCGCCGCTTGATAGGAGAAACGCAGCCAGTCGAGCAGGTCGGGGACGGTGAGGAAGAGCGTTGGTATGCCCAAGGAAACAACCTGATTGGCGATGGCAGCGGCCAGGTGCGTTTTGCCGCAGCCGTTGTTGCCCATCAGCAACAGCCAGCCATTCAATTGAGCGGCAAATTGTTGTGCGTGGTTGAAGGCGAAGCGCAGTGACTCAGCTTGTTGGTCGGGCAGACCCAGGCGGCCTTGTTCGTGGAAGGTTGCGAAGGTCATGCGCGCCAGCGATTCGAGGTTGCTAAAGCGGTAGAGTTGCGTTTGAGCGGAGCGCTGCACTTCGGCCTGACGACAGGTGCAAATTTGCATTCGGCCAAAATCGGGGTGGGTGATGGGCAGGTCCTGACGCACGAAGCCAATGCCGCCGCAGATGGGGCAGTTGGGGTCGCCGGGCAGGTTGGGGCGGGGCGGCTCAGTGTTCGACGAATTTACCGAATTCGCCTTCGATGTAGCGTTGTTGATCTTTTTCAGACTTTGTTCGATGGGCTCCATCGCGTCCTTCCTCCTGCCATCGGGTGAGGATGGCTTCGATATAACGCCAGTTGCGCACGTTGCGTTCAATGGCGATGCGCATGGCTTCTTCAATCCAGGCTGTGGGGTAGGTTTCTTCGGCCTCGCGCAAGCGCTCTGCAATCAGCGGGGTGAGGGGGCCGATGTTTTCTTCATAGAGTTGGAAGATGTTGGGGCGTTCGTCTGCCAGGGTGGGCAGCGGGGGCTCGTTGGGTTGCCAAAAGTGTTCTTGCCAGGCTTTGAGGGCGGCGCGCCCGCGCGGGGAATTGAGGAAGAAGGTTGCCTGACGCGGGTCTTGTCCCTGAAGATTGCCTTGCAGCAATACGCCGCGCTGCACAGCGGCCAACAAGGCCTGTTGCAAGGCGGCCTCGGCTTGCTCTGCTGTTTTGCCCAGGCTGTTCATCAGCCGGGCATCTTGGGCGTAATCGCTCCAGCGCAGGGCAGGGGCATTGCCTTCTTGCTGCTCAAGTGCCCAGAAGGTATAGAGGATCACTTTTAGCTCGTTCGCGTCGTGGATTTGGGGCAGCAATTGGGTGAAGAAGGCAGTTGGGATGCGGACGCTGGATGATTTTTGCGGAAAACCGCCAAAGGGGGTGGGTGGGCGTTGTTTCATCGGCGGCGTAGACCGGGGGCAGGAACAGAAGCGGGGCTGGAGGCGGCATTCTCGAAGCGTGCCAGGTTGTTGAGGAAGACCAACTCGATGCCGGGGTGGGTGGGGCCGTTGCGATGTTTGGCGACGATGATTTCGGCCATGTTTTGGCGAGGGTTGTCTTTTTCCAGTGCGTCGGGGCGGTTGATGAACATGACGATATCGGCATCTTGTTCCAGGCTGCCGGATTCTCGCAAGTCGGAAAGTTGCGGGCGTTTGTCGGCGCGTTGTTCAACGGCGCGCGAAAGTTGCGCAGCGGCCAGGACGGGGACATTTAGCTCGCGCGCCAGGACTTTGAGGTTGCGCGAGATATACGAGACTTCTTGAACGCGGTTATCGGTGCGCGTGTCGCCGGACATGAGCTGTAGGTAGTCTACGATGATCAGGTCGAGCTCATGCTCCATGTGCAGGCGGCGGCATTTGGTGCGCAATTGCAGCGGGCTGATGGCCGGGGTGTCATCGAGCCAGATTTGCGTTTCGCCGAGGACTTCGATGGCATGGGTGAAGAGTGGCCATTCATCATCGTTGAGTTTGCCAGTGCGCAGGCGTTGGGTGTCAATGCCGGTTTCTTGGGCGATGATGCGCTGAACAAGCTGCTCGCTGGACATTTCAAGCGAGAACATGGCGACATGCTTTTTGTAGCGCTGAGCGGCGTTTTTGGCGATGGAGAGCAGGAAGCCCGTCTTGCCCATGCCGGGCCGCCCAGCTACAATCAGCAGGTCTGACTTTTGCAGCCCGCCGAGTAGTTTGTCCAGGTCAATCAGGCCGGTGGGTACGCCGTAGATGTCTTCGCCGCGTTGGGAGAGCAAGTCAATGCGGTCGTAATAATTGCTCAGCACGCTTTGGATGGGTTGCAGGTCGTGTTGCACGCGGCGTTCACTGAGGCCAAAGACGGCTTTTTCGGCCTCTTCGATGATGGTATCAATGCTTTGTTGGCGTTGATACGCAAGGCTTGCCAGGGTGTTGGCGGCAGCCAACATGCGGCGGCGCAGGGAGGTTTCTTCGACGATATGCGCATAGGCTTCAGCATGAAGCGAGGTGGGGGTTTGATTGATCAGGGCGGTGATGTAAGCTGGGCCGCCCGCTTCGCTGAGGCGGTTTTGCTGCTCCAGCGTTTGACAGACGGTGAGAAAGTCAATCGGGATGCGCTTTTCGTTGAGGGTGACGAAGGCCTCCCAAATCCAGCGGTTGCGCACGATGTAGAAATCATCGCTGCGCAGGAATTGGGCAATTTCAAAGTATTTTTCGCGGTTGATGAGCACCGCGCCCAGCACAGCTTCTTCGGCTTCACGGCTGTGGGGTTGGGCCTGTAATTCGACGGAGGAAGAGGGCTCTTCGGGCGGAAAAACGTCAGACATGGCTTAGCGATCTGACTCGGGCGGGGGTGTGGGGGCGTCGTCAGGTGGGGTGTCGGACGATAGGTCGTCCAGTTCCAGGTTTTGCAGGAAGTCTTCGAAGATGGACAGGCGTTCTTCGCTTTCGGGCGAAGGTTCCTCGGGTTGGCGGCTGGGCTGTGCCTGTGTGCGGGGGCGCTCGGCTTGCAGGTCTTGTTCGGGGACGATGCCGGCAATTCTGAGCACTTCTTCAGCAACCAGAATGGGCGTATGGGCGCGCACGGCCAGGGCCAAGGCATCGGAGGGGCGGCTGTCTACTTCAATGATTTGATCATTGAGTTCAATGACCAGGCTGGCATAGAAGATATCCTCGCGCAGCGCAATGATTTCAACGCGCAACAAACGCGCCCCGATGCGGTTGATCAGGTTTTTGAGCAGGTCGTGGGTTTGTGGGCGAGCGACCTCAATATCTTGCAGAGCAATGGTGATCGCTTCTGCTTCGTAGGGGCCAATCCAGATGGGCAGATAGCGCTCCACACTTTTTTCGCGCAAAACGACAATGCGCTGCTGATTGGTCAGGCTGACGCGCACGCTATCAATCGTCATTTCAATCATTCGAGACATAAACGCGCCTCCCTCGGCGGGCGGTGGGGTGATGCATGGGGTTGAATGGCCCTGGAGAGCCCAGGGCCAACGGGTCATGATACTTTATTTTAACACGGTGAGCAGCGCGATGCAACAGGTTGTGCCCCCAAACCTTGATTAGTTTTGAGGCAACAAAAGTTGGCCAAGTTTGCCAAATACGTCAAAGACGGGCGGCTCTTGTTGAACGTTGCAGGTGAAGAGGAAAAGCTCTGCCTGACGGGTGTAGCCCCAGTCGTGCAGCACGCCGGGAATGGAACCGGTCTTGTGGTAGAAGTCTACTGTGTCGCGCGGCAGGTTGCGTTTGAGCAGGGCGTCATCCTGATTGACAAGCAGCACGGACTCGACCCAGGCGCGCTCTTCGGGGGTGAGCTGATGGATGAGCTGATAGAAGTGAATGGCATCACGGGCGCTGACCCAGTTATCCAGGCCGCGTTGCCGCGCCTCATAATCCATCAGTTTGCGCTGCACCTGTGTGCCTTGCAACCCCAAGGCTTCTTTGAAAACCCGCTCCAGGCGTTCCAGGCCAATGCGGCGCAGCACCAGGTTGGTGCAAAGGTTGTCGGAGAGGGCAATCATCATCAGCAGCACATCCTGATAGGGCAATTGCCGGGCCGCCATGAGCCACGAAAAGCCCGCCCCCTGGACTTGTGGCTCTTCATCCAGGTTGCACAGTTCGTGGCGCGAAACCTGACCGCTGCGTTCCAGGTGCACCCAGGCCAACAAGATGGGCACTTTGATGATCGAGGCGGAGGGGAAGCGCTCACGGGTTGCCCAATAGGCAGGGGGCTGACCTTCGGCGCGGTAGTAAAAAGCGTAGTCGCAACCCAGCTTTTGTAAGTGACTTAGGGTGGGTTTGATGTGCATGGACAACCTCTACAGCCGATGAGAATGGTTGAAGTATACTCTGCCAAAAACAGTATTTTCTTCCCGTTTTGGTGGATGAATGTCTTTTGTGGTTTGACGCTTGTAAATTTTCAGAGTATACTCATTTCGTTGTAATTGTATTATAATCGTTCTTAATTCCACCTCAAACGATTTTTTTAACAGAAGGGCAAAATTGCATGGCAGATTTACTGAATGTGCAAGGCCTCGAAACCCAGTTTCGCACCCGAGAGGGCATTGTTCACGCAGTGAACGGTGTGTCTTTTTCTCTCAAGGAGGGCGAGACGTTGGGTATTGTCGGTGAGAGCGGCTGCGGCAAGAGCGTGACCGTGATGTCTATGCTGCGCCTCATCCCCATGCCGCCGGGCAAGGTGACGGCCGGAACGGCAATGTATCAGGGTAAGGATCTGTTGAAGATGAGCAATGAGGAGATGCGTCAGGTGCGTGGGGCGCAGATTGCGATGATCTTTCAGGATCCGATGACCTCCTTCAACCCGGTGTTAACCATTGGCCGACAAGTGGCCGAGCCATTGGAAACGCATATGGGCATGAGCCGGAAGCAGGCCTATGCTCGGGTTGCTGAGATGCTGAGCCTGGTGGGCATTCCCAATGCCAAAGAGCGCCTCAACGACTACCCGCATCAGTTTTCGGGTGGAATGCGGCAACGCGTGATGATTGCCATGGCGTTGACGTGCAATCCGCAAATTTTGATTGCGGATGAACCGACAACCGCTTTGGATGTGACCATTCAGGCGCAGATTGTGGATTTGGTGAAGCGGCTGCGCGATGAGTTGGGCATGGCCATCATCTGGATTACGCACGACCTGGGCATTGTGGCCGGGTTGGCGGAGCGCGTGAATGTGATGTATGCAGGCTATGTGATTGAGACGGCGCAGGTCAAGCCGCTATATGCCAATCCGCAGCACCCTTACACGATTGGTCTGTTGGGCAGCCTGCCGCGTGTGGATCAAAGGGAGCGCCGCCGCCTGATTTCTATTGAAGGATTGCCGCCTGTTTTGTATCAGAAGCCGACGCTTTGCCCATTTGCGCCGCGCTGCGTGTACAAGGTGGAGCGCTGTATGCAAGAAAACCCGCCCCTGATGCAGGTTGGGCCAGATCACTTTGCGGCCTGTTGGGTGGATACGGCCACTGGGAGGATGCGCGCATGACGAAAGAAGTATTGCTCAAGGTTGAAGGACTGGTCAAACATTTCCCGATTGTGAAGGGATCTTTGGTGCGCAGACAGGTGGGGGCAGTTAAGGCCGTGGATGGGCTTACCTTTAACGTCTATCGCGGGGAAACGCTGGGGCTGGTTGGTGAAAGCGGTTGTGGCAAGTCTACAACCGGGCGTGCCATCTTGCAGCTGCACCGACCGACGGCGGGCGTGGTGGAATTTGAAGGTAAAGACCTGGTGCGGATGAAGGGCGAAGAGCTGCGTCATATGCGCCGCCGAATGCAGATGATCTTCCAAGACCCCTATGCGAGCCTGAATCCGCGCATGACGGTGGGAGAAATCATCGGCGAGCCGCTGATTGTGCACGGCATCATGACCAAGAAAGAGGCCGAAAATCGGGTGGAAGAATTGTTGGCACTGGTGGGGTTGAACCCTGCGTATGCCAACCGCTACCCGCATGAGTTCTCGGGCGGACAACGGCAACGTGTGGGTGTGGCGCGTGCTTTGGCATTGCAGCCGGCGTTGATTGTCTGCGATGAGCCCATTTCGGCCCTGGATGTTTCCATTCAGGCGCAGGTGGTCAATTTGCTGGAGGACCTGCAAGGACAATTTGGCCTGACGTATTTGTTCATTGCCCATGACCTTTCGATGGTGCGCCATATCAGCAACCGGATTGCGGTGATGTATTTGGGCGTGATGGTGGAATTGGCTGACCGAGATGAATTGTATACCAATGCGTTGCATCCCTATACGCAGGCTTTGCTCTCGGCAGTGCCGATTCCCGACCCGGTGGCAGAAGAAAAGCGCCGCCGCCAAATTTTGCAAGGTGAAATTCCCTCGCCGATCAACCCGCCCTCGGGCTGTCGGTTCCGCACGCGCTGTCCGTTGGCAGCAGATATCTGCGCTCAGGAACGTCCAGCCTGGCGCGAGGTAGGAACAGAACATTTTGTGGCTTGTCATATGGTCAAAGCGTGACCTAACCATTCTTCCCCCGAAAGGAGGTGAGGCTGAGCGTGCCGGGTGTGGAGTCGCTCTCCAGGTCGTCGTTCGTGTAAGATTTGAAACTTTTGTTGGAGGAGAAGTTAATGCGTAACAAAGTGTTTGCTCTGATTGTGGTTTTGGTGCTCGCCAGCATGGTGTTGGCTTCTTGCGCCACCCCGACCCCTGCAACGGTTGAGGTTGTCAAGACCGTTGTGGTCGAAAAAGAAGGTCAAACGGTTGTCATCACCGCCACGCCCGAAGCTGCCAAGCCCGAACCGGCTGCGACTCCTGTGCTGCGCGTCAATCTGGGCACCTTCCCGGATGTGATTGACCCGCAGAAGTCGTCCTTCGTCAACGAAATTGCTCACCTCAAGCTCATCTATGAAGGCCTCACTCGCCTGGATGAGAACCTGCAAACCGTGCCTGGCGCGGCTGAGAAGTGGGAATACAATGCCGATGCGACGAACCTGACCTTCACCCTGCGCAAGGATCTGAAGTACTCGGATGGCAGCCTGTTGAATGCCGCTCGCTTCCAATATTCCATCATGCGTAATATCAACCCTGAAACTCTGGGTGAATATGCCAGCATCACCGATGAAATTGTCGGCGCTGCTGAATGGCGTGAGGGTACTGGGACTGCCGAAGGTGTTGGTCTTCATGCCAAAGATACCGCCGGCAACATCTGCGATGGCGACTATGAGAACCCCGACTGCCTCATCCTCGATATTCAGCTCAAGAACCCTGCGCCTTACTTCCACACGGTCATGTCCTTGTGGGTGACCTTCCCCGCCAAGCAGGAACTGATTGAGGAAGGTGGCGATATCTGGTGGCTGAGCTCCAAGTATCATATTGGCAATGGCCCCTTCGTTGTCAAGACGTTGGAACCATTTGTGCGCTCTTACTACACGCCGAACCCCAATTACTGGCGCGGCGTGGCCAAGTATGACATCGAATTCCGCTACATCACCGAAGGTGCTGTGGCCTTCGAAGCCTACAAGAACAACGAGTTCGATGTGGTCGGTTTGGGTGCGGAAGACCTGTCTACGGTTCAGTCGGATCCCGAACTGAGCAAGCAGGCCAACATCTACCCTGGTTCCTGCACCTTTGCCTTCTACATGAACAAGAACAAGCCGCCGTTTGATGATCCGAAAGTGCGCGAGGCCTTCTCGTATGGCACCAATCGTGAGGCTTGGGTGACCGACATCCTCAAGGGCCTCGGCTCGCCGACCCTGACCTGGATCCCCAAGGGCTTCCCGGGCTATGACGAGACCGAAGATCGCTGGGCCTATGACCTGGAAAAGGCCAAAGCCACGATTGCCGAATCGACCTATGGCAGCTTCGAAGCTCTGCCCGAAATCACCCTGACCTTCTCTGGCACGGCCCGCAACAAGGCTCGCTTTGAGTGGTTGGCGAATCAGTGGACGACCAATTTGGGCGTCAAGATCAAATTGGATCCGGTTGAGCCAACGGCTTACACCGCTCTGACCAAGAGCCTGGAAACCTTGCCGCAGGTCTTCTACCTCGGCTGGTGCGCGGACTACCCCGATCCTCAGAACTGGCTGTCTGTCTACTGGATGACGACCTCGTCCTTTGCACAGCGCTATGCCTACAGCAATCCTGAGATGGATGCGCTGATGCAAGAAGCTGACAAGACGCTGGATCCCCAAAAGCGTGCCGAGCTCTACATGAAAGCCCAGAAGCTGTTGGTGGGCGATGCGGCTGTGATCATGATGGTCAACAATGTCAATAGCTACCTGATGAAGCCCTGGATCAAGGGCGCCAAGCTGACCCCAATGGATGCCGGCTGGCCGGGTGACATTGACCCGTTGTCAATCACCATTGAAAAGTAGTCAGTAAGTCCGTCTGTTTTGACTGGAGGCCGGTAAGCTTTGGCCGACCCCGGCCTCCAGTCCACTCTCATGCCAAGGAATACACGATGTCCACCTTCTTAATTCGGCGCTTTTTGTGGCTCATCCCAGTTCTGTTTGTCGTAGCAACGATCACTTTTTTCCTCATGCACGCTGCGCCCGGCGGCCCTTGGGATCGTGATACAACGGCTCGTCAGGTAGATGCCAAAACACAGAAATTGCTTTCAGAATATTATGGACTGGATAAGCCGATTTTGATGCAGTTCACCAGCTATGTGTTTGGTGGAAAAAACTCAAAGGGGCAATTTGTGTGTGGGGCGGTGTGTGGCAATTTGGGTATTTCTTACCGCATGAAGGGGTTGACCATTCAACATTATTTGTTTGCCCCGCCCGAAGATAAGCCATTCTGGTATAGCAAGTTTGGCTATTCATTGCGTTTGGGCGTGTATGCATTGCTGTTTGCCATTGTTGTTGGCATTCCGGCAGGAATTATTGCTGCGCTGAAGCAGAATACCTGGATTGATTACCTCAGTTTGTTCATCGTGACAATTGGCATTTCGGTGCCAAACTTTGTCATTGCTTTGTTGTTAATTTTGATCTTTGCGAGCGGCTTGGGGTGGGTCAGCATTGTCCCCAATAGTTGGGATCAGGTGGATGTGTGGATCTTGCCGGCGGTGGTGTTGGGCTTTGGCACCATGGCCCGCACGGCGCGCATGACCCGTGCTTCCATGTTGGAGGTGGTGCGGCAAGACTATGTGCGCACAGCACGCTCGAAAGGCCTGGCAGAGCGCGTGGTCGTGATTCGACACATGATCAAGAATGCTCTAATCCCGGTTGTGACAATTCTCGGGCCAGCCCTGGCGGGCTTGGTGACCGGTTCCTTCATTATTGAAAGTATCTTTGGCTTTCCTGGCATGGGCCGGGCCTACGTGACGGCAATTGGTCAGCGTGACTATTCGATGATTATGGGCACGACCCTGGTCTATGCGTTGCTGGTGGCGCTGGCGAATTTGAGCGTGGATATTATGTACGGCTTTTTAGACCCGCGCATTCGTTTGACGGATTAGAGGATTGCTATGAATCAGATGAAGCTTTCAGATCAAGACAAGACGAAAATTGCTAGCCTGGATGTTGCTGCACAGCCCAAGCGGGATTTGTTGGTGGATGCGTTTTATCGTTTGCTGCGCAATAAGGCGGCAGTGGCTGGTTTTGTGGTGATTGTGCTGTTCTTGTTGATTGCGATCTTTGCGGATGTTCTATCGCCGCACAATCCGTTGCAGATGAATTCGGGCAAGGGCTATTTACCCGCCGCCTGGGTCAAAGATTACAATGGCAAATCAGGTGAAGCACAATTTTTGTTTGGCACCGACACCTTGGGCCGCGATGTGTTGTCGCGCACGATTTATGGGGCGCGCGTTTCAATGGCGGTTGGCTTTTTGCCGACAATGGTGATTTTGATCATCGGTACGGTGATTGGCATGTTGGCAGGTTACCGTGGTGGGTGGATTGACAACTTGTTGATGCGCATTACCGATGTTGTGTTTGCCTTTCCCGATTTGCTGTTCTTCATCATTATTACGATTGCGCTGCGCGACACCCCCATTGGGCAGTTGATGAACGGGCTGTTTTTGCTGTTCTTTGCCCTGGCGTTGGTCAACTGGGTTGGTCTGGCGCGCGTGGTGCGCGGGCAGGTGCTTTCGCTGAAGGAGAAGGAATTTGTTGAAGCGGCGCGCTGCATTGGCGCTTCGGATGGACGGATTATGTTCAAACACATTCTGCCCAATTCGCTTGGCCCGATCATCATCATTGCTGCGTTGACCATCCCGGGGATGATCATTACCGAGGCGATTTTGGGCTATTTGGGGCTGGGGTTGCGCCCACCGACCAACCCGAATGACTTGCCAGTTTTCATCACCAGTTGGGGCGATTTGATGCTGCAAGGGCAGCAGGCTATCCGCACGCAGCCCTGGCTGTTGTTGGCCCCGGCAAGCTGTGTTTCGCTGGTGGTGTTGGCCTTCACTTTCTTGGGCGATGGCTTGCGCGATGCGCTTGACCCGCGCTTGCAGGGCTCGTAAGTCGCTTTTGTGCACCGATCCAACAGCCGACCAGCAAGAGGTCGGCTGTTTTTGTGCCTGGCAATGTTATAATGCGGTACAACTTTTGTGAATGGGAGTTTGGCGTATGTCTTTCAAACGCTTGCCTTTGATTTTTTTGCTTTTGGTTGTGTTGATGATGGGGTGTCAGACGGGGCTTCAGCCCTCGGCAACAGCGGTTGTGCCACCCACACCCTTGCCGCCTACGGCAACGCCGCGACCAAGCCCGACGGCGACGCCCTTGCCGCGCGTGTTGACGATTTGCCTGGGCGAGGAGCCGCAGACGTTGTATCTGTATCAGAGCGCGGCGCGCAGTATGTGGGCTGTGTTGGAGGCGATTTATGATGGGCCAATTGATACGCGTAATGGGCAGTCGCAGCCGGTGATTCTGGAAAAGCTGCCCGCGCTGGCGGATGGCGACGCTGTATATGCGCCGGTGACGGTTGAACCGGGCGATGAGATTGTGGATGCGGAAGGCAACCTGAGCGTGTTGGCTGAGGGGGTGCGCTATTTGCCAAGCGGTTGCATCAGTCCGGAGTGCGCGCTTGCTTGGGATGGCAAAGCAACTGTGCAGATGGATGCTCTCACGCTGACCTTTCGCTTGTTGCCCAATCTGAAATGGGCGGATGGCAAGCCGTTGACTTCTGCCGATTCGGTTTATTCTTTTCGGCTTTCGGCTGACCCGGCAACACCGGTCAACAAGCGCCTGGTGGATCGCACGCTGACGTATACGGCCTTGGATGAGCGCAC